>Ga0255055_10003270_pt1 | contig 10987 bp, 7 predicted proteins | sample JV7_2_27_MG_FD_188633 | JGI IMG/M metagenome (GOLD analysis project Ga0255055, IMG submission 188633) | Seawater microbial communities from Jervis Inlet, British Columbia, Canada - JV7_2_27 | ecosystem: Environmental > Aquatic > Marine > Inlet | place: Canada: British Columbia | collected... | reverse complement strand
TCTGTTTTTCCATAATTGGGAAAAGAATATCAAAACGGGTCCCTTGGCCGGGTTCACTTTGAACCTGGATACCACCGCCGTGACTCTTGATAATGCCATGCACGACAGCCAGGCCCATGCCGGTGCCCTTGTCTTGCTCTTTGGTAGTGAAATAGGGATCAAATATGCGTTCCATGGTGGTAGAATCCATACCATGGCCCGTATCACTAATGCTGAGCTTTACATACGGACCGGGATTGAGTTCAGGATACTGAGTCGTTTCTCTGATATGCAAATCCACGTTGTGTAAATCGACTGTCAAGATACCGCCCGTATCCCGCATGGCATGAGCGGAATTGGTGCAAAGATTCATCACGACTTGATGCATTTGGGTTGGATCGGCAAAAATTGCATCTAAGTTCGAACCGATGTTTTGCTTTATCTCAATGGTAGTTGGCAATGAAGCACGCAACAGTTTTAATGCTTCGTTGATGATGGGCGTTAGCGAAATGACATTTTTATCCTGTTCGCTTTTGCGACTAAAAGCCAGAATCTGTTTTACCAGATCCTTGGCCCGATGACCGGCCCTGAGGACCTGGTCTATGTTGTAATGCTCCATTGAATCTTTTTGAGTATCGTATAGCGCCATCTCTGCGTATCCGATGATCGCTCCCAGAATGTTGTTGAAATCATGGGCAATGCCGCCAGCTAATGTTCCGATAGCCTCCATTTTTTGGGCCTGTATCAGCTGGATCTTTAATTGTTCGTGCTCTTCCTGGGTAGATTTTAAATCGCTGATATCCCGGGTAATGGTCAGGATATGTGGTTTGTCTTTGAGCCTTATCAAAACTGCCGACATCAAAGCGGTTATCACATTTCCGTCTTTAAGTCTGAATTTGGCTTCCAAATTTTCGATTTTACCATGTTGGGCGATACCCGCTGTTAGTTTTTCGCGCGCTTCAGGGTTATGCCATATGTCAAGCTCAGCCGCTGTCTTGCCAATGATCTCCTCACTATCCCAGCCGGTCACCCGTGTAAATGCACTATTGACATCGACGCAGCGCCCGTCTTCTATCTGTATAATGGTAACCGGGTCCGGAAACGTTTCAAAAACAGTTCGCAAGCGTTCCTCGCTTTCCTGAAGTGCTTGCCGGGTCGTTTTGTTTTCAAGGGCATTGGCAAATACCTGGCCCACGATCTTCAGAAGCGAACTGGTATCAGCGGCCCACATTTTTTCTTCGCTGACGGAGTCCAGTCCAATAAATCCCAGCACCTTTCCGCCGGAAATCATCGGCACGGCCTGTATCGATTGAATACCCTGTTGTTCGAATTCCTGCTTTTCTTTAGATGCCTCAGGGGGTAACTCGGAAACGCGGGGAATTAAAACCATTTCGGCGTTAAGAAATTTTTCTATTGCCCACGGGAAGCTGTCCACCGGTGCATTCTGAATACGCTCGATCGTAGGCACAATTTCCGGTTTGCACCATTCATGGGTGCAGGACACGAATTTTTGGTCGTCGGAGAATTGAAAAACGTAACTGCGATCCGCATCGGCAAACTCTCCGATCTGCTGAATCGAGCGATCAATTTCATCATCAATTTGAGCAGGATGCAGGTTGATAAACTGGCTGGAAACCGTGGTGATGAGGCGCTGGAATCTTAATCGATATTGCAGTTCTTCTTCCGCGCGTTTGCGCCCGGTGATGTCGGTGATAATACCGAGAATGGCTTTTTCACTTTCATAATTAATGAGTTTGGTGGTAATGATGGCTTCAATTTTTTCACCCTGTTTGTTGAGGAGAGAATATTCGTAAGGTTCGATATTTTCACCGGCCATGTGGCGTTTAAAGTTGTCGCGGATTAAAGCAACCGATTCCGGGGCAATCAGGGACATAAAGTTAAAATCCGGGGCGTAAAATTCCGCCTGGTTGTAACCCATAACCTCTCTGCATCTTTTATTCACATAAACGATTTGGCCTCCTCTATTGATAAAAATCATGTTGGGAGACTGCTCGGTAAAGGTTTGAAAATCGTGCCCCGGTTTTATGGATGAGGCACTGTTTGATTGGGCGGGGATCTTTTTCTTCATGGTTTTTTTGCGGGTTAGCGATTCATCACGGGTTGGTTTTTCCATGAAACCTCCAGGATGAATTATGGCATAAAAAGCTCACGCAGGAATGTTAAAAAAAAATATACGCTCTCGAAATGTACCTGAACTGGCATTCGTAAGAATATCTAATAATTATAGTTATTTTATAACTCATTTGTCTCTAAATTGTCAATTTTTTCTATCTTTATGCAAAAGTTTAAATTTAGGGTTGAAATTTTTCTATTTTTGTCGCATTAATTCTTCTTTATTTTAATATCTGAGACCGGGATCGTGTTTTAGGACGAATCATTCAAAATTATCGGTATCATCATAAAGCCAATTAAATTATTTGCGTTTATTACAGGGGGCTGAGAATGCAGAAGATAGGGTTTTTATTATTGTGTTTGAGTATGGTTTTCGTTTTTGGGAGTATCACGATTGTTGTGGGGCAGGAAACCGAGGATGAGATGATTGTCCCCATGGGGGATATCGTGATTGGACCGCTGGAATCGGTGGAGCCAAAGAGATCTTCTGTTGATTTTCCCCATTCCAGACACTTTGCAAGTGTTGACTGTCGGACATGTCATCATACATGGCAGGGAACTGAAATAATAAAAAATTGCACTACTTCAGGTTGCCATGATGTGGCGGTTTCACCGACAATATCTGAAAAAGGTAGTGTAAACCCGGATCTGGCAATACGGTATTACAAGACAGGCTATCACCAAATGTGTATCGGATGCCATAAGGAAATAAGAATTCAGAACAAACAATTAGAGGCTTCTTTTAAGGAATTGAAAGAAACATTGACGATCCCCGGCCCAACCGGCTGCATTCAATGCCACCCCAAAGAATAACAGAACGCTTTTAAGCGTATCGAAGTAAATCTGGCATAATAATGCCGGTATGAACTTCAGTGCATATGCTTGTTGCGGAGCCGCGTGAATTTTTCAAGACGGGCGATGAATTTTGATCGCTTAAAGCCGTCATCCGATACCAACAACATTTGACCCATTCTTCATGATACCCTCCCTTCACGGATGGAAGTTTCAGGCCTAAAATTCTTTAAATTTAAGCTTTTGGTGTAGAAGGCTTACGACATATTTCACAAGCCAACCTATTCATAAACGCCACAGCTTTCATTGAAGTAGGCGCTGGCCTCTTCGACCGTATCGAAGGTGATCCAATCCCGCCATATTGTCATTTCACCCTGTTTGCGGGTAAGCTCGATTGTCGTGTTCCCGTGGTATTCGTAACAATCTTGATAATCCGGGTTGAAAATATGTTTGGTCATGTTTTTATCCCCCTTTTCGAATTTACCTGTTTTTATTTTCGAGTCCAACAATAGCACAGGGATTTGTCAAATACGGACAAACTGCCGGGAAAAATATAAATTTTTATTCTGAGCGCTTGACCACTTGCCTGAAAGCAGGTTTATAGGGGGTGTTAAAAAAACATTGCTAACCATTTATGTAGGGGGAGGGTATTTATGGCACGGGGGGATCAATTGGCCCGGCAGTGGCGGATTTTGCAGAGCTTAATCGCCTCACGCAGCGGCAAGTCAGCCGCTGATCTGGCGCATGAGCTTGAGTATCACTGGCGAACGGTATATCGGGATCTTGAAGCCCTGCAGCTGGCCGGCTTCCCGATTTATACCGACCGCGTAGAAGGCAAAAATCTGTGGTCCGTGCTTGACAGCGCCCGGCACAACATTCCCATTCCGCTTAACCTGACTGAATTGATGGCCCTTTATTTCAGCCGGGGGTTGATGACGGTTTTAAAAGACACGGTTTTTTATGAATCACTGGAATCGTTTTTCCAGAAGATAAAGGCCACTCTGCCGGCTGAAACGATCCAATATCTCGACCGGATCGAGGAAAGTTTTGAGGTCGGCTCAAAGCCTTACAAACAATATGGTCAATTACGGGATTTAATTGACAGGATCAGTGAAGCCACCATCCATCGGAAAGTTATCGAAATCGACTATTTTACCATGAGCCGCAAAAAGAAGACGCGGCGCAAAGTCGGTCCGTATAAAATCTGGTTTTTTGACGGCGCCTTTTATCTGGTTGGAAATTGCGGATTGCGAGAAGACATCCGGATTTTTGCCCTGGACCGGATTAAATCGTTAAACTTGACAGATGAAACGTTTGAGATGCCGGAAGATTTTAAGGTCGAAGATTTTATGCAGACCAGTTTTGGGATATTTCAGGGCAAGCCGCAAAACGTGAGAATCCGGTTTGCAGCTGATGTTGCCGGATATATTGGCGAAAAAACCTGGCATCAGACCCAGAAAATTGAACCCCAAAAAGACGGGTCCATTATTTTTGAAGCCCGGGTTGCCGGAACCGACGAAATTAAATTCTGGCTGATGACCTGGGGATCCAAGGCTCAAGTCCTGTCACCGACAGCCTTGCGGGATGAAATAATATCAGAAGCGAAGGGCATGCTGCAAAATTATCATACCTGAATCCTGAATGTAAAAAGATGAGAAACTTTTACTAAAAAGATAATTTGATGATAATCTTTGCTTCAGGTTTTAAACTTCTTTGCTGCTTCCTGCATCAGCCTTGCAATGGGCAGCCCCTGGGGGCATTTGCGTTCGGCCCTTGAATAATCCAGGTTGGCCAAGCGTCTGCGAATATTTTCGGGAATTTTATTAAAGCTGTCTACAGCCAGTTTATAGTCATCGTAGCTGTTGCAGTACATGAGATAGCGCATCACATCGCCGATGGGTGCTGCGCCTTCCACGCTCGATTCGCAAATAGCAGTGCAGCCCGTACAGTAAGCCGAGCGGGTTTCTTTTGCATATCGCTGCAGCAATGATGTATCTCGGGCTGAGAGTTGGGTTTTATCCAGTGCCGCAGCCACATTTGACATCAGGATGGTCATATTCGGCATCTGGGAGCAGATACTGGATATTTGCGGGTTTTGCCACACGGCCTTCAGTTTGGCCTGGGCATCGCTGAAACCTTTTTGCAGAAATCGTCCGGCCAGCTTGAGCTCGGTTTCCGAAGTGGTTCTGACCTGCCCGCCTCCCTGGGTTTTCATGGCCGTCAGGCCGATGCCGGCTTTGACACAGGCGTCCACGGCTCTGCGCATGTCAGCGGTATGCATCAATCGATAATTGTAGGTCATCATAATACCATCGATCCAACCCAGGCTTGCTCCTTCCAGCAGGCATTCTTCCATATTGCTGTGGGTGCTGAAGCCGAAGTACCGGATCTTGCCGGCGGCTTTGGTTTCTTCGGCCCAGGTTTTTGTCTGGCTATCCAACTCATCAATACTATAGATTCCATGAACAAAATAAAGGTCAATATAATCCGTTTTCATGCGATCCAGGGATCGATTTAAAAGTGCGGTCATTCCATCCGGGGCCCGGGCGTCGGACTTGCTCACTAGAAAGATTTTTTCGCGGGCATCCGGTTGCCTGCTGAAAAATTTCCCAATGCCTTTTTCACTGCCCCTTTGATAGCAATCAGCCGTATCCCAATAGGTTGCTCCCCAGTCCATAGCCTGTTTCATTAAAAGCTGATTCGAAGCAATATTAAACATGCCCCCAAGGGATAAAATCGAAACGTTAGCGCCTGTTTTTCCGAAAGGCCGGGTGGGAATCACCGACGCTCTGTCAGTGGTACGGGCCAGGCCGGCCATGGGTGCAATTATGGATCCGAGACCTGCCGCTGCGGTCGTCTTTAAAAAGTTTCTGCGGGACCATCGCGTCCCTTTTTTTAACATCTGCTTTATTCTCCTTTGAAGGTTTTTTCTTTCCTTAGCAGAGATAATATAAAAATTAAGATAATTCTTTTATTGCCGTCCGCATAAGCTTGCCGATCGCCATTTTGCGGGGACATTTTTGTTCCGCTGATGCATAATCGAGATGAAACATCTGTTCGCGAATTTTCCGGGGGATTTTTTTAAAGTGATCGCTGGCTTTCTTATGATTGCCATAGCTGCGCGCATACATCAGGTAGCGCATCACGTCGCCGATGGGAACCTCGGCCACAACCGCAGGTTCACAAATGTCGGTGCAACCAGCACAATAATCTGACCGCGTCTCCTGAGCATATTTCCGCAGCAGTTGCAGGTCCTGCGCTGACAGTCCGTTTTTATCTACGGCTGCGGCAACGTTGGACATTAAAAGGGTCATATTGGGCATTTCCGAACAAATACTGGCAATCTGCGGGTTTTGCCAGACTGCCTTGAGTTTTGCCTGGGCGTCGGTGAAGCCTTTTTGCAAAAAGCGCCCGGCCAGTTCAAGCTCGGTTGCGGTGTTGGTTTTGACCTGACCGCCCCCCTGGGTTTTCATGGCGTTTAAGCCGATACCGGCTTTGGCACAGGCATCCACGGCTCGTTTCATGCGATCGGCATGCATCAATCGGAAATTATAGCGCATCATAATACCGTCAATCCAGCCGAGACCAGCAGCTCCCAGCAGGCATTCTTCCATATTTCGATGGGTACTGAAGCCGAAAAAACGGATCTTGCCTTCTGCTTTGGCCTTCTGCGCCCAGGATTTTGTTTGCGCGTCCAATTCGTCAACGTTCCGGACTCCATGGGCAAAGTACAGATCGATATAATCGGTTTGCATGCGTTCAAACGATAAATTCAGGTCACGGGTTCGACCATCGGCGTTCCAGGCGTGGGATTTTGTCACCAGAAACACCTTTTTGCGGTCTTCAGGGTATTTGCCGAAATATTTTCCGATCGATTTTTCGCTATTGCCGCCCATGTAAGTATTTGCCGTATCCCAGTAGGTGACGCCCCATTTGATAGCCTGTCTGAGCAGCAGCTGGCTGAAGGCAACATGCAAACTGGTGCCGAATCCCAGAACAGGGACCTCAAATCCGGTTTTGCCAAAAGGACGGGTTGGAACGACAACCGCTTTTTCGGAAGCCGCTGCCGCGAAATTTTTGAGCGTCATAGCGGATGCCGCACCCGTTGCACAGGCGGCTTTTAAAAAAGTTCTGCGACTCCAGCTTGAATGTTTGTTCGTCATAACTGGGATTTTCCTTTATTTTAACCCTAATTGAGCGAAAGTCGAGGTCGAAGATCCGCCTTTGGAGGGTTGCCCCAGCTTTAAGGCGTCCAAGGGCAACTATTTTAAAACTTTGGCCCTGTTTTCCATTTTATTTACGATCAATTAGGGTTTAGCCTTGTACAATCAACGCATGCTGGCGGGCCCGTGATTCGTTTTCTGCGGTGACGCGGATGGCGCGTTGGCCGCGTACCGGGCATTCGTGTTCGCAGACGCCGCAGCCAATACACAGCTTGGGGTCGACATAGGGCTGCTGAAGCCGAATTTGAATCGATACCGAATTTTGGGCTTGCGGCGGTGGTTCAAATGGATATTTACTGTCGACCGTCAAGCTGCGGGACGTATTGGCGATGATTTGGCGGCCGCGCCGGTCCGGGGTCCCGGGGACAACACAAAAATAATCTCCGGTGGCATACTGATTGGCGACCAGTGCATCGGTTTGAAACTCGATCCGGGTGTTATCTGCATATTTGACAACCAGCGGATGCTGGATGCGCACGGTATTGAACAGTTCGCGGGTGAAGATCGCTTTGGGGCTGACCGGGCAATTTTCCTGACAGACGATGCACGGCCGGTCCATGGCCCAGGGCAGGCAGCGGCCACGGTCGATAAAGGCGGTGCCGATTTTTATGGGGCCCTGTTCGACATGTTGGCCCAGTCCCTGGCGTTCCGCGAGGCTGATGGGTCGAATCGCAGCTGTCGGACAAAGATGGCCGCAGGCGATACAGTTGTGCTGACACCCGCTGGTGCCGATTCTAAAATTGAGCACCGGTGTCCACAGGCCTTCCAGGCCGGCTGTCAGCCCGGCCGGGTGGATTACATTGGTCGGGCAGATGCGCATGCATTGGCCGCATTTTATACAGCGCGATAGAAACTGTTGTTCCGCCAGGCTGCCCGGTGGTCGCACCAGGCGGGCATTCCAGTTGGGCCCAGGGTTGCCGCCGATCCGCAACAGCGGTATGGCAGCGGCTCCGCAGACGGCCGCAGTCAAAAATTCCCGCCGGGACAGATCCGCTGAAAGAATTTCGCCGCCGGCAGATGGTGCGGTATGATAGCCCATCAGGCCATGATGACAGTCATCCATACAATTTAAGCAAAGAACACATTCTGCAATTCGAATCTGACTGGTGGGCTGGCAGGCGCCCTCACAATTTTTTTCACACAGATGACAGTCGCTGCATTCTTCCCTGGCTTTTCCGATGCGCCAGATGGCGAAGCGGCCCAGCACCCCGAAAAGGGCTCCCAGGGGACAGACAAAGCGGCAGTAAAAGCGCGGCCAGATTAAGTTCAACAGAACAGACACCAGAAAGATGGATGCGATCAGCCAGGTGCCCGCATAAAGCCGCGGGTTGCTTGAGGCCGTCAGCGTTGTTTGATCGATAAAGGGCAGGATGAGTAAATTGACCGAGCGGTACACCAGCGCGATAGGGTCCAGCAGCCCGATTTGAAGTGATGCCACCGGTCGCCAGTCCTCATAGAATAAAAAGCTGATCAAAACCCAGCCGCCGGTGACGGCCAAAACAGCGGCGGTGTTTTTTTTAATATTACGTTCTACCTGTCGGATCGCCAAAACGATAACGACTGCTAAAGCCAGAGCCATCAGCGCCGCGAACCCGATCGGTGCGGCGCGCGGTAAACGGATCGCATCAATGGCCAGTTCAGCGATGGCCATGCTGAGTAGAAAGACCAGGATCCAATATTTAAGCGACTGGGCCGAACGGTATCGATTGAGCGCCAGTTTGGTCTTGATTGAGCGTTTGCGCTTGGCCAGATAGCCGACAAATTGGTGCAGGGACCCCAACGGACACAACCAGCCGCAGAAAAAGCGGCCCAGCAAAATCGTCAGGACCACCGTGGCAAGGCCCCACAGAAGGCCGGCATAAAGCGTCCGCGTGGTTAACAGTGTGCTCAGACCCACCAGCGGATCCAGCTGCAGGATCCAGTTGACGGGCCATCCACGCAGCTGCCACCAGTACTCTCCCAGTGTGTTTGCCAGACAAAACCAGAGAAAAAGGACGAAAAAAAATAGCTGGCAGATTCGTCTTGTCGTTACTATGTTCATTGCTATATTCGTTAGCTGTATTCGGCCATTTTTATTGCGATAGAGTGCTTAAACCAATTTTTGGCATGGAGCATGGTGCACGGTGCATGGGGTTAGACAAAATCGATTGCTCAGGTTGTTCAGCTTTATTTTTACGCCATGCGCCATGCCCCGTGCGCCTTGCATCATGACGTCGATTCCATCACCGGATTCAGCGATTGAAAATCAGCGGTGCCCAGGCGCATTTCTTCTGCCTTTTTAATAAAGGCCAGCTCAGCGACGGTTTTATCGAGCAGGCTGGCGCCGAAGGCATCGGCGGCCACCTGATCGGTACTGACGATCATGGTATGGGTTTCTTTCAGGTCTGAGAGGGAGCCCCCCGTCGGACCGTTGTTCATCATGGTGGTGGTGCCGTCTAAAACCACCAGGGTCGGTTTTATCATCATTGCCAGTTCTTTGATGATCGTGTGAATATCCTGATGGAAAATATTGCGCCGCCCACCCAGCAGCCCATACCAGTTTTTCATAATCATGGAAGCACCGCTGCGATGATGATCTTTGACCGGTGCGGTTCCGATTATTTTGTTAATCCGGCTTAAGGGTTCATACAGAACCGGCCAATTGCGAATCAGCTGCGCTTCCGCCAGGCTGAAGGGTTTAAAATATTCTTTTTTCGGAAAGAGGACCTGTGCACCGGCAGAACGGGCTGCCTGCTCAATTCCAGTTAAGCGAAAGCAGCTGGCCGGATCGTTGATCGGGTTGTCGGTTACCGTGACCGATGCGGCACCGACCTTAAAACACAAACGGGTGATGGCGGCAATTGTATCCGGATGAGTCGTCGCCGAAAGCATGGGCGGTGATGCGAAGGCGGCATTTACCTTCAGCAGAACCCGGTCTCCTTTTTTGATAAAAGCCTGCATGCCGCCGATGGATTTTAGGGCCAGTTCCAGGGTATCAGATCGGATGCTGCCGCGAACAATGCTCATGCGCTGGCCCAGCCGTGGCATCGAAAAATCGGGTATCTGAACCGCGGCCGTATTTTCCGCTGAGCGACCGGGTCCGGCGCTGTCATAAAACCAGTAACCGAGCGAGCAGGCTGCCAGAATAGATGTGCCGGCTTTGGCAGAGCGCGCCATAAATTGGCGCCGGTTCATAGGGTTGCTCATGTTCTTGTCTCCTGAATTGAGTCATCCCTTTTTCCGCCCTCGCACAGTAGATCCGTTTCATCTACTCGGGATGATGACCGTAGGGCGGGCCACCGTGCCCACCGGTCGGCACGGTGGCCGACCCTGCTTTTTCTTCGCGGCTGGAAGCCGCTCCCACCAGCGCAGAAAACCATGTGGGAGCGGCTTCCAGCCGGGAGGATCAATTTAGGTCTCTATTCACGGGTGGCCTCCTTGATGCGATTAAACAATTGCATGGCCAATTCCTGTGCCAGCTGCTTATCAGCGGCTTCGCGCACGCCGGCCAGATAGGGGCCATGCGAAAATACAATCTCATAGGTATCCAGAATATGAATCATCTTAGCCGTTTTGATTCCCAGTTCGGGTTCTGTCGATTTACCACCGAATGCTGCCAGAAAATCCCGGTAGCTTGATGCCAGTTCTTCAGCTTCCCGGGGGGTCTTGCGGTGGGAGTAATAGGCCATGAGTTCGCTATCCTGCAGCTTATAGGTGGCCGTGAATATCTGATTAAACCGCTCATAACCGAAAGCATCTGCAGACACCAGTGAAATGCTGGTTTGAATCAGGCCCTCTTTGGGAAACAGCTCCTTTTCGCCGATGGTCTGGGTCTGAATGGGATGATTGGCGATAAACGCCTCGGCAAACGCAATCATCGG
>Ga0255055_10003269_pt1 | contig 10987 bp, 10 predicted proteins | sample JV7_2_27_MG_FD_188633 | JGI IMG/M metagenome (GOLD analysis project Ga0255055, IMG submission 188633) | Seawater microbial communities from Jervis Inlet, British Columbia, Canada - JV7_2_27 | ecosystem: Environmental > Aquatic > Marine > Inlet | place: Canada: British Columbia | collected... | reverse complement strand
TAAAACTTATCATCGAGGGAAGACCCCGTAATTTTTTAATCACGGTGAGTGCCCTGAGAGACGATACCGGGCAGCATATGGGAATCGTAATGGTTTTCGATGACTTAACTGAACTGGAGAAGGGTCAACGAATGGCCGCCTGGCGGGAAGTTGCCCGCCGGATTGCCCACGAGGTAAAAAATCCGCTCACGCCGATCACCCTTTCGGCCCAGCGCCTGAAGCGTAAATATTCCAAACAGATCGGTGAACCGGTGTTTGCAGAATGCACTCAGACCATTATCGATCATGTGGATTTGATTCGAAATCTGGTGAATGAATTTTCATCTTTCGCCCGCTTTCCAAGCGCCAATCCCAAACCCTGTGATTTAGTCATAACGATCGAAGAAACCATTGCTTTATACCGCGAAGGGCATCCCAATATTAAATTTGAAATTCAGAATACCGGCGACATCCCGCCGCTGAATCTGGACCGACAGCAGATAAAACAGGCTTTAATCAACCTGATTGACAATGCCATCAGCGCGATCAGACAAGACGGGATCATTTCCTTCGCGGTTTCCCACGATCCTATTTTAAAGCGTATTCGAATTGAAGTCACCGACAATGGTCCGGGAATTGCAAATGAGGACAAAACACGCCTGTTTGAGCCTAATTTTTCGACCAAAAAAAGCGGGATGGGACTGGGTCTTACCATTGTCAGCACCATTATTGCTGATCATAACGGCGTTATCAGCGTTCAGGATAACATTCCCCATGGTGCCAAATTTGTCATTGAGTTGCCGGTGTGAGCGCAGAGCGCGGACAGGCCTTCGTCATTTAAGTAAATAATTACTTGATATTTATTTGTAATTTGATGCTTGGGATTTGGGATTTTATTGTCATATAATAGACAAGTTTTGTATTGCTATGGTACGATAGAACTATATTTGTAAAAGGAGCCGTAATTTATGTTTCCCTCTATTTTAATTGTTGATGATGAGCCGTCCATACTGCAAACCTTGGGCGGCCTGCTTACCGATGAAGGCTTTGAGGTAACCACGGCCGCCAATGGTTACGAGGCCCTTAAAATCATCGATACCGAATCACCTGATCTTGTTTTGCTGGATATCTGGATGCCGGGTATTGACGGCATCGAAACTTTAAAAGAAATCAAAAAAGAAAACCCAACCATTCAGGTAATTATTATTACCGGGCACGGAACCATTGAAACCGCCGTGAACGCTACCAAACTCGGCGCATACGACTTGATTGAAAAACCACTGTCTATCGACAAAGTCATTGTGGCAATTAACAATGCCCTAAATTTTAGAAATCTTGAAGAAGAAAATAAATATCTGCGCAAGAAATCGCTGGAAAAAAATTCCATAAATGGAAACAGCTTCAAGACAGTAGAACTAAAAAAGAATATTGCCAAGGCCGCTCCAACCAATACCTGGATATTAATCATTGGTGAAAACGGCACCGGCAAGGAACTTGTCGCCCGGACCATACATCATCTGAGCCCGCGTGCCGACCAGGCGCTGATCGATGTCAGTTGTGCGGCTATTCCGGAGGACCTGATTGAAAGTGAACTATTTGGCCATGAAAAAGGGGTCTTCTCGGAAACGACCACCAAAAAAATCGGCAAATTCGAGTTGGCTAGCGGTGGAACAATTTTCCTGGACGAAATCGGGGACATGAGCCTTAAAACCCAGGCCAAAATATTGAGAGTGCTTCAGGAACAAAAAATCCAACGCGTTGGCGGTAGCCGGACCATTAGGGTTGATGTCAGGGTCATTGCGGCCAGTAATAAAAATCTTGAAGAAGAGATTAAAAAGGGCCGGTTCAGGGAAGATCTTTTTTACCGATTGAACGTTTTCCCCATAGAAGTGCCGCCGCTAAGGCAGCGGCTGGACGATATACCCGTTCTGGTGGATACTTTTTTAGAGGAGTTTGCAGTTCAAAATCGCAGCAAAAGAAAAAAGATTACTCCCGCGGCACTTGACCTTCTGAGCAAATACGCCTGGCCGGGAAATGTCAGGGAACTTAAAAATCTGGTGGAGCGCCTGGCGATAATGGTGGATACCGACGCCATTGACAGCAAAGATATACCGGCTGCCTATAACCTGGACGCCTGTTTGGAGTCCGATTCGGCCGACTCCCAACTTTTCCAAGTGGACGACCTCCGGGAGGCTAAGCTGGCATTTGAAAAAGGATTTATCAATCTAAAACTTGCCCAGCACCAGAACAATGTCACCAAAACGGCCGAGGCCATTGGGGTCGGGCGCAGTTATCTGCATAAAAAGATCAAAAACTTTAAATAGTTTTCTTAACGTTAGGCGTAATTCGGGTAGCAGACCATTGAGGAAATGTAATTGCGAATTATCGGCGGGAAACTGAAAGGCAGAAAACTTCGGTCGGTCAGGGGTACGAAAACGAGACCCACTGCCGATAGAACACGGGAGGCGATTTTTAATATCATTGCCTTCCAGGTTCGCGGCTCAACAGTGCTGGACCTGTTTGCCGGCACGGGAGCGTTCGGCATCGAGGCCCTTAGCCGTGGCGCCGAATCAGCCGTTTTTATCGATATCAACAGCCAATCGATCACGGTCCTGAGAGAGAATATAGCTGACCTTCCCCTTGAAAGCCCAACCCGAGTCATACGCTGGGACCTTAGCAGAAACTTAAATTGTCTACATTCATTGGCGTTTGCCTTCAATCTGATTTTCATGGATCCGCCTTACAACAAGAAGTTGATTGCTCCCGCCCTGGGCCATCTTCACGCCAGTCATGCTTTAGAAAACGGCGCTCGCATCATCGTGGAGCATTCGAACCGGGAGCCGGTCGCCCCGGATCGGCTGCCGTTTAAAATTGTCGATCGGCGCCGATACGGGAAAACCCTTGTTTCATTTTTAAATTATGTGGTATGAGTGCCATCGATTGCGGATCTTTCGATTTGGGATTGAACGGATGGGCTATGGGTTGCGGGTTTAAACGGATTGACTATTTTCTATTGAAGATTGAATATTTAAGGTCCGCCTCTCTACGAGCTGGAAGGCGGCGGATCAATTTTAAAATACCCAATCATAATAAAGACAAAGCGAAGCGACTTCCACAAATTGTTCCGCCGCAGGCGGATCAATTGTCATTAGTCAGTTTTCTATAGAAAGGGAATGACCGACATGCCAAGAATAGCCATTTATCCCGGTTCATTTGATCCCGTCACCAACGGTCATCTGGATATTATTGAAAGAGGGTTGAAACTCTTCGATAAGATTATCGTTGCCATATTAACCAATCCCGGCAAACAATTTCTGTTTGCCCTTGAAGAAAGGATACAGATGTTGGAGGTGTGCCTGAAAAAATTTTCCAATGTCGAAATCGGAACATTTAATGGTCTTACGGTGGACTATGCTGCTCAGCGCAACGCCCAGGGTATATTACGGGGATTGCGCGCCCTGTCGGATTTTGAGTATGAGTTTCAGATGGCGTTAATGAATCGTCGTCTAAACCGTGAAATCCAAACGGTTTTCCTGATGACCGGCATGCGATGGATATATACCAGTTCATCAATTATCAAGGAAGCAGCCCAGTTCGGCGGCACCATCAAAGGGATGGTTCCACCGGTAGTGGAAAAGAAAATCAAAGAGAAATATGCCCGGAAGTCTTAACGTGGAAAGATGACAGAGGTAAATGAATGTCGAATTGGGAATGCGGAAGGCGGAAAAAGAAATGGCTGAATGTCTGAGCTTCACATTTTCCGCATTCCGCATTCCCAATTCCGAATTCCTGGAACTTAAAGTATGGCTTGGAAACCTGCAGTCTACCTAAACTTACAAAACTTCATAATTTAACCCCCGCTACCGCCTACCTCGTTCCTTGACATCCGTTCAATAACCAATACCGCCAGAAATCCCAGCATCGCCATAATGACTGCCAGAAAAAACTCCTGATCAATTGCATTCGGCAGGATGGGGTGACCCCAGATCACATGCTCTTTGCCCCGGATTATCTGCGTTGCGATAACTTCCTTCCAGGGCCAGATTTTTTGCAGCGACCCGGTGATCAGACCGGCCAGAAACGCCAGGGTCAGGTTTTGAAACTTTGAAAGCAGATAGTTCAACACCCGTGAGAATCCCGCCAAACCGAGCAGACATCCGAAGCAAAATACAATAATGACAATGATATTTGAAACCAAAAAAGGATTTTTTAGCGTGCCGGTAATAAACTCATACTTTCCTAAAATCAACAAAATGAAGGCACCGCTTATTCCGGGCAGGATCATGGCGCAAATAGCTACAATCCCGCAGAGAAAAATAAACCACAACGTTTCAGGCGTATTGATCGGTATCAGGTTGACAATTATGGAGCCCGAAATAATTCCGGCCACAAAGCAAATAGCGGCCTTGCCAAACCAGTCGGTCACTTGTTTGCCGACGATCAGGATTGATCCCACAATAAGGCCGAAGAAAAGACTCCAGGTGGGCACCGGATGATAATGGAGAAGAAAGTTCATCAGCCGCACCAGGCTTAAAATTGCGGTTACGATTCCTAAAAAAAGAGCCGCCAGAAAGCGGACATGCACCTGGGCCATGGCACCCTTGAAATCCAAGGCCAGAATTTTTTTCACAACCGTCCAATCAAAAGATCTCAGAGCGCCGATCAGGTCTGTATATATCCCGGTAATCAGGGCAATGGTTCCGCCGGAAACCCCGGGGATCACGTCGGCCGAACCCATGCAGACACCTTTCAGCCAGAGCATTGATGCTTTTCGGACAGATGCCGGACCCGGACTTGCAAGAAATGCATCTTTCCATGTACCCTTGAATTTTTCTTTCATAAATCCCCAATTTGAGAATGACGAATGTTGAATGAAGGTATTCTATCTTTATATTATTAAATAATAAAGACAGGGCGGAGCGATTCCTTAATTCGACATTCGCCATTCGTCATTCGTCATTTCATTGCTCCTTCCAGCCGTGTTCTCCCACGAGTTTGACGAATCTGCATCCACCAAGGTTGGTTTGCTGAATATTTCCTTTTTCCCGATAGATCTTGATAAGTTCCTGGGTATGCTGGTTGCCGACAGGTACTACCAGTCGTCCTCCTTCCACCAGCTGGTTGATCAGCACTTCAGGTATTTCCGGGGCGCCTGCGGTCACGACAATCGCATCAAAAGGACTTTCCGCCTGCCAGCCTTTGGTGCCGTCGGCATATTTGGTTACGATGTTATGATAATGAAGCTTGTCGAAAAGATTGCGTGCCTGCATATAAAGTGAGCGTCTGCGTTCCACCGTATAAACGCGATATACTATTTGGGCAAGGATGGCAGCCTGATAACCCGAGCCGGTGCCAATCTCAAGAACCCGGTCATCTTCACCGAGTTCCAGCGCCTGGGTCATTTCTGCCACAATATACGGTTGAGAAATGGTCTGCTGCTCGCCGATCGGCAGGGGATAATCGCCATAGGCTTGATCCCTCAAGGCCTCGCTGACAAAAAGATGTCTTGGAACCTGGCGAAAAGCGGACAGAACTCCGGGCGCCCTGATTCCCCGTGCTTCAATCTGGTTGCGCACCATTTCCTCTCGCTTGCCCTCATATTTTTTGGATGCCTTTTTCATTGCTGCATTATCCGCTAATCGCTTGTGCATTATCAAAGTTGTTTTTCTATCAAGCCAGATGGTTTTGGTCAAGATGTGTGTGGCTCTAAAGATCAAATTTCTCTTTTGAAAACCCAGGGGCGGTATTTATTCTAACATTGAAAACCTGGTCTTCTGGGCCAGGATTCTTTCCAAAAGGGCGTTGAGCAAACCGCCAGGGCCCATCGCCAGCTCTATAAAGCCCTTGATTTTTTTAATGAAATTGAATATTAAGATACGAATAACGGCACAGGTTGTTCCCTACCAGGCGGTGATATGAACAAGACCAGACATCTCGCTATTTCGATTGCCCTATCGCTATTCATTCTTTTTACCGGCACAGCCGGCTATATGATTATTGAAGACTGGAGATTTTTAGATGCCTTGTATATGACCATCATCACTATTTCCACGGTGGGCTACCGCGAAGTGAATCAGGTCGGCGACATCGGCCGCATATTTACTATTTGCCTGGTGTTAGTGGGCGTGGGATTCACCTTCTATGTAATGGCTGCCGTGGTTCAATTCATGGTTGAAGGGCGAGTCAGAATTATAATGGGGAGGCGAAGGTTGGACAAAAAAATCGATCGGTTAAAAAATCACTATATTGTCTGCGGCTATGGGCGTATCGGACGGGTTCTGTGTCGCAATCTTCAAAAGACGGGCTATGATTTAGTCGTGGTAGAAAGAAATCCGGACCTGGTCCCGGTGATGGATGCGGACGGGGTATTGTATGTGCCCGGTGATGCTGCCGATGAAGCCAATCTGATCAAGGCCGGCATCGAACGGGCCAAGGGGCTGGTTGCCGTTCTGGCCACAGATACGGACAATGTTTTTCTGGTCCTATCGGCCAGGCAACTGGCTCCGGACCTTAAAATAATTGCCCGTGCCAGTCACGAAGGCGCCAAAGGCAAACTGCAGGCGGCCGGCGCCAATTCGGTCGAATCGCCCTATGAAATGGGGGCGGCCAGTATGGCGCATCGGATCATCCGCCCGACGGTGACCAACTTCATAGATCTCGCTATGGCGCATACGCGCAAAGATATCCAGATGGAAGAGATCCCCGTCAGTGAATCCTCTAAGCTGACCCATGTTCCACTGAAGGACTCGGGTATCAGACAGGATTTTAATCTGATTATTATCGCCATTAAAAAGCCGGGCGGAAGTATGTTGTTCAATCCGTCTTATGAAGCCGCCTTTATGCCGGGAGATACGGTTATTGCGGTCGGTGAAGAAGAAAATCTGCAGAAGCTGGAAAAGATCTTAAATCCATAAAAACGAGCGTCCCGTCCAGCCGATGACTGGACGGGACGCTCGTTTTTATATTTTGTAGATGATACGCTTGTCGGTGATGATGATGTCCACATGTTTATCATGGGATTCCATCGGTATCTGAGGTACGATCTGCTCTTCAATTGTCAAGGCGACCTTGCGGGTTGTTATAGCGAGCCTGGGAATCAGCCGGTCGTAATATCCTGTTCCCGAGCCGATTCGTCCGCCTTTTTCATCAAATGCCAGCCCCGGTATGATAGCGATGTCGATTCGGTCCATGGGTACTATTTTGCACCGGCTGGCATCCGGCTCAAGAACACCGCGGGGGCCGCGAATTAATTTTTGTTTGACGGAGTCGACTTTCATCAGTTTCATCTTAAAGCCTACGGGGTCGAAGGCCGGAAGAACCACAACTTTGCTGTAGTTGTAAGCCTGCTGGATGATGCTGTCCGTTTGGACCTCTAAACTACTATTGACATACAGCAGGACTATTTTTGATTCCAGAAAATTTGCAAACCCAAAAAGCCTGCGTTCGATTGCGCTGGTTTTATCAGCTATTTCGCTCTCAGAAAGCGCGGAAATTGTTTTGGCAATATCTTCTCGAATCTGAATTTTTGCGGCACTAATTTCCTCCATAGGCTGTCTCCCTTGACTAAATGATACGTCCGTGCTAATTGCGGCATTTTAGAACTTGTTATAATCAAAGATGATCTAAATTTTATAATATAAGGGATTTTATGCTCGAAATCAAGTATTTAAGGCAAAATTTATCGGCGGTGCAAGAAGCGTTTAAAGCTCGCGGTCATCAGGCCGATCTTGACGCCTTTCAAAAATGGGATGGAGAACGCCGAGCCATTTTGCAGGAAATAGAATTACTGCGGCATGAGCGTAACGTGGTCTCCGATCGCATAGCTGAAATGAAGAAGGCCGGTGAAGATGCCGAGGCCATGGTGGTTGAAATGCGCGCGGTTTCATCAAAGATCAAGGAGCTGGACAAAAAGTTGTCCGAAAACCAGGAGACGATGAACGCCTTTTTACTGGCGCTGCCGAACATTCCGCATGCATCGGTTCCCGTCGGAAAGGATGAAACCGATAATCCCGAGGTCAGAACGGTGGGAGAAGTGCCAAAATTTGAGTTCGAGCCCCAGCCCCACTGGGATATCGGCAGGCGTCTTAAAATACTGGATCTGGAGCGTGCTGCTAGAATTGCCGGAGCGCGTTTTGCGCTTTATTTTGGTGCCGGGGCGCGGCTGGAAAGGGCCTTGATTAATTTCATGCTGGATACCCATATCGGTGAGCACGGCTATCTGGAGGTGCTGCCGCCGTTTATGGTCAACCGGGAATCCATGACCCATACCGGTCAGCTGCCAAAATTCGAAGAAGATCTTTTCAAGCTTTCCGGCTGGGAGTACTTTATGATACCGACGGCCGAAGTTCCGGTAACCAATATCCATCAGGGGGAGATTCTGGCTGAAGACCGCCTGCCGATTTACTATGCGGCCTATACCCCCTGCTTTCGCTCGGAGGCCGGTTCCCATGGCAAGGATACCCGGGGCTTAATACGCCAACACCAGTTCAACAAAGTGGAACTGGTCAAATTCTGCCATCCGGAATCCTCCTATGATGAACTGGAAAGTTTGTTGAATAATGCCGAAACCATTTTACAAAAACTTGCCCTTCCCTACCGGGTGATTGAATTGTGCAGCGGCGACCTGGGGTTTTCCGCGGCCAAGACTTATGACATTGAGATTTGGATGCCGGCCCAGGGGGTTTATCGTGAAATTTCGTCCTGCAGCAATTTTGAAGATTTTCAAGCCCGACGCGCCAATATCCGCTTTAAACAAAAAGGTAAAAAGGGAACGGCGCTTGTTCACACCCTTAACGGTTCCGGGCTTGCCGTGGGGCGCACCTTCGCCGCCATCCTTGAAAATTTTCAACAGGCCGATGGGTCAGTGGTCATACCTGAATTGTTACAACCTTACATGGCCGGAATAAAAAAGATTACGCCATGAAACCAGAAGATTTTCCCAAAGAGATTCGCCCTTATCTGCAGCCATTTCACCAAGGACGGCTGATTTATCGTTGCCTCGGCTGCCAAACGGAATTCGGTATTGAAAAGCTTGCCTACGTCTGTCCGCAGTGCGGTCAGGTGTTGCTTATTTATGACCAAAACGCTGCCCGTTTAAAAGAAATTTCGGGTGAGCTCTGGCAGCGAATATTTGACTACCGCAGGATGCTGAACATAGACGCCCTGAAGGGCATCTACCGGTATCACGAATTTATCGGTCCGGTGATCCCGCTGGAAGCTGTCATCTACCTTGGGGAAGGCCACACACCGATCATTGAAGCCAACCCATCTTTGCAGGATAAAATCGGCGTTCGGTTTTATTTCAAAAATGACGGGCAGAATCCCAGCGCCTCTTTCAAGGACCGGGGCATGGCCAGCGCTTTGAGTTATATCAACTTTATGCTTCAAAAGGGCGTTCTTTCGGAAGTTCTGGCCATTTGTGCATCTACGGGCGACACATCCGCCGCCGCCGCGCTCTATGCTTCCTATCTGCCCGGGGTGAAATCCGCCGTTTTGCTGCCTCACAAAAAAGTAACGCCCCAGCAGCTGTCACAACCTCTGGGCAGCGGGGCAACGGTGTTTGAGATCCCCGGCGTTTTTGATGACTGCATGAAAATCGTTGAAGCCCTGTCCGATAATTACAACGTCGCCCTGCTCAATTCTAAGAATGCCTGGCGCATTTTGGGTCAGGAATCCTATTCCTACGAAATCGCCCAGGATTTGGAATATGATCTGTCCCATACCGTGGTGGTGCTTCCCATCGGCAATGCCGGCAATATTACGGCGGTGATGAGCGGATTTTTAAAGTTTTACGAAGCCGGTATTATTGATGTCCTGCCGAAGATTGTCGGGGTTCAATCCGAGCATGCCAACCCGGTATACCGGTATTACCTGGAACCGGATGAAGACCATCGCAAATTCGTACCGGTTACCGTCAAATCCAGTGTGGCCCAGGCCGCCATGATCGGCAATCCGGTTTCCATGCCCCGGGTGATACATCTGGTGAAGCGGTATAATAAACTGGCCGGCGGCCCCAAGACGTTTTTTGTCGAAGTCAGCGAGCAAGACATCATGGATTGTGAAATTTTGGCCAACCGCAACGGGCATATTGCCTGTACCCACGGCGGCGAGTCTCTGGCCGGGTTGATGGCGGCCCAAAAGCGGGGGATCGTTGACAGCCGGGATGTTGCGGTGCTTGATTCCACCGCCCATGCGCTCAAATTTGCCGGATTTCAGGAAATGTATTTCGGACAGCAATTTCCCCCGGACTACAACATCGCTCCCAAACAGGACCTGATCAACACCCCGGTTTATGTTCACCCTGAAGATCTTGATAAAGTTCCGGCGCCCGGCAGGCCGCTGGCGGGTGAAGCGCTTGATCGTTTTGTGAAGCGGATGGCCCAAGAGATTGCCGGTATGTTAGAGTTGAAAAAGGTTTAGATGGGGTAACCGTTCAAGAGTTCAGAGGTTCAGGGTTCAAAGGTTCAGAGTTCAGCCCAGCCGCCGGCCAAAAAAACGGCCGGTCAAATCGAAAAAGAAACTCTGAAAAAGCGAATATCGAATAATGAATGTCGAATGTCGAAGTAATGAATTCTGCCTGTCGTGAGCTTCTGTGTCGAACGGTCTATTTTAAAAAAGACTGAGCAAAGCGATTCCACCCTTCGACATTCTGCGGTTCGATATTCGATATTCTGCGGTTCGCTGTTCCAACTATGTGTAGTTTCATACAAGAGGTTCAAAGGTTACAACTGATTGACACTGCTCACAATTTTAATCAAAATCTGGAATACCCGTCATACCCAATTGGGTGAAACGGATTTATAACCAAATGATGACACGATCCCTTTGATAAGAGCTGTCTGGGGTTTTTCAACCCGGAACGTTGAACCCTGAACCTCAGAACCACTACTTATATTTTAAGCAAATTGAGCTGATGAGGAAAGATATGAAAAAGATCTGGCTTGTGGGAGCGGGCTGTATTCTGGCGGTATGCCTACTGTTGGCCTGCACCTCTAAAAATGTTGAAAAG
>Ga0255055_10003268_pt1 | contig 10989 bp, 9 predicted proteins | sample JV7_2_27_MG_FD_188633 | JGI IMG/M metagenome (GOLD analysis project Ga0255055, IMG submission 188633) | Seawater microbial communities from Jervis Inlet, British Columbia, Canada - JV7_2_27 | ecosystem: Environmental > Aquatic > Marine > Inlet | place: Canada: British Columbia | collected... | reverse complement strand
TGGCAGAAGTTTTGCTCGAGCACATGCCGCGCTTCGACCCGGAACAAGGAGCTCAAGACCCGCTACGTGGGGCCGACCGCCGTCAAGGTGGTCGACTCCGCGATGGAGTGGTTCGAGGCCGGCGGCACGTTCGAGCAGGAGGAGGCGCTTCGACGCCGGTGCGCCGCTTACTACGAGGAGCGATTGAGGGGGGAGAACGATGGATAGTCGGCACGAGCAACTTCGGAAAGCCTGTGAGGCGTTCCACCGGAAACACCCCGAGGTCTGGAAGCTGTTTGTGCGGTTCACCTTCGACCGTATCGAGCGGGGATTCAAGCACTACGGAGCGCGAACTATTATGGAGCGCATTCGATGGGAGACTGACGAGGCCCATGTAGACCCCTCCTTGTCATTCAAAATCAACGACCACTACCCTCCGTTCTACGCTCGACGATTTATGACCATGTACCCGGAGCATGTCGGCTTTTTTCGCGTGCGGCATCAGAAAAGCAAGGAGGCGCCAGCGGTTCGCCTGCCTCCACTCGGACCTAGCGACTTTCCCTACGAGAAGTTCCCACCAACAGGAGAAACACCATGAGCGAAGATCCCATTCCCTACACCCCCATCAAGGGCTACCGCGAGCTCACCGCCGAGGAGATTGCCGAGGTCAACAAGCTCAAGGAGCTCGAAGCGGAAGTGCTCGCGGCGGTCGCACGCCTGCGCGATGCCTCGAGATACGATCCCGAGCCCTCGCACTCCGGGTTCCGGTGGATTGCCATCGGCCAGACGCACATCGAGCAGGGGTTCATGGCCCTCACGCGCTCGGTGACGAAGCCGAATCCGCTATGAGCCCCAAGGCGTGGCGGTGGGCAATCGCGGCGAGCATTCTGCTTTACGGCACCCTGGCCGTCGTCGCGGTTTCCATCTACTCGGGCTACTGGTGAGCTAGCTCGGTGGTCTACAGTCAGCCCAGGCCGGCGCGAACCCCGCTCTTGTGCGGGACGTGCCGGGAATGCTGCCTCGGACCGCGCGAGCTCGTGATCGATGAGCCGGCATTCCTCTACGAGACCTACGAGCGGGACGGCAAGACCTACCTTGCCACCCGCGAGAACGGGGATTGCGTCTACTTGGTCGTGGGCGGTTGCAGTATCTACGGGCGCCGGCCCCAGGCTTGCCGGAACTACGATTGCCGGGACTACGCGACGCACCCTGGAATGCCCATCAGAATCCGCCTACAGGCGGTAAGGAGAATGCCAGTGAGTACCGCGAATCCCTGCAAACCCAAGCATCGAAAGAAGAAGAAACCGAAGCCTACCCCAGGAGTCAGGCGACGTTAGGGGTCTCGGCGGGGTCTCTGCCAGCGGCCCCGCCTCTTTTTACACCGGGATTTACTTCCAACTTCGCCGCGCGATGACGACGAGCTCGCGCAGCGAATCGTTCATTTCCTTCTGTACGGCCGTGAGCTTCTGGAGCTCGCGGTCGACGCCGTGCCCCTTCCAACTTTGCTGGCCGTTCTGATCCGGGCCATGCCACGAATGGAGCTCGCGCAAATGCTCGACGGCGGTCTCAGTCACCAGGCACGATTTTGCTCGCCCGGTGAATATATGCTGAAAAAGTGGTCTGGCGAACGCGCCGACGATGGCAGCGATGCCGATGAGTGTCGCAGTGATGTATCCGGTGAAGTCGTCCATCGGTTTACCATAGCCCACCCTCCGTGGCGTCGAAGGCCCCCCTCACAATTTGCTACAAAAGTACCCGAGCAGCATAAAAAGCAGCACCAGGGCGACGACTCCGAGCGCCGCTACTTTATCTGTGCGGCTTGCTGTCGCAACACATTGCGATACTCGCGGGCGATGCGAATTTCCTCTTGAAGATTCGCGATCAGCGCCTCGTCCCCCGGATAGATTCCGCCGCTTTGTCGGCGAGCATGGATCGCAAGGAGCTCCCGCTCCATTCTTTCCAACCGATTGTCGTTCGCCAGTCGTTCCTGGTCGTTTCTCAGTAGCAGCTTTTGTTGCAGCATTGCGCTGGACGTCCCGGCCGCGTTTGCGTATCGGTCCTCGGCCCAAAATGCTCCGATGAGGATCGTCGCCGCAAAGGTCATCCATGCCGTAATCTCCTTGACGTTCACAACTGACTCGCGAGCTTCTTCGTGATCTGCCTGTCAGCGAACCACCAGGAGAGCGCCAACGAGGTCAGGTACAGAATAGTCGCCACGATCTGGTTGTGCACCGACGTACCCTCGCCAGCGAGGGTGAAGAAGATCGCCGTCGTCAGCACCACCAGGAACAGCGTTAGGAACGGGCGCATCATGCCGCGCACCACATCGACCGCGACAATCCAGGGGGAATCACCGCTACTCCAGCGCCGCGCCGCTTCCTGGTAGCTCGCCTCGAGTCCCTTCCATGCGTTCGCAGACTCCTCGCCCTCGAGCTTGAGCTCTTGGATACTCTTGGCGATCTCGGCCTCCTTGTCCATGTGCTTGAGCTCCATGTCCATCTTGGCGAGCTCGTGCGCCTGGTTCTGGCGGTCGGTGAAGAACTTGACCGCCCCGGAGAGCACCGAGCCAATGAGCCCGGTTGCGCCGCCACTGACAACGCCGAGTAGCAGATCCATCATGAGATTATCTCCAGTTGGAACGGTTGACGTTTCTGGTGATCCGCGAAACGGCGAACGGTCGGTCGGGAAATCAGCACCGCCAGCTGCGCCGCGGTAGGACCGGGTAGCCGGCCGATCTTCGCCCCGGGCAGGATGCAACCGCGCGTGTTCTGGACGATGTTGCCGGCGTGGATGAGGATGGCCGAGCGGCCCGGTACTTTCGTGACTGCATATCCCCAGCCGTAGCGAGGGGAGCGATGCCAGATACACGGATACACGCCATCGGGGATTGCTGACACGTTCGGCCGATTGTCCTTCCAGGGGGGCTCCATCGTGAAGCAGCGGAAGTCCCCCGCGACGAGCTCCCCGACGGTGCCCTGCTCAGACGAGTCGATGCGGGTCAGGCGGGCGTCCATTACTTGCCTCGCCGGCGGGGCGCCAGTACCGCCCGGAGCTCTCCGACTTCCTTGACGACGGCGTTTCGGGTCGACTGCACCGAGGCCACGGTCTGGTTGGCAAGTTGGCTGTTCTCTACCAACAGTGTGTTCTGCCACAGCAGCGCACATCCGCCCTGGTCGATGAGCTCCTCGCTTTGCGGGTCTTTGCCCTTGATGTTCTGCCACAAACAGCACCCGGCCTCGCGGCAGGGCGCGTTAATCATCGGGCACCGGGGGCCTTTAGTCTTTTTCAGCCAAGATAACATCCACATATTGCACCGCCAGATCGATTCCAATTGTATGGCTATGAGTCCCATCGCCGCCCGTCGGGGTGGTCTCTACGTCGAGATCCCCCGAAAACCCGCCGCCGCCAGAGTTGGGGCCACCCGCCACGCCGAGATACTCGTGAGTATGGGCCGGCATTTCGGCGATGGTCAGCTGGTGGGCGCCAGTCGGAGCATCCTGCAACTTGAACGCCGTCGTGAAGGCTACGCTGCCGCCGATACCGACCGAACCTGTAGTGAGTCGAAGCGCCTTATTGTCGTGAGATTGCTTCGTCCAGCCAACCGGCGCCACGGTCTGACTGAAAAGCATCCGCGTCCCGGCCACGAAGGAATCGTTCAATCCCTTCTTCGAGAAATCGAGCTCGAGGTCGTCGATGGCCCGCCAGTGTACGGACTGGTTGTCCACGCTAATGAAACCGACCGCAACGGCCGAGAGACCCGAATCGAGCAGCCCACTATCCCATTCGACGGTGACGGTCGTCAGCGTCGTGAACACCGAGGCGGTGATGCGTCCGTAGATAGTGCCGGCGGTGACGATTGCGCGCACCCGCCGGTGCACCTGGAAGGTCGCTCGTTTGTCGCCGGCGGCTGAGAAGTTGGTCGCGTCGATGAACGCCGGCGCGCTATCGGTGAAGGGCGTCCATTCCGTGATGGTCTCGGACGCAGCCACGAAGCCGACGCCAGCTACACCATCCATTGTCCACTGCACCGCGTCGAGAGAGTTGTCCAGGCGAAGCTTGTACTTGCCGTCAAGCCACACCTCGGCGCGGCCCGCGGCGTCTAGGACTACCGGGTTCGCGTTAGTCACAGCGCCGGTGTTGTCGGTGTAGGACGCTTTCGGCGTCGATGTGCCTTCCTCGAAGGTGTAGAGCTGCCCCCCCGAGAGCGGGTCGCCGTTGGAATCGAGCGCCCGAAACATCGGGTCGCCAAGATAATGGACAGTCATTGTTCAGCCTCCAGTCGCTCACGCAGCTTACGCACCGTCGCAGGGCTCAAGCTGTCACTTACATCCCTGAATAGTCGGTTTCTCTCGCGCGTGAGCTCCTTCTTCGTGGCGGTTTTCTCGTTTACCGAGAGAGTTGGATCGAGCCGATTCTGACGAAGCGCACGGTTAATCTTAGTTGCTTCCCGGCTGATCGAGTCGACAGTCAGGCGCAATCCGAATAGCACCGCGCGGCCTTCTTCTTTCAGATATGCGCCCGCGTCACGGTGCTCAGTTTTGATTTTGTTGAAGGTGCGGGTGACGAGCTTCACCTCCTGGCGGAGCTGGTAGAACTCGTCCTCATAGGACGTTCGGCGCAGCGGGAGCGAACGAGTGAAGCGGCGCACCACCGGCCGGTCCGACCATTCTTTCGCCGGCGCGTCGGGCAATTGCCCGCTGATAAGGCCATCGCTTGCCATCAGGAGGTACGTGCCGAGGGTGCCGAGATACCCCCGAACGTAGTGATCGAACAAGATCGGGCTCATGCCGGTCTTCTGGCCGAGAAATATCGAGGTCTCACTCGACCAGGGCCGGAACTGCTCACGACTGTCCACTTCGGCGAGATCGTCAGGAATGACCTGCCCGCCGGTAAAGTTCTTATTTCTGCCGTGCTCGAGCATCGGATTGATTATCTGCGGAATTGGCGCGGTGCCGGCCTGCTCCCAAAACAGGAACGCCAGGGCATCGGAGAACTCCGGGCCGTGGTCTTCAAAGATGGCCTGCATCGATCGCTCGGGCAGCGAGGCGAGAATAGCGCCGAGCTCGAACGGCTTTGGAATCAAAGTCGGCGCCTCGACTCCTGGCACGAAGATCACCCAATGGAGATCCTTCACCCACTCGGGAAGCGCCTTGTAGCGTTCATCGTCGTGATTCAGCCACCAGAGCAGAATCGAGGGAATCGTGATCCCGATGAGACCGCGCAGGAGTAGCTGGTTTTGATGCGTGCCTCTCAGCGATTGCTTGCCGCCACGCTCGAATACCTCACGCTCCAGGCGGTAAAGCCCCTGCATCCTGGCGTTGAGGAACGGCACAACGGAGATGAAGTTCCGAATCGTGTCGCCGGCGCCACGCATGGCGAAGTCGGTCGACACATCGCGCCCCCGGAACGCAGCCTCCTGCAATGACTTGCCGGCGGCTACCGAGGCTTTGAACTCGGCGAGGCGCGTGCCGTACTCGAAGGCGGAACCAACCTCAAGCCACCAGTCGATAACCCTGGCCGGGGTGGCGAGTACGTGCTTCATCTGAATGCCATGTTCGAGATACAGCTTCTCCAGCTGGTGGCGTGATGTCGCGGTTTCAGAGCGCACCGAGGAAGCGAAGCCGCCGCCGTTGGCGAGGAACAACCAGTAGTTGTCGTCCTTCCTGAGTCGGTCGTACAAGCCACGAAGCGAGCCAACAAATGGCAGCATATTCGAGCGTCGAAGCAGCCAGCCGCTCACCGAGTCGCGGATGAGGTTCGGGATGAAGAAGTCGGGGAGCGCCGTCACGCCAAAGGTCAGAGTGCGCTTGAATCCCTGGCCGACGCGAATAGCGAGGTTCGTCGGTCGCCAGCCGAAGGAGAGCATCGCCCGGAGCAGCATCGGGTCGGCAATCTGGAAATACTCGCGTTTGCCCTGGAACATCACCGAGTCGATGTCGTCGCCGATGGGCGCGTGGCCGAAGGTGAAGAACTGCATGAAGTCACCGAAGGCACGCACGGACTCAGTTTGGAATAGCGTGCCGCTCCCGGTCTGCACGCCGGCGAGCTCGATGCCCTCGGGGAGTTGCACGCCGAGCTCGTCGAGAATCTTCTCGATCTTGCCGGCCACCTGTAGCGTGTCGACCTTGACGACCTGGGTATCGCGGGGGATACGCGCAGCAAACTGGGCCGAGCCTTTCGAGTTTCGGATGAGGGTGTAGATTTTCTGCTTGGCGCGATTCTGCACAGCCATGTCGACCAGGGCGGCCGTGCTCTGCATGATGTTGTTATAAATGTCATCGACGTTCGCGGTACCGCCTATCAGGCGATGGAACGCGGCGCGATTGATGTGCCGCCTGTCCCCGGTGGCGAGCTCGACGATGCGATGGAACGGCACGTAGTCCTTGTTCATTTCTTGGATGAGCTTGCGCGACTCCTTCGACACGATCCCAGACTGTTCGTAGAACCGCATCATCCGACGATTGAATGCCTGATACTCCTCGAAAGCCTCAACAACGCGCGGGATATGCTGGCCCTTGGCGAGCAGCGCATTGATCTCCCCCCGGCTCAGTAGGTTCTCCCGGCGCTGGCCGATGAGCTCCTGGGCACGTCGGCCGGCGAAGTAGGCCATCGTCTCGTCCATGATGTCGGCCACCGGCTCGAACACCTGGCGGAGCCCCTTGCCGTTGAACACCACGTCGCCGTTTCTCTCAATCTTGATGGTGCCGCGCTGGTACACCGCGCGCACAACGCCGCGCACGCCTCGGATGAGCCGCATCACCTTGTAGGGCGAGAGGTCTGCATCGTGGATGCTGCCGGTCAACTTGCGTTCCAGCACCTTGACGCCCTGGAGCTCGTCGAAAGCATTTTCAATGCCCAAGTCGTCGGCCTTCTTGGCGCTTTGCTCGAGGGCGAAGGCGAGGTCTTGCGTGCGCCCACTGAACGTCGTGTCGGCGCCAATCTTGGAAAGCGCCCGATTCTCGGCGCCTTGGCGGAACCAGCCGTGCATGTCGGCCTGGGCGTTGATGAGGGCAGTCTCGAACTTGCTGCCCGCGATGAGCCCCACAAACGCATCGTAGAAGGCCGGCGCGCGACTGATCGCCTCCTCCTCCTGGGTGAGAAAGAGCCGCAAGAACTCGGCGAATCCCTCCTCGATTTGGTCGGCGTCGTAGCTGATGCCGATCATTTCAGCCTTGTGCAAAGCGTCACGATAGCCGCCGTTACGCGAACCGAAACGCGGGTCGATGTCATCGAGAAAGTGCCCGAGCTCGTGGGCGACGACTTCGAGCTCGTTGTTGTGGCGCGTGCGTAGCTCCTCGATGTGGGAGCGATAGAACCCGAGGCGGGTCTTGGAGCCCTTCACCCGGCCCTGGTAGATCTTGATGCCAAGGTCGCGCTCGACATTGCGGAGAATCTTCTCGCGGCGCAGCGGCTTGTCCGGCGCGATGGCCGTCTTGAACACCCCGAATCCCTTCGCCGGCTTCTTCGGCGCTCCGGGCACCGTGGCCGGGAGCTCTTGCTCAAGCAGCAATCCCTTGAACCGTGGCCCTGGCGGGGCCTCGCGCGTGCCGGTGGCGAGGGTGGTGACTGGCGCCGGCGGGCCGGCGGTCGTGCGGAACATGAACGACTCCTCGACATTCCATTGGAAGCCGAATTGCCGGTAGAACTTGGCAAGGCGCTGAACATCGGACTCACGTTCTGCGCGCTTACGGTCGATGTCGAGCGGGCTCGGGGTCAGGCGCACGTCGCGGCCGAAGTTGTCGGCGTGCTTCGCCAGCGCCCGCATGAACCGGGAGCCGATGCCCTGGTTCCGCGCTCGCTTGGGGAGCTCCACGATGTCGAGCCCAATGTCGCCATCAACGTCGGTGGTGATGAGCACCGTCCCGCCGCCGTCGATGATGATCTGGCGAACGAGCTCGAGGGACTCCTCCTCGATGTCCACCTCGGCGGCGACCCCTGGCGGCACGTCGTTCATGTTGAACGTCTTGCCGACTGGACGCGCCAGCGCCACGCCGCGCTCGGCGAGCGAGGTCAGGGTGCCGTCCACCTCCTGCACGAATCCGTCGATGACGCGGATCTGATTTTGTCGCAAGAACGTCCCGACGTTGCGGATCGCGGTGAGGTCCGTGTCCTCATTGCCGACAGTCTTGGCAATGGCGGCTGCTGCGTTTTGCTGGACGATGCCACGCGCGAGCTTGGTGGCGCCGGTCGCCACGTCCCCGGTTCGCAGCTTCACCATTTCCTGCACCGACATCCGAATCCACTTGAGCGGCCGGTTCCGGTTGTCGATGAGCAGTACGCCGTTACCGGGCTGATCCTGGATGGCGGCACGCGACATGCTCGGGCTTCCCAAGATGGGGCCAGGAATATCGCGCTCAATCTTTCGGATGCGGCGCTCAGTGACAGGCACCTGGAAGCGTCGGCGTCCTGGCGGAATCGGCACCAATACCTCGTCCAGTACGTTGCCGGCGACATCAACGGGGAGAGCCGAGGCGCTCCTCGAGCCAGGAGAAACGACAATCCCGGCCATCATTCGCACGCCCGTACCCGCTAGGCGGTTGGCAAGATTCTCGGTCATCGCCTTGTCAGCGGAGCTCTGGAAAGGAATGCCCGACGGGTGGTTGTGGGCAAAGTAGACGCGATGCGCGCCGGGAGTCTCTCCGATAGCGCCGGCAACCAGGCCGGTATCCGTGGCAACCGTGCGCTCGCCGGCCGCGCCTGCAATCGTCGGGGCCGAGACCGTAGCGCCGGCCACGGAGCCGATTGAGTGGCGCACGATGCGGATGATTTTGCCGTCGACGGCGGTGACGAGGGCGATAAATGATTCTTGAGCATCCTTGCGGAGCGGGGCGATAACGTGAACGGCATCTTCGATGTCGTGAACGTGGTCAACCGCTGAATGGAACGTCCCGGTTCTCACCTGGCGCACGCGCGGCTTGCTGACGACCTCCGCGCTCTCGGCCGCTGCCTCTGCTTGCGCCTCGGCTTCGAGCTTGAGTGTGGCCTTGGCAAGTTGGAGTAGCTTCTTCTGGAGCTTGGTGGGGCTCGGCGGCGGCACATCCGGCGGAGTGAACAGGTCGAGCTGGCCGGTCGGGTCGTCGGGTTCGCGTACCTGGGTTGGCGATGCCGCGATCAGTTTGTTGATATTTCGGCCTGTCGCGTTGATGGCCTGGAGCTTAACCGGGAGGGTCTTGCGCCCTAGTTTCCTTGCTGCGGCTACTCTGTGGTGCCCGTCGGTAATCCTCAGATCGCCGTCTTTGAATAGGGAGACTTCAATCGGCTCGTCCAGGTTCGTCTTTTTCGCAACAGACTCCGACACCGACCGAACCTCGCCAGCGGTGGCTTTCAAGCGGCCGACCGATATGCTCGCCACCTCGGGGATCTGCTGGTGGTACAACCTGTTGTCTGCATAGGCGGCAGGCTCACGGATCACGTAGCTGACGCCGTTCTCCGAAACCTCACCGTCCTGCTTCTCAGCCGCGGGCTTATTGAGCTCGACGATGCGGCCTTTGACATTGCTCCGCTGCGTGACGCGCTTATCGGCCAGTGCGCCACTCTCGAGCTCGCGGGTCGTGCCGCCGAGCTCGTCGAGCCACTCGCGGAACGCGGTCTCCTTCTTGCCGCTGGCCGTGAACCCGTGCTCACTCATCACCGAGACAATCCGCCCGCCAGGGTTGAGCAGTTCGTAGGCGTGGCGAACGTGGTCGATGTCCTGGTTCTTGGAGAACGGCGGGTTCATCACGATTACGTCGTGCTTGGTCGTGTACTCCAGAAAATCGCCCTGCTTGACCGTGACCGGGTGCTTCTCTTTCAGCGCCTCGGCCTGTGCACGAAGGATCTCGACCAGTTGCGGGCTCTGCTCCAGAGCGGTGATCTTGATGTCCTCGAATCCCTCATAGAACTCGGCCATCGCCTCGACAATGTTGCCGGTGCCGGCGGAAGGTTCGAGCACGGAATCCCCTTCTGTGCGTTCGGTCGTGCCCTTCACGCCAGGAGAGTCCTGGCCGGCTTGCGCGTCGGCCGACTCGACGAGCTCGGTGGCGAGCTCCGGTGGCGTCGGGAACAAATCGACCCCTACTCCCTTCTGCCCCACCAGGCCGCGCTTGAGCTCATCGAACCGGCGGCGAGCCTCGACTATCGGATCGGTCGTCGGGCCATCGCCCTCGAGCTCCTCAAGAGCGGCGCGGGCTGCGTCCCATTGCTTTTGACTGGTGATACCGGCCTTCGTGGCTCGGGCGTGATCCGCAATCACGTCGCTCGCGCCCTGGAACTTCAAAGGATCGTCGCGGCCGGCCTTCTTCGCTGCGGCCCTGCCCTTTGCCAGCGCCGTCAAGTCCGAGGGGCGGAGTTGCAATTCCTCACTGAGCTCCAGCCGTTCGGCGAGCTTGCGGGAAGTATCGAGGCCACGAATACCCTGAAACGCCTTCTTCAAGTCCTTGGCTTGATGCTGGCGGAGTGTCGGCTGTGGGAAGTCCCGGCGTGCGAGCATTTCGAGATGCGTCTTGCTCTTGATGCCGAGTAGCGTATCGGGCAGTAGCCCCGCTTCCAGGGCATCGGCAATGCGACGTAGCCGATCCTGGATTTTCGCCAGCCGCCGGCCTTCGGACATCATCGAGTCCGCGATACGGGCACGCCTCGGGGTCGCGTTCTGGCTTGCCACGCCCGGATTCATCTTGGCGTCGATGGTTTTCTGCATCCCATCGGCGCCCTTGCGTAGTTGGGCGATGGCCTTCTTATCGTTCGGCGTGACGACGCGCGGCTGGGGGCCGGCCTTGGCTTTCGCTGCGTCGTGGCGGGCCTTGGCTTCATCTTTCAGCTTGTCGCGCGCTCGACTGAGCTCTCGGCGCTCCTCTTGCGCGGCTTTCTGAGCGTCCGCGATCTCTTGGTCGGTGCGCCCTGGAGTATTAACGAAGTCGCGGAGATCCGCCTCGAGCTCAAGAATTTTGCCCGTGAGGCTTTCGACTGTTTCAGCTTCGTTCGCTGCGTCGTGGCGGGCCTTGGCTTTGGTCTTTGCTTCAATCTGCGAAGCGA
>Ga0255055_10003267_pt1 | contig 10989 bp, 12 predicted proteins | sample JV7_2_27_MG_FD_188633 | JGI IMG/M metagenome (GOLD analysis project Ga0255055, IMG submission 188633) | Seawater microbial communities from Jervis Inlet, British Columbia, Canada - JV7_2_27 | ecosystem: Environmental > Aquatic > Marine > Inlet | place: Canada: British Columbia | collected... | reverse complement strand
TACCCTTGGGCGATGGATAATAGCCCTCGCGAGACCACACCTTTGTTTTTCACCACCCGACATTTGAACTGGATAATGATCTTTTCTTTCAAGTAAACTGACGTCCCTTAGTGCCGCAATTGCTCGATTCTCAATCTCTTTCTCTCTCAAAACAGTTGGCCATAATAAAGCCTCAACATTTTCAATAGCAGTTAAGGTTGGAATTAAATTAAAATCTTGAAAAACAAAACCTATTTTTTGCCTTCTTAATTTACCAAGTCTTGATTCTTGAGCTCTCGCAATATTTTCTCCATCAAAGATTATTTTCCCTGAATCTGGTAAGTCTATACCGCTAAGGACATTAAGGAGGGTACTTTTCCCACAACCTGTTGGACCTTGGATTAAAACAAATTCGCCGGATTTAATCGTAAGATTTATGTCGGCTAAAGCTCTAATAATCGCACCAGCTCGCCTATATTCCTTATTAACATCAATTGCTTCAATCATAGTGTCTTTATCTACTGGCATATTCTTCCCTCCCTTATTCACCTACTCTTTTTAATGCAATTATTGGTCTAACTTTCAAAACTTTTCGATTAGCTACTAAAATTGCCATAATTTGGAAAGCAAGAAAAATTATAAAAGTTGAAAAAACCGGCAAAAGTTTTACTAAAGGTAAAGGCTCAAACTCCAGATAAACAACAATAGCGATGTAATGAAACAAAACTTCAATCACTATAAAAAAGCCTATAATCGTTGTAAATAGTATGAATCCCGAAATTAATGAGTTAAGATCTTTGTTCGTCCATCCAATGCATTTCAATGTAGCAATAGTTTTCGAATTACGTCTTACTATGATCCAAGAATATAATAAAGATAAAAATATACCTACGCCGAGAGCAATAAAAAAACTTGTGCTTGCAAAAGTCTCACCCCCTGGTTTCATAACTAATTCAATTGAATAGCTTGTCCAAAAAATTAAAATGGTGTACATTAAACAAAATACCGTAAATTGTTTCTTCTCTCTTAGCACCATTAATATTGATTTCTTAAATAAACGAAAAACCATATTTTTTCACCGTTTAATAAAAATTAATTTTTTATATAAATTCTTTGTATATGTATATAATAAAATCATAATAAAAATTTTGGGAATAATGTCAGCAGAAATTGAATCCATTATTGATGAGTTGCTTTCTGAAGAAGTAAATATTTTTGGAGTAGCAATTATTAACAAGTCTGGAGCTCTTATTACACAAACTCAAAACTGGAATCTTTCCAACGAATTAAAAAAGATTAACGAATTACTCGGAGCTAACTTAGCCCTTGGACAAAAAGGTATGTCAGGCATAACGATTCAAGGAATTAAATATATGATAGTAGAAAATACCGAAGAGCGAAAGATAGGTACGAATATTACAGGAAAAGGACACTTAATTATAGCACCAATTCCCATAGGTGGCACAGGTGCGTTAGTTTGTTATATTAATCCTCAAGTTGGACCCCGAGACGCCTTATTTACCGTTCAATCTTACGCATTGAAACTACAACATCTAGTTTAAATTTTTTTATCCTTTTTTTATAGAATTGACTATGTTATCCTCATAACTAACTGGTCAGAAAATAAAACTTAAATAATAACTATTGATCATTAAATTTAAATACATTTAAAATAAGAGGGAAAGAATTGCTAAATCAAATAGGTCTCGAGTTATTATCATATCTTATAATGTATCTACCGAACATAGTGGCAATAACTTTTAATATTATAATACTGGTTTTTGCGATCTTAATATATAAGAGAAATTCGTATAAGTATGGAATAACTCTTATGATCTCATCAATCATATTTTTAGCTTCAGACATAATTTACTTATCCATTCAATATCCATTTATGCCTCTTCGACTACTTGATGAATTAGGGTTATCTTTTGCTGAGATTTCGTTAATACTTATGAGTATAAATTTCTTTTTTCTGAGTTTATATACGGCTAGTGCAATATTGTTAGTTATTTCAATAATTCAGATATACAAAACCCATAAAAAAGATAGAATTGATTAGAATTGTAATCCTGAAGTTAGATTCAGAGAATTAACCAAACTTACAGAGCTAAGTATCTCAATTTTTTTTAATTTTTAATTTTGTCCCAATAAGGATTTAACAACTTTTTAAGAAAGGTTTTAATTTTATCTATCTCTTTCCTCTTAGAATCGCCTAAAAATGATAAGTTTTTCTCATAATCAGGAGGTTCGTATTTTTCCTTTAATAAAGCTTTAATTATAGCTTCAATACAATATGGTAATCCAATTATGTCATAGCCTCCTTCTAATATGAAAGAAATTTTACCTTCGCATACACTCTCGGCAATTTTTAAAACTTTTTCAGCAAATTTGTTATAAGCAATACTTGTTAACGAGCAATTTCCAATAGGATCTGCGTAATACATATCAAATCCTGCAGCAACAACGATAAGAGCGGGCTGGAATTCATTGAGTATTGGCTCTAACAAGTCAAGGCAATAATAAAAATCTTCATTAGTTATTCCTTCTGGAACGGGAAAATTAATGTTTTTACCTTTTCCCTCATCCATTCCAAGTTCGTAAACCATTCCTAAATCTCCTTCAGTAAAGTCAAACTCGTGTATAGAAAAGTAAAGAACAGATGGATCATCGTAGAAATATTGCGCTAAACCGTCTCCAAAATGGTCGTCAATATCAATTATTGCTATTTTCTGGTTAAAACTCAATTGCTTTCGTAGATAAAGAATTGAATTTGCAATATTATTGAATATACAGAGCCCTGACGCTTTTTCTCTAAATGCGTGGTGTCCGGGAGGTCTAATTAACGCAAATGACTGGGCATACTTATTGATTATTACGCCTTCAATAGCTTCTATAGCCCCACCGATGGCTTTTTTAGCTAGAGCGTAAGTATCCTCTGTTAAGAACACTTCGTCATCGAGTAATCCACCTCCCATGTTAGAAATTCGCTCAATAGCCTCAATGTGGTATTTTGAATGGGCTAATTCCATCATAGCTTGAGTAATACTTTTAGGTTTAACTTTTACGATACGACTATTGTCGAAAATGTTGTTTCTTTCTAAATGGTTCAGAATCGCTTTTATCCTAAATGGGTGTTCAAACGATATAAAAGATGGTTTTGGATACGGTGGGATGTGTTTAGAAGCAAAATCGTCGTCAACAATCATTCCGATTAGATTTTCTGTCGTCATATTAAAAAATGGAAATATTAGAATAACTAAACTCTTATATTAATATTTGCATACTTATTTTAAAAAATAATTCTAATTTACCCAAAAAGGTTTGAGATTAGAAATGAATGTTTTTGAAATTGTTGCATTATTCTTGCTTAACGCCATTCCCATTATTTTAGTAGTAATCCCTTACTATTTCATACTTCAAAAACTAATGTTTTGCTTTTCTTTCCAGACATAATATCATATATATTAAAAATCGTTTTTGAGAATTTAGGATATATATAGAATGTTAACCTTTTATTTATAATATGAAAAGAATAAAGAGTATTGACACCTTTAGAGGAGGTTCAATTGCAGTAATGGTTTTTGGTCATTTTCTTCTTTTTTGGTTAAGACCGGAAGACGCTTGGTTGCAATTCTGGTTATGGGCTCTTCTAAAACCACTCGGTGCATCGGGATTTCTTTTCGTTTCAGGAATCAGCGCATCTTTATCCTTTAGAAATTATCAAAACAAAGTAAAAGACTCAGATACGGTTAGTATGACAACCGTAAGAAACGTCTATCTCCTAAGAGCTACTTTTATATTAATAATTGCCTTTATTTTTAATATCATAAATGCCTTGATATTTGGAGGTAGCTTTTGGGCATGGAACGCCCTCCAAACAATAGGATTTTCTCTTTTGTTAGCCTGGCCGTTTTTGAAAACCTCTAAACTATTCAGAATATTTCTGGGAATTGCAATGATAATAGGAAACCAGCTAATGTTTGACTTACTATCTTCTTATAAGGGGGAAGCATCGCTATACGGTATTTTATATCACATACTATTTTTTCCTTCGTATGAATATGTAATTATGAATTTTTTTGGTATATTAATAATTGGATCGGCAATAGGGGAATTTATTTACAATATCAATATTATTGAAGATCAAAACAAGCGAAAGTATCAGTATAAGAACAAATTGCTAAAACAAATGTTATTAATTGGAATTTCTTTAGTCGTTTTTATAGTTATTTATCAGTTAATTGGAATTTTTTTAGTTGCTTGGGGAGTTATTTATCAGTTCCCTAGTATTCTAACCTTTAATTCAATTCCATCAATTATTTTTGCCCTGGGGTTAATATTAACTATATTATCAATCCTTATGCTTATCGAAGTTTTAGAAAAAGTAAAAACAACTAAAAGCTATACATATTTCTTCTATTATTCTTATTATTCATTTACCCTTTTTTTACTACACAATCCGCTAACTCTCCTTTTTATAGACCAGTTTAATTATATTACAATTTGGTTGGTAATAGTTGTAGGATTAGTAATATTTGGGCTAATTCTGCGGCCTATTTACAAGAAAATAGGAAAATATGCTTCTCTTAAAGCTGTTCTCACCATTATTAGCTTCTTAATTGCGACTAGACTTATAGAAAATCGATCTAAAAAATCCGCTTAAAAAGTTATTACTTTTTTTTATTCTTTAATCAGGTCCTATCTTTTTCCTCATTAATTGCGTCTAGTAAACGTTTCACCTCATAGGAGTCTGGATATCTCTCTTGTATTTTTTGGCAACACTCTATCCCCAAATCATATTCGCCGAGTTCTTTGTAGGCAATCCCTAAATTGTACCACGTTTCATATTTGTCAGGTTTAATTTCCAGAGCTTTCTTCCAACACTCAATCGCTTGTTTTTTATCATCTTTTCCACTATATGCATTAGCCATATTATTCCAAACTTCGTGATCTTCTGGATTTATCTTTACTGCCTTTTTATAACTCTCGATCGCCTTGTCGTAATCTTTATGTTCTCTATAGGCGTTGCCCATGTTGTACAACACATCAACATCGTCCGGTTTGAGTTCCAACGCTTTATTCCAGCACTCAATTGCGTTCTCAAGATTACCCCCTCCTATGTTATAAGCGTTTCCCAAATTATACCATCCTTCAAAATGGTTAGGATTCAACTCTACAGTTTTTTGCATACATTCAATTGCTCCCTCAAAGTCAGATTCCTGACCGAAAATTAATCCCTTTTGATAAAATTCTTCTGCTTCTTTTATTTTCTTTTTTTGCTCGTTTTCTTTACCAACCATCATTATCGACTTTTTTTAAGATTATTACTTTTATCTATTGTTTTAAACTATTAAATATAGTTTACGCTTAGAGGGTTTATAAATGTTATAAAAAAATAGATAATATTAGGGAAATTTCCTAGTAAAAATATAAATAAAAAAAAAAGTACAGAAAAATATTTAATATTATTCTTTCATTTCATATGCGTCCTTTAACGAGTGAACTACATTCCACACCTTACCAAACCGCTCAGGATCGACATTAGGTTTCTTAATCATCTTCAAGCACCATTCCATCTGTTCAGCAGTAGTACCAGATTTATGATATAGATTTAATGCGTATTTGGAAAAGTCTCTCACTAGAAAATCAAATATTTGGTCTAGAGTATCTTCATCAATATCGTATATTTTAGCGTTTTCAATGATTAAATGGGCATATACAATAAGAGAAAAGATTTCGCCAATCCCAGAAAGCATGAAGTCCATATCTTTTTGTTGTTCAACACTAGGCATAGCATTTACACCCATAAGGTTAAACGTCTGAATTTGCTCCAAAAATATTTTGACATTGGGTAAATTATATTGCTCAAATGCTGGTTTCCAATCATGAAAACGAACTCTTCCCAATCCACGAGCCGGACCTTGATTAAAAAGGAATGTATCGTCTTTAGCTTGCTCTTGTCTAGCAATGTCCTCATATTTCTTATGATTCATAAAAAAATTCATCATAAATTTCAAAATTAAGGCGATATTTACATGAACGGTGCCTTCCAGTTTCGGTAAAGCACGAATATCCCTTGCTGCGCTTTCAAAAAACATATCTTTTTCGAAACCTTTTGCCGCAATCACATCCCATAAAAGATTAATAACTTCCTCTCCTTGCGTGGTTGTTTTCATTTTCATAGCAGGAGCATAAAGTAGATATCGACGGTCTTTATCAGACGCTATTCTCATATAATCAGCCGTTCTTAGCCCAAATAATTTCATAGCAACTAAACGAGTATAAGCATCAACAAAGTTTTGTTTAACATGCTGAAAATCAGTCACATACATATTATAGAGCCTTCGATTAGCTGCATGATGAATTGCTTCATAAAATGCATGTGTACAAAGTCCTATTGAAGCCCATCCTAAATTATATTTCCCCACATTAACTGTGTTAAGGGACGAATTCCATGCATCCTCTCCTTTGGAAAGAATATCTTCTTCGGTTATGGGATAATCGTGAAGTGCAAAATTTGCAACGTAATTTTGACTGTCGCAGACATTTTTTATTAATTCATAGTTTTTGTGTTTATAATTTGCAACAAAGAAAACGTATTGTTCTTTATTTTTCATATCATAGGGAGGGATATTGCCATCTTTATCAGCAAGTTTACCGAAGTTTGAGACCATTGCTGCTTCATTTCCATTGCCAATATAATACTTTTCTCCATTAGCTTTATATGAACCATCTTCTTGAGGGGTTAATGCCATTTCCGTTCCGTAAATATCTGCTCCATGTGCTTTCTCAGATAGTCCGAACGCAAATATAGCGCCTTCCTTAATTAATTTGGCTGCTTTTTCCTTTGCTTTCTCATTTTTACTCATCCAAATAGGTCCGAGGCCTAAAATTGTAACTTGCCAAGTATACCAATAGCCGAGTCCATAAAATGCAATTATTTCATTAAACTCGCATATTCGCCATGTGTCCCATCGATAATCCTCGTCTTCTCCGTATTGAGACGGGGTTAATAGCTGGGCAAAAATCTTATTTTTTTTTTGAAATTCAAGGAAATCAGAATACCATACCCGCTCGTGATCGTCCTCTTTAATTTTCGCTTTCCCTTTGTTTTCGAAAAATTCTATGGTTTTGAGCATGATCTCTTTTGACTTCGCGTCCGGATAATACCTTTTATGTTGTTTTGGATTTAATAAAATTGTCATAATAGCTTTTTTCTCTTTTAGTTTTAGTTAACAATTTAATAATAATATAGAATTAGTATTTCAAAATTAGCTTTTTTATATTTTATTATGGCTGTAATCACTGACTCTTATTTTATCACCAATTTTTTTGCTGACTCTGTGATCGCGATTCCACCTAATGAAGTACAGCGTAATTGAGGGGGTAGCATCTTACCACTCTCAAATGATGCTTGGATTGAATCATCAAGATTTATTGGATTAACATAACCACCTACAATAAGATCAGCACAGATAAATGCATTTGACGCTGCCACTGCATTCCTAGTATGACAAGGGATTTCACAGAATCCTGCTACAAGATCACATACTGATCCCATTGTGTTTTGTAATGCAATCGCTGCCGCTTCTGTTGCTGCCGCTGGACTACCATCAGCAGCTTCGATCACAGCTGCCGCTGCCATAGCTCCAGCCATTCCTATCTCAACTTGACATCCCGCTATTTCAGCAGCAAAAGTTGAATTCATTCCGTTTATTAAACCAATCACACCTGCTGCAAATGCACATTTAATAATCTTATTCATATTAATGTTAAAATCATAATGGAGTGTATAAAGAACAGAAGCAATAACGCCACAAGAGGCTCCTGTAGGTGCCGCACAGATTAGTCCCCCTGAAGATGCCGTATCCATAGCTGCCATAGCCCTATACGCACTTCTTAAATTAATTCCAGAACTGAAAAGCTGATCTTCTTTTCTTTGGATATTACTTGCTGAATGTTTTAATAATTTCATATGCGAATTTTTCTTGTCCAAACCCTTTTCAATTGAAGAAAACATTACTAAAATCCTTTTTCCCATTTCTTCTAAAATGGATTTTTCATCTATGTTCAACAAATCTGATTCATACATAAGCCCAAGCTCTCCGAGAGAAAACTCTTTTTCAATTGCAAGGTTTAGCATCTCAGAGCTATTTTTAAACAACGGAGTCCCATGAATCGGCAAAAGTATAGGGCGAGTAGTCCAGATATTAGAAATAAAAGCAAGAGATTTTAATTTATTAATAAATTCATCTTTAAACCTATTTGGACCCTTTAGTTGAATAAAAGAATGCCTCTCATCATTCTGTATATGCATTTCTTCTGGAGAATTAGAAAATTGTTGAATTAAATTCAGTAGTTTTTCCTTGGAATTCGTAAGAAATTCGATTAATAGATTATAATTATTTCCTTTAAGCTTAACATTCCATTTATTAACTTTTTCTATTAGAATCATACCTCCTCCTATGGATTTCGCTACTATTGTTAATTTTTTAGCAGGAATATTAACTAACATATAGTTTGGATGATCCGCTTCAGCAATATCTTTAGAATCGAAGATGCATCTAATTCCTTCTTCACTGGCTAAATTTTTAGAATTAAGAAAGTCAGGATCATCAACAGCTAAATTAATAATCCCTGATAAGAACGCAACATCTCCATTTTGAGATTTATATGTCTTATCAAAAGAACCCTTTGAATCAAATGAAATATTTATTTCCTTTATTTTGTTCTCACATAACATTTGAGTCAACCGACCAATACTATAGGAGGCAGCGGTATGGGAACTACTAGGTCCATGCAGAATTGGCCCTAATACATCATTTAATATACTTATTTTCATAAATCTTACTCCTTCTGTGTTTTATAAATTTAATGTGATCATCTGAAAATCACAGATTAAAGACAAAAACGGAACAACTAAAAAAAAGAGTTAGAACTTAAAAACGAATAGATTATTAAAATTATAAAAATTGTTTCCATTCTTCAATAGCCGCCTTAATTTCTTCTGCTTCTGTTCCATTCTTAGCTACTTTTAGCCTCTTTTCACTATTCTTTATTTTTTCTTTTATGAAATCAAGTACCTTATCGATTTCTATGTCTTTTTGGTTCAATAATACAAGAAGTTGATTACAAATAGAATTTCTTATTAGATATAAATCATACATTTCTTTTGATAAATTAGCAACTAAATTTGGGTGGTACATATTTTCAATTTTAAATATTTTCTCTCGAATCCTTTCGAGGGACAACAACTTTTTAATATCATCTAAGCTCATTATTCCCTACCACAAATAATTAAAAAAAAGAATTTACTTTAATAAAGAAATTTTTCTATAAAGATTCTCGTACAAAAAAATTGAAAGAAAAATAAAAATTCTTAAATGTTAAATCGTAAAAACTGGTCTCCTATTTATTTTATAACAAACCTATCAACATAATAATTATAAATTGTTGTTGATTAAATGTCAAGATGTCTAGATCAAATAAAAAAGCAATGAGAAAAATCGGTATTCCACTTCTAATTGTTGTTTTTGGGATTGCAGGTATACTTCCAGTATGGCCTCTTATTAATCGAGTAAATTCAGATGAGTATTGGTCATCAATATACCCCGAACTTGTACAAATGGATTCAAGCTCTTTAGATAATATGATAAATGACGTTGAAAGCAATGATTATTCGGTTTACAGTATCGTTATCATAAAAAATGGATTTCTTGTAAAGGAATGGTATCAAAGACCTTTTAATAAAGATAGTATTTTTCGTGTTTTCTCAGTTTCTAAAAGCGTAACTTCTGCTTTAATTGGAATAGCTCTTGATAAGGGTTACATTAACAATTTGGATGAATTTGTTCTCGACTACTTTCCCGATTATGATATCGCAAATCCAAGTCCTCTGAAAGATGCCATGACTATTTGGCACTTGTTAACCATGACAACGGGTTTAGACTGGCCTGAATATTATCCATACGCAGACCCTATGAATCCATATAACACATGGAAAGCAAGCGAAGACCATGTAGGCTTCGTTCTTAATAGAACAATGGTCGCACCCCCTGGCACCACATTTAATTATAATACCGGTGCCTCGCATCTATTATCCGCTATAATCCAAAGAGCTACCAATATGTCTACAGTCGATTTCGCAAATCAATATTTATTCGGTCCTTTATCTATTGAGGAATCATTTTGGGTAGAAGATCCACAAGGCGTAGCGGGCGGTGGTGATAATTTATATTTAAGACCCCGAGATATGGCTAAGATCGGTTACCTCTTTCTTAATGAAGGAAATTGGGAAGGCCAGCAGATTATTTCAGAAAATTGGGTCAGAACTTCCACAAGTGCTTTAATTGATTGGGGATGGGTGCTTGATTACGGATATCAATGGTGGATAGCTGCTGCTGATGGCCTATATCGAGCTTTAGGTTATGGTGGACAGCAGATTAATGTTTTCCACACACAAAATCTAATAGTGGTCTTCACAGGAATGAATCTAGATTTTGACTTTGCTTCCTACTTAATCTATAATTATATTTTACCAGCAGTTTTTTAATACAAGATGATAAAAAAATGACAGAAATAACTAAAAGGTTGAAAATATTATTGTTAATCAACGCTATTATTGGCTTAATCTTTGCTTTCTTTTATTTAGTAGCTCCATATTATTATCTATCTCTTATTGAATGGCCCTTCTTCGACCCATACTACTCCTGGGCTTTTGGTGGAGCCTTTTTAATACTTTCCTCATTTCTACTAATATCGATAAAACTGAATCAATGGGAAAAAGCTAAATCCGTTTTAGAAATTACAATTGCTTGGCAAATGTTAATCCTAATCCTCAATATTATTTCGCTGATTTTTATCCCAACACCAATTTTCTCGATCATAATTATATGGCTTACTAATATAATATTTATAACCCTAATTGGACTCAGTATTTACTTTTATGGAAGAAAATAAATAAAAAAGAGTAAATTGTTATTTTATATTCGGCTAAAGTATTTTAGT
>Ga0255055_10003265_pt1 | contig 10995 bp, 14 predicted proteins | sample JV7_2_27_MG_FD_188633 | JGI IMG/M metagenome (GOLD analysis project Ga0255055, IMG submission 188633) | Seawater microbial communities from Jervis Inlet, British Columbia, Canada - JV7_2_27 | ecosystem: Environmental > Aquatic > Marine > Inlet | place: Canada: British Columbia | collected... | reverse complement strand
TCGTGCTATCCATGTGCTATGAAGGCACAGCGCAAGGCAAGCATTGACGCGCTGGGTGATACGGTATGGGCTGGAAGTGAGTGCCCTACCCATCTACGTTGACCAACGCTCAAGCAGACAGGCAGCAAGGGGCGCGGGAAGCCCCAGAAGGGTGGTCGTACTTGATATATAAGATAAGTTCACGTACACAACACCCTTGCTTTTAATAAGAGACTCCTTAAAAGACGGTACTTAGCATGACAGAGACGGAGCAAATTTGGGACAAGTTATTGGAGCATACGCCTCGCGTTTTCGACGATTCTGTGCAGATGAAGCTGGAATACGAGTTAATTAAGGCTGAGGTCTTTTGCTCACAATTAGAAGATGAATGAATTTAAGCGTCCTACGGCATGGATACAGCGTAACCTGAAGATTATCGACAAGTTCGGTAATTTAGTGGACTTGGGTCCTAATATTGGCCAGTTAATGTTGGCCAAGGCGATAATGCGTCAGCGTATGGCCGGGTTACCCGTCCGTATTGTCCTTTTGAAGCCTCGTCAAGTGGGTTGGAGTACGTGGAGTGAGGCCGAAGCCTTTTACTTTATTAACAAGAACCCCAACAGGACGGCTTTAGTGGTTAGTGCCGACCTTGACAGCACTAATCTGGTCTTTAACATGACGAAATTGTATCAGGACCAGATGCCGGAAGATATACGACTGCCTACCAAGGCGAGTACAAGGAAGGAGATAGTTTTCGCCGCCCCTCACCGGTCTAAGTTTTTGACTCAGACGGCAGGTAAGGACGTTTTGGGTCGGGGCGGTACGGTCCATTTCTTTCACGCGAGCGAAGTTGCCTTCTGGCCGAAGGCGAAGCAGGGCATGGCTGCCGTCCTTCAAATGGTCCCTGCAAAGCCTGACACTACGGTGATTTTAGAGAGTACGGCCAACGGTGTTGGTGGTGCGTTTTACGACATATTTCAGCAGGCGGTGGACCGCAGGAGGTCTTCCATGAGTTTGGAGGGCTATATTCCGGTCTTTTTCCCGTGGTATAAGTTCCCTGAATATCAGAGCGGCGTTCCCAGAGGTTTTCATTTAGAGCAGGACGAGAGCGAATTAAAGAACGAGTTTGGCTTGAGTAACGAGCAGGTATTCTGGCGTCGTTTGAAGGTTCAGGAGTTGGGCGGGGATGAGAGTCTGTTCCGTCAGGAGTATCCCGCTACCCATATAGAGGCTTTTCAGACCTCCGGCAACCCGGTATTTACTCCGGGCATGATACATTTTCAGAAGGCTTTTATTGAGAGTGGGCGGAGTATAGTCTTTAACGGCGATGAGATTGAGGACGTTCCCCGAAGTTTTAACTGCTGGAAGATAATCAACCCCGTTGAGGAAGGCCATCAGTATTGCATGGGTATAGATACGATGGAGGCCCGTCTTTCGGACGTTCAGGACCCGAAGAGTCGTTTGGATTGTGACGGGGCGGTAGTTTTGGACAGGAGTACCGGCAAGGCCGTCGCTATATGGCACGGGCGGGGCGACCAGGGCGAACTTGGTAATCAGTGTTTATGGTGTGCCAACCATTATAATGAAGCGTGGGTGGCCCCGGAGATACCCCAGTCGATGACACTTTTGAAGGTCTTTAAGGACGCTGGCTATAACAATATTTACAATAGGGAAGTCCATGACCAGCGGATAGTCACACAGGAGAGTGAGAATTTAGGCTGGCGTACCGACTTGATTACGAGGAACTGGCTGGTAAATGATTTTCTGGTAGCCTGTCGGGAGAGTTCGGTAAAATGTGTATTCAAGGAAATAGTCGAGGAGATGGAGACTTTCATAAGGGACAAGATGGGCAAGGCCGTCCACCAGCCGGGCAAGCACGATGACCTGCTCTTTGGTCTTATGATTGCTTTACAGGTCCACTTGAGATGCCCTTTGGGTTCAATGCCGTACAAGGAAGACTATACCGGCGAGGACGACGATGAGGGTCAGGTAGAGAGTGTATCCCGGAGCGGTTATGTAGACGAATGTATTTTAGAAGGAGATTAGAAAATGGCTGATAATTTTACAATTGATGGGAGAAGTGGTGACGGTTGCTGGGAAGTAGAAGGAGATTGAAGAATGAATGAACTCGCCTACATATTAACCGGCGTAGCGATAGGTGCTGCCTTAGTTAGATACGGCATAGGGCTTGGCTATAAAATGTGCTATCAGGCCCGTGAGGACGAGCCTTTGTCCGGCGAGAGGGACGAGCCTATCGAGCAGGACACAACTGAATATTTATCACAAGAAGAAACAGAAGTTTTATAGGGGGTCACAATGGCTACAGGCGATGTATCAAGCTGTTTGGAAGCATCGAGCGGCTACGGCAATATGTTAAAGTTCGATAGTGGCAAGTATTGGGTCACTTTTGACAGTACGGGCGGGGTCGACGAGCGGATATGGGGCAAGGACCCTACCGCCGTTTACGGCAAATCCGCTCTTTACGTTGATTTAATTCAGCTTGGTTGTTGCGCTACTGCGGGGCCGATAGCACTTATTGACGGTTCCGGCGGCCTGCCGATATGCAATCTTGTCGGTTCCGATGTTTCCACGTCCGATTGTGGTCCGAGTGAAGTGTGGGATTTTGGGGACGATGCTCTGGTATGTTTGACCGCCGACAATACACAGTCTTTGTGTGTGAGTTCTACTATTAACGGCCACTTGGCGGGCGCTTTTAGATGTTGGTGGGGGCCTGCTCCAAAATGACCGATGTACCAAAAGACGACCAGAACACCTTCCTGGACCGCATGGAAGAAGAGGGTATGAAGATTACTAAGTCGTGGAACGCGATTTGGTCGGAGAGTATCCGCTACTTTTTCGGCGACCAACTTGGCCACAGGCGCGCCAAGAAGGGTTGGGACTGGGTGGTAGTCAATTATATCCTGCCCGCCGCCATTCAGGAGATAGCCAAACTCTCCAAGAACCACGCCCAGATTCTTGCGCACCCGTGGGAGGCTTCCGACGCCGAATTTGCAGAGGCGTGGCGGTCGCTCCTTCAATGGCTATGGGAAAAGGGTGTAAACGGCCACGGTATGAGACTGGAGCAGATAGCTTCCACTCTGGATAAGAAACTCTACGGTTATAGTGTCTCCAAGGTAATGTGGGAGAACAGGGACTCCTGGGACGATGAGAAGAAAACATGGTCCGGCGATGTGAAGTTTCGGTTATGGAAGCCGGAACGGTTCTGGGCTTTGGGTCAAGAGAAGATTGACGACGGCCCCTGCGGAACGGTTAGGTACGTCGAGGAAGAATGGGCCACTACCCGCTGGCCGAAGTTCAAAAAGAAAATAGAAGAGGCATCCCAGACCTACGAGGACGTTCTTTCTGACGGCCAGCAGACGATAGACGGGCAGACCCTCTCTTCCGGTGGTACATATCCGAGTGCCGGGACCGGCGGGGCCGACAGGGGTCCGGTTGGTAATGCTTTCCGGTCGCTTCTAAATTTAATAGTTACCCGAAAGAAACATACCACCAAAGACAGCAAGGTAAAGTATATCAAATTAGCCGAGTTCTACTACAAAGACGAGGAAGAAAAACACGTCAAGAAGTATATGGAACTGGAGGAGCTTATTAACTCTGGCATGGTTATTGAGCAGGGCGGGACACTCTTTGGCAAAAACGGCAACCAGCTTACCGAATTACCCGAAGTCTTGAAACGTGAATACGATGAGCCTTTATATCCTAATGGCCGGTTTGTAATACGACTTGGCAAGGACATTATAGTAAATAAGAACCAGCGGTACGGATATAAGAAATGGCCGTTTGTAGTTAGTCCTCATTACCTCCTGCCTCACATGTGGCAGGGCTGGGACGCCGTTCAGATGTACAAGAGCGCTCAGGACATGATAAACATATCCGTGAGCCATTTGGTAAATAATATGAAGATGTACGGCGACCCGAAAGTTGCCGTAGAACGAGGGGCGATAGACTCCCCTCCGGGCAAACGTAGTGCCCATTTCAAGATAGGTAAAGGCGCGGGCAGTATTATCAGATTGGTAAAAGGAGGCTTGGCGAGGTTCAAGATACTTGACCCGCCCGCACCTTCGGCAGCGGCCTTACAGTTGTACGCTCTTTTCAGTCAGGAATTTAAGAATATAGTCGGCCTTCAGGATATTGCTCAGGGCAAGCAGACCGAAGGCAGGATAACGGCCACCGAATCTCATTTCCTTATGATTTCAGCCAACGACCGGCTGATGTTACAGAGTGCCTATGAAGATGTTTGGGTAACGGAAGTCGCCCGTTTATTCGCGTGGATATGCCAGAAGAACTACGAAGTTGGCAGGATAGTTCGGATAATCGGTGAAGACAACGCCGTAGGTGCCCAACAGATTACCGAGCAGATAAAAGACGTAGATTTCGATATTGATATTATCCCCGGAGCGCAACTGCCCTTCGACCAGGAGAAGAGAGAAGCGAAGTACCTTCAAGTCTATCAGTTAATGGCCGACCCCACCCCTAACCCGATGTTACCGGAAGTATTGAGGGTAATGGAGATTACCAACTGGCGCAAGATACTCCAGCAGCATGGAATGTGGCAGAAGTTCATGCAGTTTTTGCAACTGTTTCAAGCCGTTACTGAAAAGAAGATTACCCCCGAACAGGGCATACAGTTATTGATTAAGGCCGCAATGGAGCAGTTTAAGGAAGGTCAAAGTTCTATTGATGGTATTGAGGCCCAGAACAAGGAAAAAGAGCAGATGGACCAGGAGCGTGAGCAGTTGATTGCTAAGGGCGAGGCCGAAGGCAGAAAGAAGGAACGCGCTATCCAGAGCGAGCGCGACAAGGTAAGAAACGAAAAGAAAGCTAAGAAGGAGAAGAAGAAATGAGTTATACCCACAAAGACACTGTATGTCCCCATTGTGACGGTGAGATAACGGGGCATGGTTGCGGAGATAAAGTTATTTATTGGTGTGATAGTTGTGGCTCTAACAACAGGGAATCTCCACCATATATCGGAATTGATATGCATAAGGGGAGAAAAAAGGGTGACTAAGTTTTAGTCGGCGGTTCGATTCCGTCTCTCTCCATTGTCTGTCAGAATAGCCGAAAGGACTATGGGCCAATAGGAAAATTCTGATAGTTAAGAAGTATTCAAACAAAGAGACTATGTGCTCAAAATGAATTTGGAGACTAATAATGTCTAAGGAAGAACAGAAAACTCAGGACGATTTCAAAGAACAGTGGGACAAGCAGAAACAGGAAACGCAGCAGGCCGAAGCCAACTACCAGAAAGCCGTTGAGGAAAAACAGGCCGTAGTGGCCGAGAAGACGGCGATTTCTGAGCAGCTTGAAGCCAACCAGTTAAAGCTGGTCGAGCTTCAGGAAAAGGCCAAGGCCGCCGAAGATGCAAAAAAAGACACTGACTTTGACCCGGACTTAGTTGATGGGAACGTTATCAAGGAGCTTACGCAGGCGCGGGCCGATAGGAAAATGCTTTTAGAAGAAGTTGAAAAACTTAAAGGTAAAGCGTCTACGTATGAGCAGACCGAACAGCAGCGTGCAAACAAGGTGGCTGAAGATTTGGCCGTTAAGAAAATGTGCGATGCTATCGAGGCCGATAGTAATTACGGCCCCCAGTTCAGAAACGATGCAATAGCCCTTGCAACGAAACTTGTCAAAGACGGTAAAGAAAAGCCTGTTGTGGATGGCATTGATGGCATGATACTTATGAAAAAATGCTACAAGCAGCTATCCGAAAAGGCCAAGCCTGACGAATCTGTTCGGACTGACACTGGTGACGGTGGGACCGTTACCCCTGCCACGACCGGCAAGACCGGAGACGTAGCAGAGGTGCTCACCGACATGAGAGAAAACAAGTCCTGGCTCACTGAGTCAATTGGCACAGGAGAGCCAGACATATTCTAACTCCTTTGATTGGGGGGACTTATGTCAACAGCAGATTTAACCAAAGCCACTCGAACGCTTTTTCTTCGCACCGTGGATAATATGGTCTTTTACAGGACCCCGGTAGTCGAAGAACTGAAGCGCAGGAACCAGATTACCGATTCCGGTGGCACAGCTTACGAAAAACTGGTGGACACTGCCGAAATTGATAGTTTAATGCAGGAGTACACCGCTAATGACGCCCTTACCGATGAGAAGTCAACGACACTTGAGAAGCCGAAGTTCACGAGGAAGTACGCTCAACTTCCCCTGCGTTATGATATAGACGAGTACACTCAGAATATCCACGCGGGCAAAGAGGAGCAACTTTTGAATTTGGCGACCCATCTCAACGAAAAGGGCCAGAGGGCAGCGAAGTTATGGCTGTCCAAATCAATTTTCAATAAGGGAAGCACTACTGCGGTAGCCGACGGAGCGACGGGCTTTCAGTCGATTATCTCGGCCCTTAATCACGATACTGCCTACGGTACTATCACAAGGACCTACGGCACTACCGGCGATTACTGGCAGGGTGCAGACCCAACGGCCCTTAACGCTGACATAGCGGCTTCGGGCAGCGCTCAGGACACAGCGACGAACCTGACCATTTCCAATTTGAGGAAATGGATAAACGAGTCGAATGTTTCTCAAAATATGGAGAGTGAGGACGACCTTTACATTTGTATGTGTCCTACACTCTATAACAAGTTAATCGCGGAAATGGAAGCCAAGGTCCAGTACAGACCTGCCACATACCAGAGGCAGGGGATACGCAAGTGCGAGCTTGACGGTCATCAGATTGTCAGTGTCCCTTACCTCCAGCAGAGTTCAACGATGAAGACGTGGCTGTTCATTCTCAATATGAAGTATTTCGAGTTGAGGATGCACACGCTCAGGAACTTCTCTTTGACCCCGTTCGAATGGCAGGGCAAGAACTCCAACGGCTACGATTTCTGGCTGGCAAGGATTATGATTGCCGGAAACTTTATGTGTTGGAAGCCTAACAGCTCGATGTGGCTCAGCAACGTATCTTAAGAAAGGAGGCGATTATTCATGGCTAATTTAAGATTGGCAAGAGTATATTTATATGACCGCTTCCCCGGCCCGGTGAGTCCGAACTACGGCGTTCCCACAGACGGATGGATAAACGATGGTACTGCACCATTGCATCCGCTGGGCGAGAAGCGCATGGCGTACACAGACAACTCACACTGTCCCGGCTGGTATACCATGTATTACGGTAACTTCGCTGGTATATCTGGTACTAACTACTGTATCAGTAAGGACTTTAGTGACGGCAAGTGCTGGGTTGCCCATTGTTGCTTATCCGAGGACGTTTCTCATGCCGCAGACCCGACATATCTAATGTCGAACCCGGACGGCACTACTCAACCGGCACACGTTTTGATGCAGGCTTTCTCAGATGCGGTAACAGACCTGTCCAACGGCGGGGGTGTAGGACTGCCCTGTGCCACTATGGACCCGTATGACTACGGCTGGTTCTGGGTCGGCGGTTCGTGTCCATGTAAGGACGTAACTATCATGGACGAAAGTGATACTGGTTTCGGAGTAGATATGACAACTAACGGCACTGTCGTGCCGGGGCCGGTATATATGTGTCATACCGGTACGACGAGTTTGCTTTCCGGTGAAATTACAGTCAACTGGGAAATCAGTGTCGGCGGCAATGCCAATACGTTTTTCGGTAGATGGCCACCGATAGGCGTAGCAATGGGACCTGATATTTAAGAAAGGGGGCAACTTATGGCTGGAGAAATTCTACTCCACAAAATAGTATTGAACGACAAATGGCCTGGTTCCCCTAACCCTAATCTGGGCGTTCCGCAGGGTGGATGGGACAACACTTCGATAAGTGCCTGTCAAACTGTCCCTGCGTTTCCGCCCGGAACCAAGGTTGCTGCTTATCAGGACCATACTTATTGTGAAGGCCAGTACACAATGGCCTATCTATGTTTTCACGAATGTTCCGACTTTGCTTACGACGTACTTGCAGTCAGCGATACTCAAAATGCTTTTATGTGTAGCGATGTTGGCGGCGAAGGTAACGATAGTATGGACGTTCTTGAGGGTAGTTATGCTGGCGTTGTAGATTATACTGACTCTTTATGGTGGATTGTTACCAATAGTTTTGTAAATGGTGACGCATCCGCTACGGGCAGAGTGGCTTGTCCTGTATCTGCTATGAGCGAAGGCGAGTTCGGCTGGTTCTGGATAGGCGGTGTGTGTCCCGTTGCCGATATTACTTTTTACGATGGTCAGGCGGGAGGTGTCGGTTCAGAATTTCCTGCCGCTGGCGGCGGTATTGTAATGGGCGCAAAGTTAATGCCCGTTGACAGTACCGGCGGAATCGTACTCGGCGTATGGGACGGAACTTTCGAATATACACCCTGTGGTCTGGCTCTGGATGCAGACGCTTAATGAAAGGGGGCTAAAATGGCTCATACGGCAATACCACTGTCCTCTGTTCAGCTTAAAGATAACTGGCCGGGGCCGGTGAACCCTAATAAGGGCAAGCCAGTCGGCGGATGGGATGGTACGGCAGACAGTTTTAAGACTGCTGTCGATGCTACGATTCCCATACAACCGATAGGCGAAAAACGAATGGCGTACACGGACAACTCACATTGTCCGGGCTGGTACACCATGATGTTCCTTCAGTATCACTCCGTTGAGAACGCTTGTATAAGTAAGGACATGTCCGACTCCTTGCAGTTATGTACCCAATACGACGGTTCTGACTGTGAATCCTATGACAATTCTCATTCACAGTATTACACTGTTACTAATGAGATTACTTATGGCAATTCGGATTATTCCAAAGGTGCAAGGGTAGCTTTCCCGTGCGGCACAATGGACTCAGATGGCACTTCCGCCGGTCCCGATAACAACAGTTACGGCGACCAGTGGGGCTGGTTCTGGGTTGGTGGTGTATGTCCGTGCAAGGACGCTACTATTCTCGATGGTACTGTTGGCAGCGGATATGGTGTGGAATTTGAATGTGCGAGTACCTATGAAGGCGGACCGCTTTCGCTTGACCTGTCTTCGGACGGGACTACAGGCTACTTGTTCTTCAAGGAACATATATACGGTGCGAATACACCAAATATTTACGGTGTTCAGCAGAACCCAATTGTCGGTTTCGGCGACTTGAGCGGAAGCTAAGGAGGTGACAAATGTCAGGAATTAACACTGCAACACAATTTGTCGGCACTCTTAGCGGCGGCTTGAAGTTCGAGACAGGTTATGTTCATCCCGACGACATTACTCTGGTAAACAGCGTGACCGCTGGCGACGAAAGCGAAACGCACGGTGTTCCCACTACACTCAATACCGTTATTGCGGGCTGGATGTACTCGACCTGTGACGCCGGCGGTGAAGTGGGATGTTTAACTGGTAATGGGTTGGCTGCTCGTTCTGTATGTAACAATCACGCAAGCGGGGGTAGGGTCGTGGACTTTACCCTTGACGAATCAGCTTCAGCAACAGACGGCGACTTTTACTTCATCATTGGATGGTAAGGAGGTTTTATTATGGGCGGTTGGAATACTGCTTCACAGTTTCAGACTTCTGCCGGAAGGATGAGGATAGAGGTCGGTTGTGGCTCTACGCTTGGCTCTCTTGACGGCACTCTTACGGGTGTCGAAAGTCATGGAGTAGCTACGAACCTGACGTATGTGGTAGGCGGATGGTTAATGTGCATGTCGACGGCAGGCGCAGTTTCCGGTTCACCTATCCATTCGGGTTGTATTTCCTCACAGATGGTTCCAAGGGACCATACATGGGGTCCGAGCTACATTGACTTTACAATGGAAGAGTCCTGCGAGGGCATTAACCAGTACATTTTGTTTGGATGGTAAGGAGTTTACTATGGGATTTGCAGACGTTTCTAACGACATCCGGCAAATGGCTGGTCAGGCCCACAACATTCGTATTGAGGCAGGTTGTATCAGCGTTAATTCGACTACAATACCTGTCCCTACACAACTGACTCACATTGCCGGCGGTCTGATAATAGGTTGTTTAACGGGTACGGGCGCTGCCGGTCGGCCTTTAATTGGTTCGGCCTGTGAAGGCGGGATTGCAGAGTTCACAGCGAACTACGCACCCGCAGGTAGAGTGACCCCGTATGTTCTTGTTGGATGGTAAATGGAAGAGAGAAGTCTTTCTTCCTTCTCGACGGTGAGGGGGCTTAGCGGCCCCCAAGCCGTTTAACAGGTGATTTATGGCATTGACGGGCGTAGGACTTACGGACGAGATACAAGCGTTATGCGGCAGGCCCACTAACCAAGTTCTCTTGACTAATGCGAGGGTAACGCGATGGCTCAACGAGGCGGTAAAGAAGATAGCCGAAGAGTGTCCCGACCTCGAAGAGTTGCAGTTTACCAATACTACCTCTCTTGATACTACGGGTACTATCCTTTATGCGTTGAACGAGGTTACTGTAGGTGACGTGTCCACCGAAGACAGGGTATGTCATGTTTTCGATGTATTCTATCTGGACGGTAATGAGACGCGGCAGTTGGAATACATTCACCCTGACGAGTTCGACGCCGCATGGCCTGACCCTACCCATTCAGATATACCCCACACCAAACCTACGCACTGGACGAGACAGGGCGACCTTTCCGAAGGCTACGTTAAGATGATGCCCTTTTGTCTTACCGCGTACCATGATGACGATTTGAAGTTTGTGGGGTCTATGTACCCCGGCGAATGGACTACCGAGGACAGCACCGAAGGCCGACTGAAGGATTGTGACGAGGCTATTATAGCTTACGGGGTATGGCAGGGCTTTAAGGCTATAGGTGACGATATGAAGGCCGCTTTATGGCGGAAGACTTGGACTAACCCCGACCCGATATACGGGGAAGACTACGGAGAATTGGAGAAGATAAAGTTCCGGTCGAGCAGGGAACATGGCTGGGACGGGAATATATTTTACGATAGTTATGAGTAAGGAAGTATGAGTAAGGAAGTAAAAATAGTAGCTGAGATGGGTGCATCCCATCATCAGGACGCTAAGACGGCGAAAGATATTATAGACGCTGCCAAGTGGGCTGGTGCAGATTCAGT
>Ga0255055_10003264_pt1 | contig 10997 bp, 4 predicted proteins | sample JV7_2_27_MG_FD_188633 | JGI IMG/M metagenome (GOLD analysis project Ga0255055, IMG submission 188633) | Seawater microbial communities from Jervis Inlet, British Columbia, Canada - JV7_2_27 | ecosystem: Environmental > Aquatic > Marine > Inlet | place: Canada: British Columbia | collected... | reverse complement strand
GTCCGAGCGTCTGCCGCACGTCCAGAAAATGATCATGACCGATCTGGCCCGTGAACGTCAGGAGGCCCTGGATGCGATTTTGCCGTTCCAGCGCGAGGATTTTATCGGGCTGTTTCGAGTGATGGACGGGTTGCCGGTGATTATCCGTCTGATTGACCCGCCGTTGCATGAATTTTTGCCGAATCGGTTTGACCTCATGCACGAACTTTCCGATCTGAAAATTCGGCTGCAGCAGGCCGCAAACCTGGCCCAGGTCGATGATTTGCTGGAACAGATCCGCATCAAAGAGACCATTCTCAAACGGGTTGAGAGCCTGCATGAAGCCAATCCGATGCTGGGTCTTCGGGGAGTACGGCTGGGAATCCAGATTCCGGAATTAACCACCATGCAGGTACGGGCCATTTTTGAGGCCGCCTGTGCGGTGTCCAAAGAAGGCCTGGATGTCCATCCGGAAATCATGATTCCTTTGACCAGCCATGTCAACGAACTCAAGATTCAGCGACAGGCTCTGGAAACCGAGGCCCAAATGGTTATGGATGAGCAGGGCGTTAAAGTTGACTACAAATTTGGTACCATGATTGAAATTCCCCGGGCGGCGCTGACCGCCGATGAAATCGCCGAATATGCCGAATTCTTTTCATTTGGAACCAACGATTTAACCCAGACCACTTTTGGAATATCCCGCGACGACGCTGAATCCGGATTTTTAATGGGATACATCTCCACCGGCGTTCTGCCGGATAACCCCTTTGCCACCATTGATCGCGACGGTGTGGGGGAACTCATGCGAATCGCTGTGACCAAGGGGCGCAGTGTCAATCCGGATCTGGAATGCGGCATCTGCGGCGAGCACGGCGGTGAGCCGACATCCATTCAGCTTTGCCATGAGCTGGGTTTAACCTACGTATCGTGTTCGCCGTTTCGGGTGCCCGTTGCCCGGCTGGCGGCCGCGCATGCGGCTTTGCGGGAGAAGCAGGCTGCAAAACAGAGCAAAAAAGCCGCCTAGTTTGACCTGTTTCATGAGACACTTTTGAATCAAAAAATTGTATGAAGCTTCTGTGAAGTCCGACCCGTTTGTGTGCCTGTTTTCCGGCGATGGATTGCGAAATTACAAAATATTAGAATCCGTCTCAAAAATGTGAATAAGGCTTTCCCGCTTTAGCGGGGCAACACAGCCATGAGCACTCAGACGCTTTTTTGAGATGGGTTTGTTGAGACAGACTGTCTCATACTGGGGCAGCCATAAAGGGCAATCTATCGCATGCGACACAGATGGATCATCGGGTAACATCCTAATATTAAATCAGTTTCAGCTTCATTTCATTGTTTTGAATTTTTTGGCATAGAACTTGTTTTAGCACTAAGCTTGATACAAACCAAAGCGCCTATAAAACCAGATTAAATAGAAGGTGCAATCAATTTTTTCTAACCAACAATTAAATTAAGGAGGTAAATAGATGTCTAAGTCCGAACAAAATTTACAAGACGCGTTTGCAGGTGAATCCCAGGCCAACCGTAAATATCTCGCGTTTGCCAAAAAGGCAGATCAGGAAGGTCACGCCCAGGTCGCCAAACTTTTCCGCGCGGCAGCGGCGGCTGAAACGGTGCATGCGCATGCGCATTTACGAACCCTTAAAGGCATCAACAGCACCGCCGAAAACCTTAAAGAAGCGATTGCCGGTGAAACCCACGAATTTAAAAACATGTATCCGGCCATGATCGAAGATGCCAAAGCCGAAGACCACAAGGGCGCTTTGCGCAGTTTTGAGTATGCCAATGCTGTCGAAAAAGTGCATGCTGAATTGTATGAGAATGCGCTGGCCAATATGGACGGCCTGGCAGCGGCTGATTATTATGTTTGCGAAGTCTGCGGGTACACCTGTGAAAACGAAGCCCCGGATGAATGCCCGGTCTGCAAAGCCAAAAAGAAAGCGTTTTTCAAAGTCGATTAAGATTGAAGAATTTCTAAAAAGACAAAATTCTTCAAGTGTTTAGTGTGTCGTATTTCGTGTTTTGTTAACGACCCGGGCAGGCGTGTCCTCCTGCTCAAACACTAAACACCAAAAACTAAAGCCTAAGTGTTCAATGTATCGTATTTCGTGTTTGGTTAGCGACTCGGGCAGGTCTGTCCTCCTGCTCAAACACTAAACACCAAACACCAAACACCGGATCATTTTAACATGAAATGTCCCGTATGCGGCAGCCTGAATTTTTTCGTCAAAGACCCCGACGATGCGTACGAAACTATTGAGTTCGAGCTAAAGGACGCCACCATCATTTTCAATACAGATGCCGACGAATCCGGCAGCCCGGATGTGAAAGCGGACACCGAAGTCTTTTGCGAAAAATGCGCCTGGCATGACAGGTTTCAGGAATTAAAAAACGGCTAACGCAAAAAACCAAAACCAAAAATCGCCGTAAGCAGTGATCATTTAAAGCGATCTCTCTTGCGGCGATTTTTTTGTGTTTCGTCGACCTAAAATTTCTAAACCACCATTCTTTCGCCTGTCGGCATTTACAATCGTTTGAAAAAACGCTTCTATCGCTTTGTACTCGAGGGGGGAAATCAGCTCAGAACCGTCAAATACTGTCAAGTGCTGTAAAGAGTTGTCAAATGCTGTAAATATATGTAAACGTCTGAATAAATTGTATTTTTTTATTGATTATCCAACCGCCTTCTGATAGAGTCGTACCGCTTTTCCCGCCAATTTTTAAATATCCTAAAATTTGTTTTATAAAATTTGTTGGTTTCCCTGCCGAATTTGAATGACATTTTTTCGCGGTCGAGAAAACTGTCAGGATGGAGGAAATGTTATGTTGAAAAGCGGCCGTCGCTTTGTAGCCTTTCTTTTTATCTTATCTTCAATCCTTGCGTTCACCATTTCTGCAGATTCAAATGATCGGGTCATTTTCGAAAAAGATTTTACCATTGGTGAATGGCATTTACATGCTTCCCAGCACACCTTCAGCGCTGATGCTTCCGGAGATGGGATTCTCAAAATAAGCAAAACGACTCCGCAAGATGAAATCGAGCGCGGATTTTTTGTACTCAATGGCGCATTTACGTTTTTGCGTGATTTTTTGGTTGGTGATGAGCTTGTTTTTGAAAAGGAAGTGGCATTGAAACCTTCGAACAGGCTGTTTGTGTTTTTATTGGGTCATCCCGGAGCTTCGGTCTCCATGCAGATAAAGCACAGTGATGAAACACCTCCTGCTCCAAAAATAACGGCTTTTACGGCCGAACCTTCCACCATTAAAAAAGATGAATCCAGCACCTTGAGCTGGCAGACTGAGAATGCCGAATTTTGCGAAATAAACCCGGGTAAAGAACGCGTAGAATCTACAAGCTCGATGCAGGTTTCGCCTGATGAAGACACGATGTATACCCTCACTGCTTATGGCGTCGGTATGCCGGCGACTGCAGAGGTGAAGATATTTATCGAAAACAGCCCGCCGCTGGCAAACGCCGGAGCGGACCAGAATGTGTTTGTCGGTGATGCAGTGCTACTTGATGGCAGCGCATCCAGCGATGTTGATGGAGATAACTTGAACTTTAGCTGGTCTTTTGCAGGCACTCCAGAGGGAAGTTCAGCGGAGCTTTCCGATTCTACCGTTGTGTATCAGACATTTACGCCCGATATCATCGGCACCTATGAGGTTCAACTTGTTGTCAATGATGGTAAGGCTGTCAGCTCACCTGATAAGGTCATGATAAATGCCGAACCACGAAGGACCACCGTACCCGATGTGCTCGAGAAGCCTCAGGCAACTGCTGAATTTGAAATCCTGGCAGCTAATTTGGTGGTTGGTACCGTCACCACCAAGCATAGCGAAACCATACCGGAAGGTTCTGTGATCAGTCAGAACCCGGTTGCAGGGACGTCTGTAGTCGAAAACACTTCTATTGATTTAACCATCTCCCTTGGTTCTGAAAATCAGCCGCCCACGGTGAGTTTTAGCGCTTCACCATCCTCCATTACGCAAGGCGAATCCAGTACATTGAACTGGAATTCGTTGCGCGCAGAAACGGCGCATATCGACAACGGCATCGGTTCAATTGCTGTTGAAGGCACCACCGTCGTGTCCCCGGTGCACACGACCACCTATACCTTAACCATGACAGGACCGGCAGGTTCGGCCAATGCGCAGGCTACCGTTCAGGTGACTGCCAGCCCCGAACCCCAGCCCGAAGGCTCCTATGGAGAACAGTATGAGGACCTCGTGCCGCCGGATGCCACCGTTGATCAATATGATCCCGAACGGTTTTCACTGATCACCGGATTAGTACACGATATCAATCAATTGCCCCTGCCGGAGGTTACAATCACACTTCACAGCTATGCGGAATACGGCAGTGCCACCACCGATGACCAGGGCCGGTTTTCCATACCCGTTGAAGGCGGCGGAACCTTTACGGTTGTTTTTCAAAAACAGGGGCTGATTTCTGCCCAGCGCAAAATATACGTGCCCTGGAATGATAATGCCATCGCCGAAACCGTTGTCATGATCGCCGAAGATCCAGTCGCCACCACCCTGACTTTTGACGGCAATGCCGATGCAGTTGTGACCCACAAAAGCGGAGATGTTGTCGATGAATCCGGCACGCGCGCGGTGACCATGGTGTTTAGCGGCGATAACAAAGCCTATCTGGTCGACGAGCAGGGCAACGATGTACACGAATTGACCACCATCACCACTCGGGCCACCGAATATCAGACCCCGAAATCCATGCCTGCCAGGCTGCCGCCCAACTCAGCCTTCACCTACGCTGCGGAACTCAGGGTGGATGGTGCCCAGCGCGTGCGCTTTGACAAACCGGTAACGACCTTTATCGATAATTTTTTGGGCTTTGCGGTCGGGTCCATCGTGCCGGTGGGATATTATGATCGCGATAAAGGGGTCTGGGTGCCTTCTGAAAACGGTGTGGTTGTCGAACTTTTGGACACAGATGCCGATGGTGAGGTGGATGCGCTGGACGCCAATGGGGATGGCGCCCCCGATGATTTGGACGCGGACAGTTCCTTTAGTAGTGAAGTCAAGGGACTTGACGACAGCCAGCGCTACGCGCCCGGCGCTACGTTCTGGCGTGTTCAGATGAATCACTTCACCCCCTTTGACTGCAATTGGCCCTTCGGCCCACCGGCAGATGCGATTGCCTCAAATGCAAAAGGAACGACTGTTGTTGACCAGCAGGACTCAAGCTTTGTGGGGACGACTGCAGGGCAGTCACGTGGCGACATTCAATGCGTTTCCTCATTTGTCGAGCAGCGCAGCCGTGTTTTCCATGAAGACATCCCCCTTCCGGGCACCGGCATGACCCTGCATTACACCAGCAGTCGCGTGACCGGCTATAAGCCGGGTGTCATCAGTGTGCCGGTCAGTGGTGACACGGTGCCTGAGAGTTTACTTAAAATTATCATTGAAGCACATGTGGCCGGCAAAAAATATGAAATCGAGCTGCCGCCTGAACCCAATCAGATCGCCGAAATAGAGTGGGATGGGCTTGATTATCTGGGCCGGCCTGTCCAGGATTCAGTGATCGCTCATGTTCGCATCGGCTTTGTATATTATGGAGTCTATTTTAGCCCAAATGCGGAGGGCAGGGCTTTTGGCCAGGCGGGAACCAGCGCGTTAACAGTGCCCACCCGACAGGAAGAGACCCTCTGGAATGACCGCAAAGTGCACATTATTATAGGAAAAGGCAGTCTTGCTGAAGGCTGGACATTATCCGCCCATCATCAGATGAGCCCTTTGCGTCAGAACATACTTCTCAAAGGAGACGGCACCATCACCAGCAATAATGCCTCCATAATTGAGACCTATGCCGGCGATGGCAGTGGATCTCAATTATTCGAGGGAATGGGAGGGCCGGCAACATCGGCCAAAATTCCGAATCCCAGTTCTCTGGCCATGGATATTGAAGGCAATCTGTATATTTTTAGCTCCCATCTACCGGGATATCAAAACTGGCGATCTTACATCCTTAAAGTGGACTCCGAAGGTATTGTAACAACATTTGCAAGTGCCTTCGGGTTCTGGGGCTACAATGGGTATATGGCCGCGGATACACAGGGCAATGTTTATCATACCGCATATTATAATTGGTATGGTGGGGCGAATGGCGGATGTGTCAAGAGAGTGACGCCCGCCGGAGAGAGTACCACGGTAGTCGGTGCCTGCGGGCCTGATGACTATTCCTACAGCGGAATTTATTTCAAAGGGATGCATATCGATAATCAGGGTAACATCTATGCGGCCGTCAGCACGCATAAGGTCTTGAAAATGGATACCGCCGGCGTCCTGACAGTGGTTGCCGGCAATGGCACCCCTGGTTCCGAAGGTGATGGGGGTCCTGCCGTCCAGGCTCAATTGAATGATCCGAGAGATGTTTATTTAGATGATGAGGGCAATTTGTACATTGCAGAAAGTTACCGGGTTCGGAAAGTAGATCCCAGCGGCATCATCACCACTGTTGCCGGCGGCGGAGCCTGGGGGACCATTGGAAACGGCGGTCCTGCGACCGAGGCCTACCTCAATCGAATAGAAGAGATAACCATGGATTCTGCGGGCATTCTTTATATTGCGGAGTCGTGGAATCACAGCGTTCGCAAAGTGGATACGCATGGCGTAATAACAACTGTGGCAGGTCTTAATGAAACCGGCGGCGGGTACTCCGGGGATGGTATTATTGCAAGCCTGGCACAGCTTAAAAACCCAACGGATGTACTCATAGACCCTGCTGGAAATATTTTCATCGCCGATATGCTTAACGGTCGTGTCCGGAAGGTGAGCCCACCAATCACAGGGATAGAAGAAGCAACCGCCGAATCCGCATTCTCCTTTACCGAAGAAAGCGGTCTGGGATATATTTTGTCCAGTGACGGGCGTCATACAAAGACAATTAATTTGAATACAGGCGTTTCATTGCATGCGTTTGATTATGATGTGGAAAACAATTTGGTGGCCATTACGGATCAGTTTGGAAACATTATCCACATCGAACGCGATGCGTTGACTGGCGTGCCCACCGCCATTATTTCACCGGATGGGATCAGAACCGAGTTGTCAATCGATGCGAACAAACACCTCAATCGTGTAGCATTTGCTGATGGCAGTTTCTATGATTTTGAGTACACCACCGATGGATTGATGACAGTTGAAATTGAACCGGCCGGAAACCGGTTTGAACATGTTTTTGATGACAAAGGCAGGTTAAAAGATGTCCTGGATGAGGAAGGCGGTCATTGGGCCTATACCCGATCGATCGATGTTAACAGTGATATCCTGACTGAAGTCCTATCAGCTGAAGGCAATCTCACTTCTTTCCTTGACCATACAGATTCAACGGGAAAATACACTTCGACTATTACCGATCCTGCAGGAGCGCTTACCCATTTTGAGCAGTCTGATGATGGTTTGACCGCAAACCATTCGCTTTCCTGCGGTACCGTTCTGGAATACATCTACGATCTTGATTCTGAATATAAGTACAAATACGTAAAACAGATGACTGAAAGCACGCCTGCAGGATTAGAACGCATAACAACCTTTGATAAGACCTACACCGACACCGACGAGGATGATATTTCCGACCTGTTCGTTGAGACGGTTACCATTAATGATAAAACCGCCAGTATTCAGAACAACATTCTTGCGGCGCAAAAGACAGCCACTTCACCCGAAGGCAGAACTGGAACATCACTTTACGATCCGTCCACTTTGCAGGTGGAAAGTGTCAGCTTGCCCGGTCTGCACTCAACGACATACAGCTACGATTCAAGGGGAAGGTTGACCTCCGTTGGCACAAACACTAGACAATCCTCTTTTACCTATCATGCTGAAGGATTTCTGGAATCCGTTACCGATTCTGAAGGCCGTACGACTTCCTACGAATATGATCCAATCGGGCGGATGACCGGTATCAACCGGCCCGATGGGAACTTTATTGATTTCAGCTACGATGTCAACGGCAATATGACGGTTTTGGTCAATCCGGCCGGCACAGAGCACAAGTTTGGATACAACCGGGTAAACCGCAACAGTACCTATAAAACCCCTCTAAGCGGCAGTTACAGTTATGTCTATGATAAAGATCGGCGCTTGATTCAAACCAATTTTCCCTCCGGCAAAAGTATCATCAATGATTATGCTGATCCTTTAGATTCGAATGATAAATCCAGACTCTGGAAGATTTCGACTCCGGAAGGAAATATTGATTTCACCTATCTGTGCGGCACCAAGATGGAATCCATCACAAAAGCTACCGAATCGATCAGCTACGGTTATGACGGAAAGCTGATCATCTCAGAAACCTTAGCCGGGATGCTGAATCAATCTTTGAATTACACATACAACAACGATTTTGACGTTTCCACTTTTTCTTATGCCAGCAGCACGGTCAATTATACTTATGACAATGACGGGCTTTTAACTGCATCCGGCAGTTTTACCATATCCCGCAACACCGAAAACGGCTTGCCGGAATCAGTTGCCGGTAGCACTTTTAATCTGGCCCGCTCATTCAACGGCTATGCCGAAGTAGAAGGACAGGGTGTCAGTGTCGGCGGCCAAAATGCGGCCTCGTGGAATCTTACCCGCGACAACAACGGCCGCATCACCCAAAAGACCGAAACCGCCGGCGGCATTACTTCCACTTATAGCTACACCTACGACTCCATGGGACGTCTGCTGACGGTCACCAAAGACGGTGCCTTGGTAGAAGAATATCGCTATGATGCCAACGGCACGCGCAATTATGAGATGAATGCCTTGCGGGGGATTGCCGGCAGACGCTTTGCTTACTCCGATGAAGATCATCTGCTGACTGCCGCTAACATGCGATATGAATACGATCTTGACGGGTTTCTAACCGATAAGACCAATCAAACCAATGCAACCGATAAAACGTCTTATGTTTATTCTTCCCGCAGCGAGTTGTTAAGTGTCACCTTGCCGGATGGCAAGGTAATCGAATATGTGCACGATCCATTGGGCCGCCGAATCGCCAAGAAAGTAGACGGAGCCGTCACAGAAAAATACCTCTGGCAGGGAATGACAAGACTGCTGGCAGTGTATGATGGGTCTGATAATCTTTTAATGCGCTTTGAGTATGCCGATGATCGCGTACCTGTGGCAGTTACTACAGAAGGGGTGACTTATTATCTGGCCTATGACCAGGTGGGATCTTTAAGAGTGGTTGCGGATGCTGCCGGAGTTGTGGTAAAAAGAATAGTTTACGATTCTTTCGGCAACTTCATTGTTGATGCCAACCCTACATTTGAAGTGCCCTTTGGCTTTGCCGGCGGCTTGCACGATCGGGATACCGGCTTAGTTAGATTCGGATACAGAGACTATGATCCCGATGTGGGTCGCTGGACAGCCAAGGATCCGATTGGATTTGCCGGCGGCGATACGGATCTCTATGGGTATGTTTTAAATGATCCGGTTAATCTGATAGATCCTTTGGGATTGATTAGGTGGGGAACGGTTGGTAAAGGAGCCCTTGCCACATTTGGAGGTAGTGTGGCTGTTGTCACTGGTGCGTTGGTCTCAACAACAGGCGCAGGTGCTATAGGAGGTGTCCCTGCTGTATTAGTAGGTTCAGCTGGTGTTGGGTGGGGTGTTTCACAAATGGTTGCAGGGTTCTTAGATAATGAAATTCCATTTATGGGAACTAAAGAAGCAATTATCAAAGGCACAACAGAACCTGGTTTATTGCAGGATGAGCTGCTTGGTGCAAACGCACTTGGAGATATGCTATTAACAGGAAGAACTGCGCCAACAGATATAGGAAAAATTAATGATGTTATGCAGAGTGGATATTCAATTTATGAATCAGGTTCTAAAATAATGGACGGCAATTCTGGCTCGTCACCGTGCCCATAATAGTCATTATGCCAAATAACTTTACTTCAGGGTTAGGTGAATGTATGTTAAATATTTTTTTTCCAATTTCGTTTATCCTAATTGCTATATTTTCTTTGTTCCTTTCTAAAAGTAAAAAAAATTATCAAAAATTAGTTGAAAGCAATGGTGAAAAATTTGCAGGCCAGGTTAATAAAGGGCTTAAAGTTTGTGGATATTTATTATTGATTTGTTCAATAGTTTGGTTATTATCAGATTTGCTTTTTTGAAATACAGACAAGAAGGATCACGGGAGGAATGCAAGATGCAAAGGCTGTTGAAGAGTCTTTTCTTCAATGGCCTTTGCCTTTGTTAGGTCCTTCTTATCCGGGAAGCACATTCCGAGTAAAGAGGTCTATACATTTGACAAAATCAAACACAGTTGCACGACAATATGTGAAACAGATTATCGAAGACTTGCAGTTCGGTATTCAGTTTGTATGAAGAAGGTGAAGAAGGGGTCAGATCTTTTAAATTGACAGAATTAATGAAATGTGCAAATAACGGTTTATGGCACGACCTTTGAGAATCCAATACCCTGGCGCCTATTACCATGTGATGAACCGGGGCAACCGTCGCGAGGCTATCTTTATCACTGACACTGACCGCAGTAGATTTGTGGATGCCCTAGCCGATAGCTGTGAAACTTTCAGTGTCAAACTTATTGCCTACGTTCTGATGGCCAATCACTTTCATCTGCTGGTTCAAACCGCCCATGCCAATCTGAGCGAGTTTATGCGTCATTTTTTGGTCACTTACACGGTAAGGTTTAACCGCCGCCATGGACGCAGCGGCCATGTTTTCCAGGGCCGCTTTAAGTCTTTGCTGGTCGAAGCAAAAGAGGTGGTCCATCAATCGATACTCGGAAACCAAAGTTTTGTTAAATGGGTGAAAAAGAAGCTTCCACGCAAGGATCAGCGTGAGATACCGTCGCTTAGAAAACTACAGCATGATATATCCGCTGCGCACATCATAGAAGAAGTTGCCCGCGTGGGGCAGGTTCAAACTGAAGACCTGCTGGATCGTAAAACCAGGCTCAAAGAACTACGCCAGATAGCCATTGAGCTAAGTTACCGCTACAGTAACGAAAAGCA
>Ga0255055_10003263_pt1 | contig 10998 bp, 9 predicted proteins | sample JV7_2_27_MG_FD_188633 | JGI IMG/M metagenome (GOLD analysis project Ga0255055, IMG submission 188633) | Seawater microbial communities from Jervis Inlet, British Columbia, Canada - JV7_2_27 | ecosystem: Environmental > Aquatic > Marine > Inlet | place: Canada: British Columbia | collected... | reverse complement strand
AGCTCACTACACATTAGGCAGTATCTCACTGGAATAGCCGGCATGATTTTGAATTGCTCCTATTATAGCTGTCACCAGTAAAATGTGAATAGAAATGATATACCACATCAATCCTGCAAATCGCATATTTACTTTTCACCCGTCGTTCTGTACCATAGAGACCATGCCAAGGGACCTCCTCATTGCGAACTGTCGACCTGTCGGCGATTTTGAAAGCCATGCCCCCTGTGACATCCTTATAGAGAACGGTGTGGTGACACAGCTGGGTAAGAGAGTGAAGCATGCTCCACATGTGAAAAAACTGGACGCTCAAGGCAGGATGGTTTCGCCCGGTTTCATCGATGTTCATGTTCAAGGCGCCGGCGGTGCCGATGTACTGGACGGTAACGAAGAATCACTTCGCACCATCGCCCAAACCTGCGCACGGTTCGGCGTCACAGCTTTCCTCGCCACCACGGTGTACAGGCCGGGGCATGACAATGATCATCTCCATGAAGCTGCACGGTTCACCGGACGAGACCTTGGGGGAGCACGGCTTCTCGGTATTCACCTGGAAGGCCCCTTTATCTCCATGGAAAAGCGGGGCATGATACAGCCCGATTCCATCTGCCAGCCTGGGGCAGGTGAGCTGGAGCACATACTCCAACTCACAAAAGGAACGCTGAAGTTAATGACCATTGCTCCTGAACTGGAGAACAATCTGCAGCTCATCGCCAGTTTAAGGGATGAGGGTGTTGTCGCATCATTCGGACATTCGGCCGCTACCCACGAACAGACCCTGCAGGGAATCGAGGCTGGGATCAGCCATGTGACACATCTGTTCAACGCTATGCCCGTCATGCATCACAGGAATCCCGGTTCCCTTCCCGCCATCTTTGAATCGGACCTCAGCGTACAGATCATACCTGATGGTGTACACATTCATCCCTCAGTGGTGAGACTTGCCTGCCGGCTTCTTGGGTTTGATCGCGTTGTAGCCATAACCGACGGCATGCAGGCCATGGGCCTGCCCGACGGCGAGTACGAGTACAATAAGCTTCGATATCGATCGGTGGACGGTACTGCCCGATATGAGGACGGCACACTCATTGGGACAGCCCTGGGCATGAATGAGCTTCTCATACGGCTTCAGGACTATGCTCAGTTCAGCTTTGAACAGACCCTTAGGGCAGCGGCTGTGAATCCCGCGCGGGTTCTTGGCTTGGAAATCGCTGATGCATGGGTCGCCCGGGGTATGGAGGGAGACCTTGTCATTCTCGATTCCTCTTTCTCCATATATGCCACAATTGTGTCCGGAAAGGTGGTGTATCAGAGATAAGCGATCACGTGGGAAGCTACTGGGTATATATACTGCAGTTAAAAAACGGCAATTACTACACCGGATCCACCACGGATGTTTTTCGGCGCTACAAAGAACATCTAAAAGGTAAAGGAAGGTGTCGGTATACCCGAAGCTTTCCTCCGGTCCGACTCGCCCAATGCTGGAGAATACACGATTCCAGAGGTGCAGCTCTTCGCATTGAACAGTTTGTGAAGAAAAAACCGAGAAAAACCAAGAGTGACCTGATACTAAATCCTGAGCGCCTCATCCATCTGCTCGAGAGGTCTGAAATAACCAATGTCCGGGTAGAACCCTGCGACAGTACTGTGCTCATTGATATTAACACATCGAAAAAAGGAAAACCCCCGGGAAAAGGAGGTAAAAAACCCGGGGGTCACCGTTAACATATCGTTTTTATTCTGTACTCGTTACAGGATGAATGTAGTCACAAACGTGGTTTTTTCTGTTAAGACAGGGTTAATTTCCTGTTAATAGCAGCCCACGAGAGACCCCATCACTCCGCCCTCAGTATCATGTCCGATTTCTCGAAGAATCCCTGGGAGGACCTGACCGCTGCTCTGAACGAGAATCGTCATGGGATCGAGCATCCTCTCGCGAGCGAGTATGCGATTGGGGGTTGGGATTGGGAAGCAGGGCCTTCCTGCTGAGGTTGATCCTTCCCATTGCATCTATTTCAGTAACCTTAACCTTTACTCTGTCTCCCACCTTCAATACATCCGTCACTTTGTTCACACGATGATGTTCGAGCTTGGAGATGTGAACAAGCCCCTCCTTGCCCGGTTGTATTTCGACAAAAGCGCCGAAATCCATGATGCGCTTCACCTCACCATCATAGGTCTTGCCCACTTCGATTTCAGCGATGAGGCTCTGTATGGTATCCTGCGCCCTCTCGGCATCGCCTTCCCCTGTTGCCGCTATGGTGACTGTACCGTCATCTTCCACGTTGATATTGGTTCCCGTTTCTTCGATGATAGAGCGTATCATCTTTCCCGAGGGACCTATGATAGTACCGATCTTATCCTGCGGCACCTTGAGTATCAGTATTTTAGGCGCATAGGGGGATATACTGTCCACCGGCTTCTCGATGACCTCGGCCATCTTGTCCAGAATGTGCAGCCTTCCCTCTCGGGCCTGCTCCAGGGCTTTGCTCATGATGTCCATGGATATCCCGCTGATCTTCACATCCATCTGAAAACCTGTGATGCCCTTTCGTGTTCCTGCCACCTTGAAATCCATGTCTCCAAGATGGTCCTCAGAACCGAGTATATCGCTCAGTATGGCGAAGCGGTCTGCACTCTCGAACACGAGCCCCATGGCAACCCCTGCAATCGACTCGCGCAGCGGTACTCCGGCACTCAGAAGCGAGAGTGAACCGGCGCATATCGACGCCATGGATGAGGACCCGTTGGATTCAGTAATTTCAGAAACCACCCGTATGGTGTAGGGAAAATCTTCTTTCCCTGGAATCATCGGTTTAATAGACCGTTCAGCCAGATTGCCGTGGCCAATTTCCCGTCTTCCCGGACCAAGTCTGCCCTTGGTTTCACCTACGGAGAAGGGAGGGAAATTGTAGTGGAGCATGAATGCCTTGGTTCCCTCTCCCTCTATATTGTCGTATCGCTGCTCGTCAGAAACAGTACCCAGGCTTGTGATGGCAATGCTCTGCGTCTCACCCCTGGTGAACAAGGCAGAACCATGGGTTCTCTGAAAAAGATTGACCTCAACATCAATTGGCCTGATATCCCTCAATCCCCTACCGTCGGAACGACGGCTTTCTTCGATGATTGATTTTCTGACGATTTCCTTCTCGATGTCCTCCAGTGTCTCATACACCAGCGGGAGGCTTTCCTCCCCGAACTGCTCTTCAATCATTTCCACTGTCTTCTCACCAACGCTGTCGAGCGCATTCTGACGCGCCAGCTTGGTGGGAACAAAGCATGCCTCTTTGTACTGATCATAGGCAAAGTCCCGAACTGTAGAGACAATTTTCTCATCGATGGATTCTTCCGTAGCTTCCATCTTTGTCTTGCCAACACGGTTTATGAGCTCCTGCTGCGCCTCGATGATTTTCCTGATATGGGGTTCTGCAAAAGATATGGCTCCGAGAAGCTCTTCCTCGGTAACTTCCTGTGCACCTCCCTCGACCATGAGAATGGCATCGTCTGTACCCGCAACAATGATCTCGAGACGAAGCTCTTCCATCTGCGAGTAGGTGGGATTAACTACATAGGAATCTTCGAGCATCCCCACCCGTACCGCACCGACGAGCTTTTTCATCGGGATGTCTGACAGGCCCACTGCCAGGGACGCCCCGTTCATGGCGAGAACGTCCGGGGGGTTTATCTGATCTGTCGACATGGTTGTGGCGATAATCTGCAGTTCCCGCTTGAAATTCTTGGGAAAGAGGGGTCGGAGAGGACGGTCGATGAGTCTGGAAACAAGTATTTCCTTCTCCTGAGGCCTTCCCTCCCTCTTAAAAAAACCGCCGGGAATCTTCCCGGCTGCATAAAACTTCTCAACATAATTAACTGTTAATGGTAGATAATCAAGTGACCTGTTTTCCGATCTCGATGCGCAGGCAGTCGTCAGAACAGCGCTGCCCTCATAACTTACAAGTGCGGCCCCATTGGCCTGTTTTGCTATCTTACCCGTTTCAAAGATGAGCGATGAGTCGCCAAAGTTTAATTCTACTTTTTCTTCCATATTTTTCTTTTACGCTTACTTCCTTATTCCTAGTTTTGCAATGATCTCACGATACCTGGCTATATCCTTACTTTTAAGATAGTCGAGCAGCCTTCTGCGCTGTCCGACAAGCTTGAGCAGCCCCCTCCTCGAATGGTGGTCTTTCTTATGCGTCTTGAAATGCTCTGTAAGATTGGTGATCCTCTCGGTGAGGAGGGCTATCTGAACTTCCGGAGAGCCGGTATCCTTATCATGCTTTCTGTGATCTCCGATCAGTTCCTCTTTTTTTTCTTTCGTAATCGACATGCACACCTTCCCCCTGGCATAGCAGGGCTTTTTTAAAGTATTGTTCCCAAATATACTGAATTTGGGGTGAATATCAAACTTATTTTTACGGATCCAGCCGTAGGGAAAACTGCAGCCTGTAAAGCCCATTTTTCTTTACATCAATTTCATCGCACAACACAAAGCCCTGGTCCACCCTCTCGACAACCATCTCTCTTCCCTGTCCTTTCCCTCCTTCGTGCAGCACGGCCATGTAACGACCGTCATCGGGAAAGGCGCAATTCATGCACAGAGGTTTGAGCAGCTTATGTTCCCCAGTGACGTACAGATGATAACTGTGCCCGAGAAGACCATCTGCCAGTTCGAAATCTCCCTTCTTGACCGCATCGCGTATCCGTGTGCTCGATACAGGCCCGTTCAAATGCACTACATCATCAACTACCACGAGATCATAGTTGTATGTGGCTGACAATCTGCGCAGGAAATCGATGTTGCCCTCATTTCCTTTACCAAAACGGAACTCCCTCCCTAGACAGAGCAATCCTGGTGCCAGCTGACGCTGCAGCATACGAAGAAAACTCTCTGGTTCAGTATCTGCAAATTCAGGTGAAAAATCGAGGTAGAGCAGCAGGTCAACACCCGCTTTTCGAAGGTTCACGAGCTTCTCATGGGGCAGGGACAACCTCTCTGGTTCAACGCCGCGAAGCAGCTTCAGAGGGTGTTCCTTGAAGGTAATGACCGCAGCGTCTAGACCGCGACGCCGGGATTGGGAGAGAAGTGTCTGGACGATTTCCCTGTGCCCACGATGAAAACCTTCAAAATTTCCAATGGTCAACCCCACATTGCCATGGAAATCATTCATTCTCCTGATATGTTCAACAATATACAAGGACTCCCCCGATTATTTTCCTGCCCGGACAGCGATGGGATATACCCTGCCAGAGACTAATCCTTACTCCTAGAGAATACCTTGAAATATCCTGGTTTCTTTTTCAGTTCCACAATTGCAACGAGCTGATCACCGTGGACGAGGCAGAGAAACCCAGACCTGGGGAGCTCCTCCCCTAAACCTTGCAGAATCTTTGGTGCTGGAACTCCATTTCGCACAAGGGATGCACTCTCCTCTCCAATTTCGGCTTGGGGAAAATCACGGAGCGCCTCCACCATTGACAACAGGGGTGTGGATTCGTCTACATCTTCAGCAGTGATTGCGTGCTTCACCGAAAAGGACCCGATACGCAGTCGATGAAGATCTGCCAGATAACCGCATGTACCGAGGGAATTGGCAATATCGCGAGCCAGAGACCGAACATAGGTACCCCTGGATGCGGTAACATCGATGCATATACTGCTTCCGTTGTTCTTCAACAGTTTGAGGTCTTTGATCTCCACTTCTCTTGGTTCTGCCTGGACTAGTTTGCCGCTTCGGGCCAGACGATGCATTCTCTCGCCATGTTGATGAAGTGCAGAGTATACAGGGGGAACCTGCAGGATCTTGCCTTTGAATACGTCAAGTACCTTCTTTATCCGGACATTGGAGAAAACACCTGTCGATCCGGACCGTACAACATGACCGTAGCTGTCCAGTGTATCAGTCTCAATACCGAATCTGACCGTTCCACGGTACTGCTTGAAATGATCCATGAGAAGGCCTTGTATTGATGTGGCTCTGTTCACGCATATGAGGAGCAACCCGGATGCTGATTTATCCAGTGTTCCGGTATGTCCCGCCTTGCGGGCACCGATTCTCTTCCTCACCAGCTGCACAGTTTCAAAGGAAGTACGGCCGACTTCCTTGTTGATGGGGAGAACGCCGTCTAAAGCCACCCCTTTTCATACACCTCCCCGATAAGCCTCTCAATGACGACGGGCCCTTTCTTTTTCACATCTCCTTCGATTACAAAGCCACTTGCCTTCAGATGGCCCCCGCCTCCATACAATTGACCGAGATAGTTGCAGTCGATCCTGTTGACTGACCGAAGGCTCCCCTTCATCGTTTTCTCGTCCAGCTGTCTGAGAAATATGATAAGGTCAACATCCTTCAGCCCCTTGATTACCTCGAGTATCCCTTCGTTGTCCTCCTCCTTCGCCCCAATTTCGGTATACAGGTGGAGGGGAATGATCAGATAGGCGATCCTGCCTGTGCTGTCAAGTTTCAGCAGCTTGAGCGCCTCTCCCAACAGTCTGAAATGGGCAATGCTCTTGCTGTTGAATATCCGGCTGTACACGTAAGCCGGATCAACATCATATTCAAGCAGCTTGGATACAATGCGGAATACGCGGGTCGACGTGTTTGAATAGGCAAAAGAGCCGGTATCCCAAAGTATGGATGTATAGAGGCAAGTCGCAATGTCGTGGTTGAGGTAGCGTCGGCGATCGGGCAGCACTTTGAAAAGGATCTCACCTATACTTGATACATCGGTATTGACGTAGCAGTAATCCCTGAAGCACTCCGTGTTCTCGTGATGATCAATGCTTATGATTCTGGGAGCTCTTCTCACGATTTCAGATGCCATGCCAATTCGTGATTCACTGGAACAGTCGAGCAGTACAGACAGATCTATCTTTCTAGGGATACGGCCCTTGCCCCTCTCTGTCACTGAAATAATGGATTGAGCTCCCGGCAGCCATGTATACATCTCCGGAGTGGCGTCATGGTTCGCGATGTACACGGACTTGCCCTCCATGCGAAGTATGCTCGCCAGAGCCAGTTCAGATGCAATTCCATCTCCATCAGGACGCACATGGGTTGTGAGCACAATCCGCTCAACGTCCATGAGCTCTTTCCAGATCTGGCTCAATGTGCCTTTCTTTGTCATTGAATGAGAACCGACCTTTACTCTGATTGCTTCTTCAACCTTCTGAAACAAATGGGGATGTTTAGACTGACACGATGAAGCATCGTGTCAGAGGGCATACTGACACAGAGAACCGTTGTGTCAGAATAATTCCTCAGACCGTTCACTTTCACCAAGTCTATGTACCAGACGAACCGTCTCTTCAGTACTGTCATCGAGTTTGAATATGAGGTGAGGCATGTATCTGATCCTCATCTCTTTGCTCAGCCTTTTCTGTATATAACCCCGTGCGCTTTCCAGTCCCCGTATTGCTGCGTGTTTTACCTTATTCGAACCGATGATCGAAACCAAAATCCTGGCAGATCGTCCGTCCTTGGAAAGGGAAACCTTGAGTATGGTAATAAAGGCGTCGAGCCGGGGATCTTTCAGGTCTTTAAGAAGGAGTGAGGACAGTTTAATCTTGATAAGTTCCTCAATTTTACGCGAACGAACCTCAAACATTTTTCTTCATCAGGCTTTGGTATTGAGTTTCTGGGCGATCTCATGTATCACATAGGCTTCAATACTGTCGCCCTCTTTCACATCATCGAAATTGACTATCTTTATACCACATTCGAAGCCGGAAGCAACTTCTTTTTCATCGTCCTTGAATCTTCGAAGTGAGCCGATCTTGCCCGAGTGCAGAACGTTTCCGTCCCGAATTAATCGCACATTTGCGGTACGCTCGACACGGCCGCTGTTCACATAGCACCCGGCCACATTGCCAATCTTCGGCACTCGAATGACCTTGCGAATCTCAGCGGTTCCAATAATTTCCTCTTGCAGTTCAGGCGCGAGGAGACCCTCCATTGCCGCACGGATATCCTCGATAACATCATAGATTATACTGTACTTTCGAACATCCACCTTTTCCTTTTTAGCCAGCTCTGCAGCCATGGAATTCGGCCTTACCCTGAAACTGATGATAATGGCATTGGAAGCGGAGGCCAGTACAATGTCGGGTTTGTTAACGGCGCCCACACCTGAATGGATACAGTTGAGTCTGATCTGAGAAGTGGACAGCTTGACCAGAGTATCTTCAAGTGCCTCCACCGAACCCTGTACGTCGGCTTTGATGATGACCTTGAGTTCGAGAAGTTCACCGTCCTTGATCTGATCGTAGAGATTCTCCAGGGTGACTTTCTTCACATTCCTCGATGCCTCGAAACGCTTGAGCTCCTGGCGTTTCTGGCCAATCTGTTTTGCGAACTTTTCGTTCTCAGTGACCTGGAAAGGGTCGCCTGCAATGGGAAGGCCTGAAAAACCGATAACCTCGATGGGATCTGCGGGAAGTGCCTCTTTTAGCTGATTGCCATGCTCATCGAACATGGCCCGCACTTTTCCAGGAAATATCCCTGCAACAAAGGGCTCGCCCATGGTGAGCGTGCCTTTGTCAATGAGCACCGTGGCGACAATTCCACGCCCCGTATCGATCTTCGATTCAATGATGGATCCATGTGCCCGACGAGTGGGATTCGCTTTGAGCTCGAGCATTTCAGCCTGCAATGAAATAGCTTCCAAAAGTTTGTCGATGCCCGTCTTCTTCAAGGCGGAGACCTCAACCATGAGAGATTCCCCGCCCCACTCTTCGGGCATGATTCCATATTCGGAAAGTTCGGTTTTCACCTTTTCAGGATTGGCATCAGCGAGGTCGATCTTGTTCACTGCAACAATGATCGGAACATTCGCCTCTTTCGCATGGTCGATGGCCTCAACGGTTTGCGGCATGACGCCATCGTCAGCAGCAACAACGAGAACAACGATGTCTGTCACTTTTGCGCCTCGTGCACGCATCATGGTAAATGCTTCATGACCCGGCGTATCCAGAAAAACGATCTCTCTGTCCTTTATACTCACCTTATAGGCGCCTATATGCTGTGTTATACCGCCTGATTCAGTTTGCACCACATCGGTGTTTCGGATGGCATCGAGAAGTTTTGTTTTACCATGGTCCACATGCCCCATGACAGTGACAACGGGAGGCCTTGGCTTAAGATCCTCCGTTTTGTCCTCCTCATCCTCGATTACCGTCTCCTCATACAGGGAAATCACCTTGGTGTTGCAATCGTACTCGGCAGCCACCAGTGTTGCCGTCTCCGAGTCGATCTGATCATTTATGCGTGCCATAACGCCCAGGGAAATGAGCTTTGTGATAAGCTCATTGGTCTTCAGGTTCATCTTCCGGGCAAGCTCACCTACAGATACCGTTTCGAGGATCTCGATTTCCTTGGGTATGGGGCTGGCGGAGATGACATGATGTTCTTTCTTCTTGTGCTGCAGGAGCCTGTCCAGATGTTCCTGTCCTTCATCCTTCTGACGCTCATACCTGCGATGACCGTGCCGTTTCTTGAAGTACTTTTTCCCTGCTTCTTTTTCCTTTTTTTCTTTCTCGCCGGCTTTCTCTTTTTGCTTGAAGGAGGGTTTTTTATCTTCAACCTTCACTGACTGGACCCGTTTCTTATCCGGAGCAGCCTTTTTCCTGATTTCAGGTTTTGCAGTTTTTTTCTTCGCTGCTACAGCAGCTTTTGCGGCAGGTTCTGTCATCTTTTCTTCAGGTTTATGATGTTTCTTTACAATGATGACTCTTTTCTTTTTAATAACAATCTTCTTATGCTCTTCGTGCCCTTCCTTGGCCTTTTTCTTTATGAGGGCAATCTCGGGACGATTTTCCTCCTGCTCAGCAAGATAGGTATTGAACTTCGAGAGCTCATCCTTTTTCAGAGTACTCGTCGACCTCTTGTTCTTGATTCCGATTGTGTGTAGGATACCAAGAACTTTCTTGGTGGTCAGCTCCTGCTTCTCAGCTAACTCCTGGACCTTCATCCGCTACCTCATCCATGTATGCTCAAATTTTGGAAAAAATATTCATCAATCCTTCGAGGGGTCTATTTTTCCACCCCAATCATCTTACCCTTCAGGTTTCGGTCTTCTCCTCTTCCTCGGTCTTTTCTTCCCCGTCTGCTTCCTCATCTTCGCCTTCATCATCCTGGAACACCAGCTCGACACCGCAGGATTCACACCTGCTCATCTCCTCGGTAATTCGGGAACCGCAGTTGGGACACTCGTAGTACTCCTCTTTCTCCTCGCCTGTTTCAGCAGGCGTTTCCTCCGTTTTAACCAACTCCTCTTCCACGACCTCTATGTTCTCGGCAAGTATAGCCATAAACTTCTTTGCCATCTCATCGGTCATTCCCTCTATCTGGAGAATCTCTTTTTCACTCTTCTCTATGATATCCTCGATCTCAGTGTAGCCTTCTTTCTCAAGAAGCTCCAGTGTCTTCTTATCGATACCGGGTATATCATGAAGGGTGACAATCTCGCTCTCCTCCTCCGTGGTGCTGAACAGCTCATCAGCCGCTTTGCGTGCAAACTCTGCATATTCAGAGGTTTCGAACTCCGACTCGGGCATGATGTCGAGCTTCCAGCCAACGAGCTTTGAAACAAGACGAATATTCTGGCCCGCACGCCCTATCGCGATGGAGAGCTGCGAATCATGTACGACGATCAGGGCCTCCTTGTTTCCCTCGTCGGTAACAACGATCCTCGAGATCTTTACAGGATTCATCCCGTTGGCGATGTATCTCTTGACATCAGTATCCCATTTGACAATATCGATCTTCTCTCCTTCGAGCTCTCCCACAATGGCCTGAATACGTATTCCCTTCATACCGACGCAGGCCCCCACAGGATCTACTTCATCACGTGGAGAAAACACCGATACCTTTGTCCTGTAGCCTGGATCACGAACAATATTTCTAATATCAATCGTTCCGTCAGCCACTTCAGGTATCTCGAGCTCGAATATCTTTTTCACAAATCCCGGATGGCTTCGAGAAAGGATGATCTGCGGCC
>Ga0255055_10003262_pt1 | contig 10999 bp, 11 predicted proteins | sample JV7_2_27_MG_FD_188633 | JGI IMG/M metagenome (GOLD analysis project Ga0255055, IMG submission 188633) | Seawater microbial communities from Jervis Inlet, British Columbia, Canada - JV7_2_27 | ecosystem: Environmental > Aquatic > Marine > Inlet | place: Canada: British Columbia | collected... | reverse complement strand
CCCGTACTTAACAATCTGCTCTCGAAGTTTTTTCCAGTCATATCTCTCCGACGGCTCGGCGTTTTCCCACATATCGAACTGAAGAATCCCTTTTGACGCGGGACTTCCCTCGAAACTACTGTACGATCCCGCTAACTCGTGATCTTTAATACACATCTCCCTATATACAGGTTTGTGCGTCCTTAAATACTTGCGCAGTTCAGTATCCCCCCTGTCCAGGTAAGCCCTACAGTGCGGCAGATCCTCCTCGAGAACCTGATCCTTATTCTTGCTTGCTGTTGGTTTAACATCGAAAGACCACACACCATCGCCATAGCACCATTTTAGTGAGTTCATGGTCATGCGCCTTCTCTCAGCTATTTCGTTGCTGGCCTCCAAGGCAGCATGGTATATCGTTTCGAAGATATTTTTGTTGATGACTTTGGCCTGTGCACTGTGGAAAGGGACGTCCATCATTGCGAATGTGTCCGCAAGTCCCTGCACCCCTATCCCTACTGGTCGATGAAGTAAATTGGAGCGTCGAGTTTTCTCCGTAGGATAGAAATTAATGTCAATGACCTGATTTAGGTTGTCGGTGATGACCTTGGTTACATCATGGAGCAGATTGTAGTCGAATATTCCGTTGTCTTTTACGAATTTTGGAAGCCCGATGCTCGCCAAGTTGCAAACTGCTGTTTCTTTTTCGTCAGAGTACTCGAGTATCTCCGTGCACAAGTTAGAGCTTTTGATGGTACCAAGATTCCTCTGATTCGACTTACGGTTGGCTGAGTCCTTATAGAGCATGTAGGGCGTTCCTGTTTCAATCTGACTATCGAGAATTTTGAACCATAAGTCACGCGCCTCAATTGTCTTGTTACCTCTCTCCTCCTCCTCATACCTCTCATATAGGTCCACGAACTCTTCATCACATACATCACTTAACCCAGGACATTTGTCAGGACACATCAGAGTCCATCGCTGTCCCTTGTTGACCCTCTGCATAAACAGGTCAGATATCCACAAAGCATAGAACAAATCACGCGCTCTCGCTTCCTCGTCGCCATGATTCTTCTTCATCTCTAGGAAATCCTCAATATCAGCGTGCCAGGGAGACATATAGATGGCAAAACTACCGTTTCTTTTCCCTCCACCTTGGTCTACGTACCGAGCTGTATTGTTATAAACTCTAAGCATGGGAACGATGCCATTGCTGGTACCGTTGGTGCCGCGTATATGGCTGCCAGCTGCTCGTATGTTATGTATATGAAGGCCGATCCCACCCGCCCACTTTGAAATTTTAGCGCAGTCAGTGAGAGTGCTGTAGATGCCGTTGATACTGTCTGACTCCATGGCTAACAGGTAACATGAGCTTAGCTGTTGCCGCGGCGTGCCAGCATTGAATAAGGTTGGAGTAGCATGAGTGAAGTACTTCTGGCTCATGTAGGAATATGTGGTTTCGACTTTCTTCAGGTTATCTTGATGGATCGCTAGTGCCACGCGCATCCACATGTATTGTGGTCTTTCTACGATCACACCATTGATGCGAAGAAGGTAAGCCCTCTCCAGCGTCTTGAACCCGAAATAGTCGAAAAGATAGTCGTTGTCATGTACGATGGTTCTTTTTATAAAGTCCTCATGGCGGATCACTAAGTCATACAGGGCACGACTTACGATTGGACAGTGGACACCGTGTACATCTCTAAAGTTATACAACCGTTTGATGACGACTACAAAAGATGGGCTAGTAATCTTGTGGTGGTTGGAGATGAGTAGCCGGCTAGCGAGGGTTCCATAGTCAGGGTGCGTCGTGATTAACGAAGCGCACTGTTGGGCCATCAGCTTGTCGATTTCTTCGGTGGAAATTCCATCATACAGTCTTACCACGATTTTCTGAACTAACGACCCGTAGTTTACCTGGAGCTCCTCTTTCCCCAACCTCCTGATACGATGTAGGATCTTGTCGAATGAGAACGATTCTCGCTTCCCATCTCTCTTAATAACGCAGTCATCCCCCATTAGTACAGTACTACTCCGTATCATTTTTAAACCGTTCTCTCCTAATTATTAAGTTCAATACTTATAAATAAATAAAATGTATTTATTATTTATAAGATGAATAAAGGTGCTGCTTTAAATTACATATTATTCGGTATGGCTATTTTAGGAATCCTAACAATACTCGGAGGGTATAAGGAGACGTTTCTCTCCCCTGGAGTGTATCCTGAGAGTGTTACGAAAGGATTATTGGTAGGCGAATACAAGATGAAAAAGAATCCCGGTCTCTCGAACTTGTCAGCTGAGACAGCCTGGAAGCTGTACCCTAGCTACCCGGTCGGATCTTATGCCCAAATTACGAATAACAAGCGCTACTGGCCCACGCCCTGTAACGGATGGACTACGCCCGCAGACATGTGCGGAGGTCTTTACAAAAAGAAAAGTTTTAACATCAAGAAGACTCCGTCGCCACCTTGGGGATGCCTGAGAGTAAACTACTACTGTACAAGCTAAAGATGCGACTCATCAAACGACTCGGTCCTTACCTTTATAATGGCATTTTTCTGCGGTAGCTGTTCCGGAACGGTAGCGATAACCAACGGGCTGACCAGCTTTTCTCTCTTTTGTCGTTTCTTAGGCTTACGATGTGAGTAGCCGTGTTCTCTTTCATATAAGACTGTTTCCCAGACTTGTCGAAACTCCGGCAATACAGCATCCATCCAATCAGCATTGTATGGAACGAGAACGCAAGACGAACTTTCCAACCACCAGTATGAATTCATGATCCACGTTAAGTGATTATGGGCGTCGATTATCCTAGATGACCACTCCGCAAACTCACACTCAGAGCAATCAAGAGGAGCTGCCTCGTACATGGGACGAGAACCATCGTGGAAACATAGAATTATGCCCTTTCTCTGCCCCTTCTCAGTATGCGTAAACGTACCATCCTTAAGGAAAGCCTCCTCACTCTCGTACTCCTTTATTTGTGTTTCAAAGAAGTCACACAAATGTAGCTTCGTTACATGCATCTGCATTTGCATCTGAACCCAATACTCCCTTTTCGGAGTTCCCGTGATCTTCCGCGAAACAGGGTTCTTGATCTCAATCAAACGCCCGTAGAGAATATTATCCTTCTTGACATTTATTCCATCTGGAGATGCACCGATGAAATCATCGGATTCATCTTCAAGACACCCGAACTCCTCGACTACAGTGCCGTATGTCTTCTCATAAATGGCTTTAGAGATATCCTCATATTTGTTTCCATGATGGGCTGCCGACCCAACGTTAAAGGCTGAATACCTGGAGCTGTCTATAGGGACGCATTTGCTGTAGATGAGCTGGTTTTTACTTGTCTGGCTGTTTAGGGCCTTCCATGCGGAGCTGGCAGTTATCTTATTCCACCTGAATTGGTACCATTCTGCGGTTCGCTGTTCTGGCTGGCTTTTTTTTCTTAGCTGATCAATTCGCTTGGAAATATCTTCCACGCAAGGGGTCTTGCGACAAGCTGCCACAGGACAAGAACGGGGTGTTCCCATAAGATTGAAGTACAGACATATGCCCTCGGTGATGTGGTCATCTATATTTATATCGTCGAAAATTTCGAAAACGCAGTCGTAAAGTAGGGACATAATTCCTTTGACGTGTTCAAATATTTGCTGCTCGATATCTTCTTCCGCATATTCTCTGGCATTGTTTCTCAGAAATTCTGTAATTATGAGCTGAATACTTTCACGAAGCTCGTCAATGTCCTTGTCTTCGTATTGCGGCGGTGCCACGATTTTGTCGATGACGTTCTCTACCTGTGGAAGATCATTGACGTAGACGCATGACATACTGGATAGTACTATTTACCATCTTTTAAATGAATATCAATTTTACTTTTCTTACCCCGCCTGCGCTTGGGTGCCAGCCCCTTCAAGGTCGAATTCTTTTTGTCGACTTTTTTAAGAGTGAACTTGCTCGTCGTTTTATTGAAGGATAATCCTGGAATATCTTTAATCCTACCAGCACTAGAATCATATAGCACGTCCTTCGCCCTGCTGAGTTTCTTTCGGTCAAGGCAAAGAAGTAAGTACTGTTTCAGAACTATTTTATCCGCCTTTGACAGCTTATGTTCGGAGACGTAGGCGGTAACGAAGGCATTTAGCTTCTTGAGTTTGGACGATTTCCCCAGCTTACTCCACGGTTTGTTCTTATTCATTGCTTTCTCATTTTCCAGAATTTGGTCTATATTCATGGAATTTTCTTGTGTAGAGACTATCTGTGAATTACCATTTAAAAGCATGGTCTGATACTTTATGTTTTTGAGTTCAAGACAGTCTGATTTATCCATTAGGTATACATACAGCTAAGAGTTTATATTATTTTTCTTATATAAATGAAGAAGTTCATTGATCTCTCTGGGAAGCGTGACAAAGAACGCAGCGTGGTGGAGTCGTGGAGCAACAAGGAGTACCTACTCAACGCAAAACACCAGGTTCCCATTGTGAACAGACTCTACATGGGGGACCCATTCGACGGATGTAATGAGGTCAGAAGAGAGATTGCGAACAAACTGTCTGGGTACCGAAGACAGGACGTCAAGAAAGGCTGGTACGATCCTGTAACCTTCATAAGTTCAGACCAACTAATGGAAAAGTTAGTGGTATCTCGTCTCCGTTGTCATTATTGCAGGAGACTCCTGCGTGTGGTATACGACAACGTCCGTGACGAAACACAATGGACTTTAGACAGGCTAGACAACGATCTCGGACACAGTAGCGACAATACTGTTATTGCTGGTTTGAAATGTAATCTTCAACGGCGTCGGATTGACGATAAAAAGTTCCTCTTCACGAAGCAAATGAGGTTAATAAAGAAAAATTAAATATCAGGATTTTTTATATGGCGTCAGATGCCGAATCCTTTCGATACTGGAAATGGACGAAGGATCAAAATTGTCCGATGGAAAAGTCACATAGAAGAGAGAAAACTGATGTCGTTCAAGTAGACAGACCCAAGCCTAGTCGGAGACGAAAGAACCGAGCAAAGGTTGTGTCCTCGAAGAAAGATCATTGTCCTCCCTCCAAGTCGGAGATTAAGAAACCATCTACGTGTGTGAAGCTAGAAAGAAGCGAGGATGTCACAGTGTCGCCAAGGAGAGAACCACAGGTAGATAGGCCTTGGGTTTCTCAAAAAGGAACGGTGAATCGGGAGCTCGTTCAATCATGGATCGCTCAACAGAAAGCAGCACAGATTAAAATCAGCGAGTCCAAATCTCTCCGCGAAACCCCAGAACAACCAATAGATCCGTGTCAGATTCCTGAAACGATCACCGAACAAAGAGAAATCCAACAGCCGGAAGAAAAACCAGCCTATGAGCGCAGCTACAGTATAACCCTCTCTCCAAACAGTTACACCAATCCTTCGGCAACCGTGCGAAACTGCCCAAGTAGAATCCCAGACAACGTCCGACAAGAAGAAGCCTCCAACAAAAGACAAGTCTGTAATGAGAGAATTGCTAACCGCTATATGATTATTCAAACGAGAGTGAATCCCTTTATACAGGGCGGAAACTATGTCACTGATCTCTCAGTTCAGGACATGTACCTGCGCCCAAGAGACAGCAATATTAAAGAGGAGGAATAAGTATTTAAAGTATGAATTGCTAGTATGACTAATGTCTTTACGGTATACAACGCAGAACAATCTGGTGTTGAACAACTTGATAAAGTTTTACAAGGAGGACGGAAATCTTGACAAAATACTGTCAATAATTAATGGAGAGGACAAAATGTCTCTCCGTCTGATTGACTGGTTTGTAACCAACTATAGCAAAAAGCACTACGTGGTCTACAATCTGACTGATGGTAAAGGTATAAGCAAGCGTTTTAAGGTTTACATTGATTACAAGTTAAAGCTCAAGGCTTATTCCAAGAAACGCTTCGATCCCTTTTGTCGTTGGGAGAGAATAACGATTCCTTATAAGAATGATACCTGTGTCCAGACAACTATTGGACAGCTTAACTTCTTCAGATGGGCGCTTGAGTATAAAATTATTGACTACATGCGGGAACATTTCGATTCCATCGAGAAGGATATGAACCAAAGGAACAGCACATCCAAGAGTCGAAGGGAAAAAGTGAAGAAGTCCGTGACACGGAAAAAAAGGCAGGAGCTATCGGTGTCAGCCACTAAAAGTATAAAAAAGGAGGAAGTGGAGATCGTAGTACGATTTGACTGAAAATATAATCCTCCGATATAGAAACCAACATGGAAACGGAGCATTTAGATCTAAAGCAAAAGGCTTTAGATATAAATAACTGGATTAGCATTCCTTACGGCAGTAAGGAACTCTCTCCGTTTTTAAGAGATATGTATTCGGTCATTACCGCTCTTGAGTTACGGGGCTGGATGAAGAGAAATTACCCGCCCCGGGGCGTCATCTCATTCTTCAGGACTCATCCGCACATCAAATCCGTAAGACAGCACCCCCTGATTCAAAAGTATTCCTTTCCGTCCGAAGTGACTGAGTTCGGGATGGATATCATGAAAGATATTTGCGTCAATGGTTTTATACGGTATTGTAAGGAGTCAGAGTGGGGACAGTATGTGGATATCGAGACAGGTGGTAAGGCTACAGACACAGTCAGTTATTCTCTCGTACAAGAACCATAATAAAGACAAAATACTGAATTAATATAGTTCCCCAAAATATGGGTAATCAACCGTCTGCTAAAAAGATCGGTTTTGAAGACATACAGCATGTTGTTAAGGATCCGGGGAGACGATATCTGCTTATTAATACTTTGGAGCAAAGTGAACAGAGGTGTCTCATCCAGAAGACATTGTCAATTGCTGAAGAAACCAACACGATTAACAAAGCCCTGAATATTGGCGGTATATCCATCGTAGTTTACGGTAAAAACGCAAATGATGAGACAGTTTATAAGAAATACGAACAGTTGATTGCACTAGGGTTTTCCAACGTCTATATTTATCCGGGGGGAATGTTTGAGTGGATGATGCTACAGGACATCTACGGTGCTGATGAATTTCCAACCACAATGAGTGAGCTTGATCTTTTGAGGTACCGACCTAAGGCGTTGTTGGGAATCCAGATGTTGACCGATGCTATTTGAGAGTTATGGCTTAGAAAATTGATGGACATACTAAGTAGAGAGAAAGAGCAGAAGTATGGATCTGACACAGCAAAAACTAACAAGTGAAGAATGGGAGGCTCTGGAAGTGCCAGTCTCTCCAGACGAGATGAAAATTTTGAAGCTGATCCGTTCAGGGTATAGTGACGTCAGCAGTTCTTACAACGAGACCCTGAGCCTTATCGGATTTATGAGGATCAGGGAAAATATCGATCTCCATCATGAGTTCTTCTACGAGAAGTATTTTAAGGGGAAGTTTGATGAGCTGGTAAAGGGTTATGGCTGTCCCGAGTGGAGTCATGCGTCTGGAAAGAAGAAGTCAAAGAAGAAGTTAAAGAAGGCAGACATTATTCGCATCAACAATTCGGACAAGAAAATGGTGGATCTGAAGGGTTCGATATTCGAGTATGTCCTGTTGGATCTCCTGAAGTCGTTCTTTACTGCTGGAACTAAAAGTCACGACGCGAGCTATTATTACTATACTTTGACGCAACTACTCCAGTATGGTATTTCCAATTTGAATATCCACGTCAGAGACAGAATTCTTGCCATTATCGCCTATTACGAGACCAAAATGGTAAAGGGCTCTTTCATTAAGAATTCGCATGAGTTCATTGAGAGGAATCCCAATTTAATAAAGTACCGTGATGTCCGTCTTTATGACCATCAGAAAAGACTGTTTACGATCTGTAAAAACAAGGAGCCAAAACTCATCCTTTATCAGGCCCCTACGGGAACTGGTAAAACGATTTCTCCGGTAGGGCTGTCGGAGGGGCATCGGCTGGTCTTTGTATGCGTTGCGAAGCATGTTGGTCTTCAACTTGCGAAATCGTGTATCTCTTTGGGAATAAAGGTAGCCGTTGCTTTCGGCTGTAAGGATCCAGGTGGTATCCGTCTCCACTATTTTGCGGCAAAGGATTTCGAGAGAAATCGAAGGACTGGAGGGATCTTCCGTGTCGACAATGCTGTAGGCGATGACGTGCAGGTGATGATTTCGGACGTCCAGTCATACCTCCCTGCAATGCGCTATATGTTAGCTTTCAACAATAAGGAAGATTTAATCTGGTATTGGGACGAGCCGACGATCACTCTGGATTATGAGGATCACGAGTATCACCAGATTCTGCGAGAGAATTGGAACAAGAACGAGATTCCGAATATTGTGTTATCTTCAGCGACCTTACCACGGAGAGAGGACATTGGTCCTTGTATTCAAAGCTACATGGCCAGACATCGAGGAGCTAACGTATACAGCATCGTTAGCCATGATTGCGTTAAAACGATTCCGATTATAGACGCGGAAGGACGCGTGGTATTGCCGCATTTAGTATTCGAAAAGTATGAGGATATTAGGAAATCTTTGCGGCACATTCACGATTATAAGACGCTGCTTCGGCATTTGGACCTGAAAGAAGTGGTCGCGTTTATTGTCTACGTGAATAGCCACGTTTCAATAAAAGATCGTTATAAGGTAAACGGCTATTTCGAAAAGGTTCAGGACATTAATGCCTTAAGCTTGAAAGGTTATTACTTAGTTTTGCTCAGAGCGATTAAGGGTGATTACCAGGACGTCTACGAGCATTTCCAGAGAGAACGGAAGAAGCGGTACGAATCCAACATTTTCGTCTCCACCAAAGACGCTCACACATTAACCGATGGACCAACCATATTCTTAGCTGACAATGTGGAAAGAATCGCAACGTTTTGCTTCAAAACGGCCAAAATTCCGCAAGATATACTTGAAAGACTTTTCCAAACCATCACGTACAATGAAAAAATTCGACAAGGAATCGAGTCGCTTGAGCGCGACCTCGTGAAGAATCAAGATACTGAAACAAACAGCATGAAAAGAAAAGGGTCACTGAAGACCGGCGAAACGCGACACCTCAAAGCCACTAAAGTTGACTCTGATCGAGAAACCAAAGAAAAAATCCTGCTCCAAAAGATCGATTCCATGCGAGCTAGCGTGCTTACCGTTCAACTCGAAGCACGCTTCATCCCTAACAGCTTCGAGCACAAACGACTCTGGAATCGACTAGAATGTCGAAGAGCCTTCATGAGCTCAATCGAAGATGGAACCGTAGAAAAGATTATGCTGCTAGACATCGAACCAATCTGGAAAATCCTGCTGATGATGGGGATCGGAGCGTTCGCTCGACACTCCTGCGTCGACTATACCGCGATCATGAAAGAGCTTGCGCGACGACAAAGACTGTACTTGATTATTGCCTCGACCGATTACATCTACGGAACCAACTACCAGTTCTGTCACGGATATATTGGTAAAGATCTGGAAGGACTAAGCCAAGAGAAAACTATTCAAGCCTTTGGACGGGTGGGTAGGGCAAACGCACAACACGACTATAGCCTGCGACTACGGAATGATAGACTCATCAGAAAATTATTCATGGCAGAAGAGAATAAAGTTGAGGTGAATAACATGAATCGATTGTTTTGCTGTGAAACCTGAATATTTAACTTCATCAAAGTCAAATATTTAGTCGCCGCCTCTTAATCGTAGTACCAAATGGAGCGTCGACTCCTTCTGAATATTATAGTCAGAAAGCGTCCTTCCATCTTCTAACTGCTTACCAGCGAAAATTAATCGTTGCTGGTCGGGCGGAATGCCCTCCTTATCTTGAATCTTAGCCTTGACATTCTCGATACTGTCGCTAGGCTCGACGTCAAGTGTAATAGTCTTCCCAGTCAGCGTTTTGATGAATATTTGCATCCTATAGACTATGTATAGATATTTATTTAAGTGATTTTACCAAATAACTATCTAAACTCCCCCTTCAGATGTCTAACACTGTTTCCGAAAAAAAACTAGCTACTAAATAGAACAGGCGGTCGCTTTTTCACTCCATTACCATCGGCGTGTCAGTCTCAAAACACCATTTGGCAATCGCCGTCATCTTTTCCAAACCGATGTGCCCGTGCCCCGGACGTTCGTGCCTGTCCTTCTTGTCTCCGCAACATTCCTTCGAATCATTGAAATGAACAAGGACTAGCGACTTGGGGAAGTCCTTGTCCCAATTTTCAATAAACGTCAGAGGGTCGTGCCCCGCGGCAAACACATGGCAAGTGTCTATACAAATCTTGATCTTCACGCGCTCTTCCGGAGTAAATGCCGCGTAAAAGTCCCTAAAATCCTCGTAGCGCCAACACATCTCGCTCCCCTGGCCTGCAGAGGTTTCCAGTAACAATGGGCATTCAGGCGATATGAAGGGGAGCATCGCTTTCATATTGGCTAGCATGTTGTTCCATGCTACTTCGGACTCGAGCTTCAAGGACTTTCCGCAATGGACTACCACGCCCTTGAAACCTATCTTTGCTCCAAGTTCGAGCTCCCAGCGCAGGCAGCCAAGAGCCTTCTCACCGAACTCTTTCTCACTCCTACCTGTGTTGATCAGGAAGATCGAATGGATAAACACGCGCAGGTTATTGGCCTCGAGGAAAATGCGAGAGGCCTCAATGTCCGCCTCGTTCATTTTTGGACGCCTCCAGAATTGCGGTGCACCCGTGAAAAGCTGCGCAGGTTTTCCCAGGTTCTCCTCGATACCATAGAACGCGCGCAAACTTCCTAGAAACTCCTTGGACTTCGCTATATGCGTCCCGATCTTCATTTCTTTTTTTGGCTTTTTCTCTCTTCACTCAGGTCCTGACGAAAGAATTCAATTTTCTTGTCTTAATATTCTACTATTCAGAATAGTGGAAGAATTCGATTCAATTTTCTTGTCTTCAGATCCTACCACCGGGGGAAGGTGCAGAATCCGATTCAATTCTCTCGAGGCTTTTCGATTACTTTCTGACTGTATGTCTTGGTAGATGCTTATCAGGAGGCGGTGGCGGGGCTTGCGCGAGGGTGTGGTCGACTCCCC
>Ga0255055_10003261_pt1 | contig 11000 bp, 9 predicted proteins | sample JV7_2_27_MG_FD_188633 | JGI IMG/M metagenome (GOLD analysis project Ga0255055, IMG submission 188633) | Seawater microbial communities from Jervis Inlet, British Columbia, Canada - JV7_2_27 | ecosystem: Environmental > Aquatic > Marine > Inlet | place: Canada: British Columbia | collected... | reverse complement strand
CAATATATCTTTAATTTTGAAGCAAAAAACGAACCACAATATATAGTGCCCGCCTTATTTTTTCCAGATGAGATCAACCAGTTGAATATTGCACCTTTTTATTGGCAATGAAATAAGTGTGCTTTGGTAAGAATATTGGGCTCAATAATATGAATTGATTTGCTGAGATTGTGATTGGCAAATCAAATATACTTTTTTCCGATATGTTAGATAGGCACGCAACCTATAAAAAAATAAAGATCAAAAAAATTATGTATAGGTCATTGTCCAATCTCCAAAAAGCATGAGTTATAATTCAAGATTCAATTTGCAATGTGAAATACCAATATATCGGACCAGCCTGGAGCATAGGACGTGGGGTAAAAAGAGATGATAATGATGAAGAAAGAGAATCAAATAAATTCGAAAAATGGATTGCGGGAAAATCAGGTTACGGATTCTGGGCTATTATGGGCATTGTCTTCATCTTACCTGATTGTAACTCTATTTTCAGCCACCCAAATTACAAGCCAACTCGAAACCCTAGTTGCAACCTCTAAATAGATTCATGTTTATCACAAAAATTAATTTTCAGAAAAAAAGTGTTGACAAATAGCTAAATAGTGGTATGAGTGGTCTGGACAATAATTCAACATAATTTTTTCTTCGTTTGCCGAATTCCCCAAGATGCCTTTAATTAGAATTACGATTCTAATTTTATATATCTGGTTTTAGGTCATCGTCATAAATTTTCACCCAGAAAGGGCACTACTCTTGAGCAAGTAAAACTTGGGGAAAAATCGCATCTTCACCGTCTCGAAAAACCTTCAGTCTTCGGCGCACCTGTTCTGAGAAAGTCATATACCCCCATCCTTTTACTGCCTGAATTAATTTTTAAATAGTGAAGCAGGATGTGCACATAACAAAAACCTGCAAAACGAAAGGAGGTGGTGAATCTAAAGCGGCAATCATGGCGAGGCTAAATAAATCAACTCAGAAATCATAACCAAACATAACAAGCTAGGAAGGAGGATCAGGCGATGAACGGACTAATAAGAAAAAAAATTGCGTTTCTTATTTTCGTTGTTTTTTTGTTGATACCTCTTTTTTTCCTCAGCAGTGAGTCATCTTTTGCAGCTGGAGGAGGAAAAGAAGGGGAAACATTGTCCATTGCCGTAATTCCATTTGAAGAGGTGCAACTAACCGCTAAAAAGTTTCAAGGTGTGGTGCGTGCCCTCGAAGAAGTCACCGGTCGAAAAGTCGAGTGGTTTTTCCCGACCTCTTATGCGTCCTTGATTGAAGCGCAAAGTCGGGGATTTATCCAAATCGGGTATTACGGGCCACGATCTTACGTCGATGCACATAAAAATTCGGATGGCAAAATTGAAGCCTTTGCTCAAGCTATGTGGGGCGGGGGCCCGTATAGAGAAAAGAAGCCCGGCTATCATTCATACCTTATTGTCAAGGCTGATAGCACTTACAAATCTGTTGCTGATTTAAAAGGAAAAGTCATTGCCCTAACGGATCCTGCCAGTACTTCGGGTGATTTAATCCCCAAGGTACAGATGGGCAAACATCTTGGAATGAAAATTTCTAAGTATTTTAGCAAAACCTTTTATGCGGGCGGACATGATGCAGCCGCCTTATCTATTTTAGAAAAACGTGCAGATGCAGCATTCGTGGCAGATGTTACCCTTGACTGGGCCGTGGACGCCGGCAGGTTTGGTCCGAAAGATTTCCGAATTATCTGGAAATCAACGCTCTTGCCCCTCGACCCGTTTGCCTGGCGAACAGATCTTCCCGATGATCTCAAACAGAGTATAAAAAAGGCCTTTCTGTCTCTCAACGAAACCGACTACGGGAAGGCCTATCTGAAAGCTGTTCGCTCAGATTCCATAGAATTGTGTAAGGATTCGGACTATGATCCCATCCGAGAAGCCTACAGTGATATCGAAAAATGGGAATAATCACCATCATTAATTATTTATTTCGGATACCGGCTATTGAAAGCTCAATTCGAATTGTAGCCTCTGCTCAGGCTTAACTATTTAAAAGATAAATTCATAGCTTCGATCTATAAATAAGTAGTTGGAACCTATGATAAGCAAATTCGATGTCATAAATACGTTTCAAGCATCTGGGCCGAGCACGAGATCTGGGGGAGTCCTGAGAAATAGAGGCTCCCCCAGATCTTTTTTAAATTAATAGCAAGAATTACCCTTCTTTGTAATGGAGAATACTCCAATGATAGAACTTGCGGTTAAGAATTTATATAAATCCTATTCGGGTGTCGAAGCATTAAAAGGTGTCAACTTAGAGGTAAAATCCGATGAGTTTGTTGCGCTCATCGGACGAAGTGCTGCGGGTAAGAGTACACTTTTGCGCTGTATTAATCGTCTGGTTGAACCGACCAGCGGAGAGGTTTTGTTTCGCAAAATAGATTTGATAACGCTAGATACGAAAAGACTCAGGGAAGCCCGCAGGGATATCGGTATGATTTTTCAAGAATTTAATCTGGTAAATAGACTACCGGTCATTACCAATGTTCTTTCCGGTCGTTTAGGATATTTAAGCAACTGGAGAGTCATGTTCCGGGTTTTTCCGAAAGAAGATATTCAAAGAGCCGAGGAGCTACTGGAAAGGGTCGGTCTAATTGATTTTAAAGATCATCGAGCAGACAAACTCAGTGGAGGTCAACGGCAGAGAGTAGGCATTGCCAGGGCCCTGATCCAAGATCCTAAATTGCTTTTAATCGACGAGCCGACCTCGAGTTTAGATCCACAAATTGGCTATGAAATCATGGAACTCATGCGTGAGATCGCCGAAGAAACGAAAATACCGGTGCTGATCAGTATTCATAACATCGATTTAGCCAAAGAATTTGCCAGTCGCATCATCGCACTGAAGTTTGGCGAAAAGATTTTTGATGGTAATCCAGATGATGTTTGCTTTGATGCCGTGTACAAATATGAAAAACAGATTGAAGCAGAGCAAAAAAAGGGAGAAATAGTTCAGGATAAAAGCAAAGAGGAAGAAAAAATTGAATCCTCTAAATAATATTAAAATTAGGCCGCTCCATATTTTTTGGATTACAGCCAGTTTCTTGTTTTGCGGATCTCTGTATATAATTCTGGTCATCGGAACTGACTGGTCTCGAATCGGCTCATTTAAATTCATATGGATTAATATTCTGAGATTTTTTCCGCCGAATCTAAGCTCTATTTTGGAGTTGGGCTGGTCTACGTTGGACACTCTTATTATTGCCGTCTTTTCTACCATTTTGGTTGGCATAATTTGTTTTCCGATTATATGGATGTCTTCAACCAATATCACGCCTCATCGGCTGGTTTTTTTTCTGGGGAGATTAATCATTGTGGTATCCCGGTCAGTCCATGAAATTATTTGGGGCTTAATTTTTGTAATCGCCGTGGGTTTGGGGCCCTTGCCGGGCATCCTGGCCCTTAGTGTGCGTGGCATCGGATTTGTCGCCAAAGTGGTGTCCGAAGAAGTTGAAGCTATCGATTTAAATCCGGTTGAAGCCATACGGGCTACCGGTGCAAACACCCTGAAGGTGATTTTGATTGCGATTATCCCCCAGATTCTCCCGGTCTACATAGGCACCTTGATTTTCCAATGGGATGTTAATCTACGAAGGGCCGCAATTATAGGAGTGGTCGGTGGCGGTGGTCTCGGTCTGTCATTTCATCAGGCCATGATCCAGTATAAATGGCATGATGCTACCGCAATTTTATTGCTCCTGGCGCTGTTTGTTTCGATTGGTGAAGTTATTTCCAGAAAGATCAGGGAAAAATATATCTAACTACAAAAGGTTTGTTTGGAAATCGATGTTTGCCGAGCTTTGCTTAAGAAAATATTGGTCTTGGTTCTGAAAAAAGGTTTTATTTTTGTTTTTTCTCAACATTAAAGAGGGGCAAGCAAATTGAAAAAAAGCCTAACTCGTTATTGCGGGTATTCGCTATTTTTAATTTTTATAATTTTTGGCTACATCCATCTAAATATGCCTGTGGAGCGTATCCCTAAAGGGCTTCTGGCAATAATAGACTTAATATTCGTAAGGATGCTACCCCCTGATGTCGGGTATGTTTCCAGAAAACTTATGTATCCATTGCTGGAAACGATGGCAATGGCCATTGTGGGGGCTTTCATCGGGGTTTTATTATCCGCGCCACTGGCCTGGTTCGCGGCGTTTAATTTAACGCCAAATAAGCGTATTCTCTATCCCGTTGCCCGATTGATTTTAGTTGTTGCACGGTCGATTCATGAAATTGTATGGGCCATGCTTTTGGTTACCATATTTGGCTTTGGTCCCTTACCGGGAATGCTGGTGCTTATCATAATTTACATCGGATTTGCCGGAAAGCTTTTTTCCGAAAATATTGAGGCGATCGAAATGGGACCCGTAGAAGCGATGCGCGCTGTCGGTGCCAGCAAAACCAAAGAGATGTTCATCGGCGTTTTTCCGCAGGTTATGCCGGTATGGACAGGAATCTCCATTTACGGCTGGGATGTCGTGCTTCGCGCCTCGGCTATTTTGGGTTTGGTTGGGGCCGGAGGACTGGGTACAGAACTGCGAGCATCGATTGAATCACTGCGGTACCAGCGAACGGGTGCTATTTTGATCATCACCATTTTGCTGGTTGCATTCAGTGAATTGCTTTCGAATCACATTCGAAAAAAAATAACATAAATTTATGCGAATATTGTCAATAAGCAATTGATATATCAACAATCCCCAATAAATTCAGACGTAATTGGAAAGTAAGAAAGGAGACTGTGTGCAACTGACACCGCGTCAACGTTTTCTTAATGCGCTACATCGTTTAGAAGTCGACAGGGCACCTGTAGCAAACCCCAATTCTTTAGTAACCGTGGAACTTCAGGAAAGAGCAGGCGCCTTTTTCCCGGATGCCCATCACAACCCGGAGATCATGGCCAAATTGGCTGCTGCTGGCCACACAATTTGCGGATATGATGTTGTATTCCCGGTATTTGGAGCTGGAACACAGGAAGCTGCAGCACTTGGAGTTCCAATCGAATGGGGCGATATCAATAACCTGCCGGCAATAGCCGGAAAGATATGGAAGGAGGTTGATGAGATAAAAATTCCTGACGATTTTCTTGAGAAACAGCCCATTAAAACCGTGCTGGACGCCATTCGTCTGCTCAAAGAGGAATTCGGAGACCGGGTGGGCATTGTCGGAAAGATTTACGGTCCATGGTCCTTGGCCTTTCATACCTTTGGAATATCTGAATTTCTTTTAGATACCGTCTTGGATCCGCAAAAAGTTAAAGCGATTCTGCATCACTTGAAAGAAGTCGCTTTAATTTTTGCGAACGCCCAAATCGAGGCCGGCGCGGATGCGCTCAACGTCTGTGACCATATTACCGGGGATTTGGTAAACCCGGAAGCCTATCCTCAGTTTTTGCTTGAAATTCATCACGAGTTTAGCCAAAAAATTCCTTGTCCCCTGATACTGCATTGCTGTGGAAAAACGCTTGATCGGATTGAATACTTCAATCAAAGTGGAATGGCCTGCTATAATTTCGAATCGGCCAATGATGCAAAGGAAATGAGAGCCAAGTCCAATATGGTGCTTCTGGGTAATATCAATAATATTCAAACCATTTTACAAGGCAGCATAGAAGATGTAAAAAAGGATGTATTTTACGCACTTGATGCAGGTATAGAGATCATCGCCCCGGAATGCGCTGTGCCAGTTAATGGTAAGCTATCAAATATTATCGCCATTCGCGAAGCCGTCGAAGAATATTTTGAGAAAAGAAAGTAATGCGTTAAGGTAACAATTTATTTTTCCGATTAACCATTTGCAGATTATGTTTGGGTATTAATGGATTTTTTGTAATATGCTTGCCCGGGCACATAAAAAATTAAGGATTTAATAAGATCGCGATCGGGTCAATTGCTCTCCTAACTATTCGCAGAAATTCAAAAAATACTACATTAAAATTTAATGAAAAAAACACCGCTTTACGAAAACGTTATTGATCAAATCAGAACTCTGGTTCTGGAAAAAAACTATTTTCCCGGACATAAGCTTCCATCTGAAAGGGAACTATCCAAAATATTTGGTGTCGGCAGGGCAGCCGTCCGGGAAGCATTAAGTTTTTTAGCGATGATCGGAGCTTTAGAAGTTCGTTACAGTGAAGGCATTTTTATTAAAAATATCCACCATATAGATTTGATGCACCGGGCGCGCAAGCTCATACAGTTTGTCGAAAGTGACGATACGGAAGCCATTAAGCAGGCTCTGTTGCTCATGGAGTTGCTGGAAAGCGAAATCATCGTTGCCGTAGCCCAAAAAAGGACAAAAGAAAATACATCGGAGCTTAAATCTATTTTAAAAAATATGGAAGCCAAGCTCTTTGACTCCGATGAATTTAGCCAATCTTACCTTGATTTTCATCTTGCTCTGGCCGTCATAAATTCAAATAAAGTTTATGAATTAGTAATGGACGCATTGCTGATATCTATTTCCGATTTTATCAAGAAAATTGCTACCAACTCAATTTTGATAGGGAATCAAGCCTGCTATTCATATTTGTATAATCCGAATTTTAAAATTTATAAATCACTTGATGCATCCAACCCGGAAAAGCAAAAAAGTGCTGTCAAAGAACATTATCAAGTCTTAACGAGTTGCATGGACAGAATCTATTTATCTTCAGGTGATATCGCTGCAGGGATAAGCAGTATTGAACCTGAAGCCCTCTGCGTTGGTGTTATCACATTTGAAGATATTCAATTGACTGCCAGAAAGTTTGCCGGCGTGATGAGGGCGATCGAGGAGGCCACCCAAAGAAAATGCAACTGGTTTTTCCCCAGTTCTTACACCTCTCTAATTGAGGCTCAACTGCGGGGATTTGTCCATATTTCCTATTATGGCCCAAAGTCCTATCTGCTGGCCCATGACCTTTCGGGGGGGGTGATCGAGGCGTTTGCCTGCGCCCTATGGGGATCAGGTCCTTATCGAAAGAAAATTAAAGGCTATCAGTCATATTTGATTGTAAAAGCCGGTAACGCCTATGAAACGATTCATGACCTGAAAGGGAAAAACTTAGCCTTAACTGATCCGGCCAGTACCGCAGGTGATTTGATCCCAAAAGCGCAGCTTGGCGAACATTTGCAAATGAAAATTTCAGAATATTTCGGAAAAATATTTTATGCCGGTGGACATGATGCCGCCGCGCTGTGTGTTTTAGAAGGCAAGGCCGATGCCGCCGTGGTCGCTGACGTAACTATGGATTGGGCCGTAGATGCCAAACGGTATGGGCCGGACGACTTGAAGATTATTTGGAAATCGAAGTTGATCCCGCTAAACTGTTTTGCATGGAGAAAAGATTTATCATCGAACCTTCGGGGAAAAATCAGCCAAGCATTAATCAATATTAATAAAACCGATTTTGGTAAACAATATCTTAAGGCAGTCAGATCGGATTCTATCGTCAAATCGCATCACAAAGATTTTGACATCATTCGTAAAACACTCAAATCCATCAGCAAATGGGAATGAGGGAATCCTTCGCGGTGTAAAATTTGACGTAATACTAATTGGATGACTGCTTGAGCAGAAGTTGTTTTTGAAACCGAGCCTTAGTCCAATGATAGCCCTGAGCATGGATTAGATAACATTATCCCGACTCCTCATACAGCTGGGATGCAGGATGGATTAAAATTTCATCAAAAACGTTATGAATTCTTTTTTGAAAATATTATGGGGGTATCTGAAGGAAAGACGCCGATTAATGCTTTGCACCGAATTGTGTAACAATCATGAGTAAGACAGTTATTTTTGACATAGAGGGTGCTTGAAGCCGAGGAATAAAAGATGGCGAAAACAGCAAAAGCTGCCGTAATGACTTCACCCAGGATGGATTTGGCAATAAAGAAATATCCGCTGCCCCGGGTGAACAGGGGTTGTATTCTGGTAAAGATTACATGCTGCACAATTTGCGGCTCTGACGTCCATTCTTGGATCGGGCGGAGAACGGTACCTACTCCGATAATTTTAGGCCACGAAATCGTCGGCACGATTGTGGAACTGGGGGAAGGCGTTACGCACGACTCCGGGGATCGCCCGCTTAACGTCGGTGACAGAATTACCTGGACCATTATGGACAATTGCGGCAAGTGTTACTACTGCCGCGAAAAAGGGCTAATGATGAAGTGCCGCCATCTTAAAAAATATGGTCATGACAGTTGCGAAGACCCGCCGCATTTTGTCGGTGGTTTTGCAGAATACTGCTACATTACACCGGGGACTTGCGTCATCAAAGTTCCGGACCATCTGACAGATGAAGAGGTTGTGCCGGCCAATTGCGCATTGGCTACCGTTATAAACGGCTGGGAAGCCGCAGAGGTTAATCCTTTTGAAAACGTCTTGATACAAGGAGCCGGAGCACTTGGATTTTATGCAGCTGCGTTGGCAACACATTACGGGTGTCGCCGAGTCATTGTGACCGATATTTTGGATCATCGCCTGGAATTCATTAAGGCCTTCGGGGCCACAGATATGCTAAACACCCGGGAAATGTCTGATTTGGAAATAGTGCAGACCATTCATACCTTGACCGGAGGGTTCGGAGTGGACTGTGTCCTTGAGGTTGCTGGCATACCCGACCTTATTCCGCTGGGCTTGCAATGTCTGAGAACAGGGGGACGGTATATAGAGATTGGCAACTCTTATCCGGATGCAAATTTCACCTACGATGCTTGTGATATCATGATGAGGCGCCTGACTATAAAGGGAATACATAATTACGACGCAAGGCATTTGCAAATGGGAGTAGACTTCCTTGCAATGACCCATAATACTTTTCCTTTCAAGAACCTTGTCACCCACAGGGTAAGTCTCGAAGAAATAAACGAAGGATTGCGCATGGCTGATTCCGGCAATGCCATCCGGGTGGCAGTTTTGCCCTGAAGCTTTAAGATCATGCTATCCAATAAAAATCTGTTTGGGAAACCGCAGGCTTCATCCGATAAAAGATGCTATCCCGGATAAACCGCATATCCGAAGCACGCCTGATCTTATAAAATTGGTCGAAATTCAAAACAAATCCTAAATTCGAATTTTCAAACATTCTAAACAGTAAAAGCAATTAATAGACTCTCCCCGCAGCAAGCTACGGGGTATCACGTCGGCTTCACTGCGTTGCGCCGATGATAAGGAAAATTCATATTTCAGATTCATCCCACGCTGCAAGCAGCGGGGAATTCAAATTTAAAAAAAATTAAATGAAAGAATTTCTTTTCGTTTTGTTTTTTTGTCATTTGATATTGTTTCGGATTTCGGATTTATTTCTACCATAATAAGTACGGAAAAACGCTTGACAATTTTTTCGCGGCAGCAGCCGTTAATCCAGCCGGAGATACGTATATGAGCGGACTTGCCCTGGGGATCGTTCTTGTTGCTGCCTTTTTGCACGCATGCTGGAACTTTCTGCTAAAAAAAAGCCAGAATAAAATTGTCTTTATCTGGTGGTTTCTCCTGATTGCCGCTTTTGGTTACTTTCCCATGTTTATTTACTACTGGCCGGATGTAACTATTTCTTCACTTGGTTGGACCTGCATCGTTGCTACGGGTATTTTACATGCGTTGTATTTCTGGTTTATGGGGGGAGCTTATGAGCGCGGTGATCTATCACTGGTCTATCCGCTCTCACGGGGTTCAGGCCCTATGTTCGTTCCAATTCTGGCCGTAGTCTTGATGCACGAGCAACTTTTTACCCTGGGTATCGTTGGCATTTCATTAGTTATTGTGGGAATTTATGTTATTCATCTGCGGTCAATTTCAATGCAATCCTTCCTTGAGCCCTTCCTGACCATGCGCGGCAGCGCTTCACTCTGGGCTCTATGCACCGGAGGTACAATTGCAGCTTACTCACTGGTTGATAAGGTGGGCGTCAGTGTTGTGTTTCCACCGGTTTATATTTACCTGATGTTTATCATTTCCTTACTACTTTTGTCGCCTTATGTGTTGGCAAAAAAACAACGCTTGGCTTTGAAAAGGGAATGGCAAATCAACAAGGGCCCGATCCTGATCGATGGTTTTCTAGTTATTTTCACTTACATGATGATCCTCTTTGCGCTGCGGATCAGCAAGGTCAGTTATGTGGTTGCGGTCCGGGAGGTGAGTATCGTCTTTTCATATCTCTTCGGAGTTCTGTGGCTTCAAGAGGAAAACGCTTTCCCAAAATTGGCCGGTGCGGTTTTAATTTCGCTGGGTGTGGTTCTCGTTGGTCTGAGTCGGTAATTAGTATCATGTCCCACAAATATATTGAAAAAAGCCATATGGGATATCTAAGTGTAGTTAAGTCCTTGAATTGAGAAAACTCCAAGCACCAATTAACAAATAACAAACAATATCCAAATTCCAAGCTCCAATGATCCAAACACGTTTGGATTTGATTCAGAGACTAATGTTTAAATTGTATATTAGGTATGCGCAACCCGCACTTTTATTGAATTGTGTAAACCGGCTATAATTATGAAATTTCGAATCCTCCAATTAAGTGCAGATTTCAACATCCAATACAATTCGTTGAAAATCTTGAAACTCGGGGAGGTGTAACATCCTGCTATAAGTTCGCAGTTGATATAAAAATAGAAAAGCGCGTTCTACTGTTTCTATTCCGCACCCCTTTTATTTTTTAGGTACCCCAAGATATTGTGGTTTGAAGTATTTATCCAAAAGTAGGGATACCTCCAACATATCAGTATTTTTGGAAACCTTAAAAAACTGTGATACTCATTTTATATCACAACTGATGAAAACGCCATTTTCCGGTTAGGCTTCCTACCTGCCGTAGCAGGGTGTCTCACCACCATAAGCCAGTGGCTACCTACACTTACATTTCTTTCAGCCAGAAATATTATTCACCGCTACCCTAAGGATTCAAGGTTTTCAAAGAACCATTCTCCCAATATCGGAGGGTGCCTTCCTGAAGTGCCCCGAAAAACCCCCTGCAAGGTAAGGCTG
>Ga0255055_10003260_pt1 | contig 11002 bp, 8 predicted proteins | sample JV7_2_27_MG_FD_188633 | JGI IMG/M metagenome (GOLD analysis project Ga0255055, IMG submission 188633) | Seawater microbial communities from Jervis Inlet, British Columbia, Canada - JV7_2_27 | ecosystem: Environmental > Aquatic > Marine > Inlet | place: Canada: British Columbia | collected... | reverse complement strand
AGTCGCAGGGTGGCGATCGTCGCATATGGGCTCGAGCCGGAAGGAGTAGGTGTCGTGCCCGAAGGTATCGACGTCGAGACCTGGGCCGGTTTCTCCCGCGCCGGCCAGCCGGAAGGCCCTGCCCCGGCGATCGTCAGCGTGGCCCGCCAGTATCGGCGCAAGAACACGGCCGTGCTGGTCCGCGCCATGGTCACGGTCAGGGAGGCCGTCGCGGGGGTCCGCCTCACGGTCCTCGGCGACGGCCCCGAGTTGCCTCGGCTCCGTGCGCTCGTGAAATCGCTGAATCTCAGTGACACCGTGGAGCTGGTCGGCGCGGTGGAAAGCGCACGCGAGGTCCGAGCCCAGCTCGCGCGAGCGAATGTGTTCTGTCTTCCGTCGAGGCAGGAAGGCTTCGGAATCGTCTTCCTCGAAGCGATGGCCGCAGGCCTCCCGATCGTGGCAGCCGAGTGCGGGGCGGTGCCGGAGACCGCGCCGGACGGCGAAGTGTCGGTTCTCGTCGACCCTGACGACGTGGAGGGCCTGGCGGCGACCCTCATCCGCCTCTTGAAAAATCCAGGGCTGCGAGACCGGCTGGCCGCCGGGGGCGCGGCCCGTTGGAGCCGCTTCGGGTGGCCGGAAGTCGCCGAGCGGTTCCTGTCGGAGGTCGGATTCGGCTGAACTTGCTCACCGGGCGCCGGCGCGACGATATTGTCCGCTTCGATCGTCCAGTATCGGCGGGCCGAGGCTAACCCGTCGCCACCGAATCCTCGGACCGATCAGGAGGCAACTGAGCGTATGAGCGATACCACGGGCTCAGCCCCGACATCTCCCTCGCCTGTCATCCCGGGCGAAAATTCATTTTTCGGACATCCGCGCGGCCTGGCCACCCTCTTCTTCACTGAGATGTGGGAGCGGTTCAGCTTCTACGGCGGGCGTGGGATCCTCATTCTTTTCATGACGGCTGCCGTGACTACGGGCGGCCTCGGGATGACTGCGGTAACGGCCGCGGCGATTTACGGGCTCTACACGGCCAGTGTGTACCTGTTCGCTCTCCCCGGAGGTTGGGTTGCCGACCGCCTCCTCGGACAACGCAGCTCCGTGTTCTGGGGTGGTCTCCTGATCGCGGCTGGCAACTTCGGCGTCGCCTTGCACGGCAGCGGGGGGATGCCGGCCTTCTACGCGGGGCTCGTCCTGATCGTCCTGGGGACAGGACTACTGAAGCCCAACGTGAGTACCATCGTCGGTGAACTCTACCCCGAGGGCGGAGCGCGGCGGGACGCCGGCTTCTCGATCTTCTACATGGGGATCAACATCGGCGCGTTCGTCGCCCCCCTGATCTGCGGCTACCTGGGCGAGAACATCGACTGGCACCTCGGCTTCGCCGCGGCAGGCATGGGCATGGTGCTGGGCCTGATCCAGTACCGATTCGGCTGGGGCCATCTCGGCGAGGCCGGGAAGTTCCGCGAGGAAGCTCGGGCCGGCAAGCCGCAGGCCCTCCGCCAGCTGATGCTCGGGGTGATGCTCGTCGCCATCATCGCGTTGGCGCTCTATTGGCTCGGTAGCAGAGGAACGATCAACATCACGCTGGAAGGCGCGGCGCAGGCCACGGGCGTGATCATCCTGGCGATTGCGGTCCTGTTTTTCGGGTCGGTCCTCTCGTTCGGCGGCCTGGACTCGGTCGAGAAGAAGCGCGTGGTCGTCATCTTCATCCTGTTCCTCGGCGCCTCCATTTTCTGGGCCGGTTTCGAGCAGGCCGCTTCGTCGCTCAACCTGTTCGCGGAGCGCCTGACCGACCGCAACGTCTTCGGGTGGGAGGCACCGGCCAGTTGGCTGCAGTCGATCAATCCGCTGTTCATCATCACCCTTGCCCCGGTGTTCGGTTGGCTGTGGGTATGGCTGGACCAGCGCAAGAAGGAGCCGTCACTGCCCTTGAAGTTCGGCCTCGGCCTGGTCCTTCTCTGCGTCGGTTTCCTCGTGATCGCGTGGGGCGCCACGTACACGGTCGAAGGCCAGTTGGTGAGCCCGGGATGGCTTGTCGCGACGTACTTCCTGCACACGTGCGGAGAGCTGTGCCTGAGCCCGGTAGGCCTCAGCAGCATCACCAAGCTCGCACCGCCCAAGTTCGTGGGCCAGATGATGGGCACCTGGTTCATGGGCGCGGCGCTCGGCAACCTCATCGCCGGCCTGGTGGCCGGACAGTTCGAGACCCTGCCCCTGCCGCAGCTGTTCCTCACGGTGTCGATCAGCGTTGGGTTGGTGGGTGTGCTGTTCTTCCTGTTCGCGCGGCCGATCAAGAAGCTGATGGGCGGCGTGCACTAGCCGTCAGTTCAGCATCGGTCGCCGCACGAGCAGCTGGCCGTGCAGTATCCGCCGAGGGCCGGCCTCCAATTGGAGGTCGGCCCTTGTCAAAGGTGCCTCGCGGGTGACAATTCCTGGGGGAACAGGTACACGGCGAACTTTCGGACAGGTGACGCACGGTGATCATTTCCAGTGGCGTAGGGCCGTTCGACGAGCGGATCGGCGGGCTCAGGGCCGGGGGGCTCTATCTCCTGGCCGGCGCCCCCGGAGCGGGCAAGCTTCCGTTCCTGTTGCAGTTCCTCGCGGCCGGCCTTGAGGCGGACGAGCGGCTGGCATTCCTTGGCGGACATTCCCCGGACGAACTGTTCGAGCAGGCTCGGCACTGGGGACTCGAGGGACTTGAGCGGGCCTGGCGCGAGGGCCGGCTCAGTGTGCTGGGTTACAGGGGCGAATACCCCCGCCGGATTCTCGAGGCGGCGAGTCCGGAAGAGGCTTTCGGAGAGCTTGCGGAGGCCCTCGACGGACCGGTGAGCCGGCTGGCGGTCGACCCGGGGACTCTGCTCTGGGAAACGAGGGAGGGTACGGCCATGGCCGGGTCGTTTCTTCAGTGGCAGGAGTCCTCCGGTACCACCGTTGCGGCGACGGCCGTCGCGAACCTGAACGAGAATCTGCCTCGCTCAACGGATTGGGTGATTCAGCGCGCCGCAGGCGTGTTCCACTTCGTCCGCCTGTCGAGTGGCCTGCGCGAGATCACGGTTCACCGGATCCGCCCGCCGATGGAGGACCCGGGTTCCATCACCGTCGAGGCACGACCAGGGCTGGGACTCACGCGGCCGGCCAGGGGACCGCGCCGGCGGACTGGAGACATCCCCCACGGCGATCGCCGGCGGCTGATTCTGCTGCGCATGACAGAGGCGGTCACCCGGGACGTCGAAGGTTGGCTGAGCCGGGAGTACGAGGTGCGCGACACGCGGGACCCCGCGGAGGTGATCTCGTTGCTGCAGGCCGAGGCCTGGGGCGGTGTGTGCATTGCCGTCGAAAGGTCGGGCATCGAGGAAGCTATCGAGACCTGCCGCGCTATTCGGCCGCTGCTGGCCGGAGCGATCGTCGTTCTTTCCCGGGGACAGCTCCGATCTTCCGATCGAGCCCGGGCCATGGAGGCCGGAGCCGACGACATTCTCCGCCAGGACGTCGTCCTCCGGGAGCTCACGTCCCGTTTTCGGAGGGCCGCCGCCGTTGTGGCCGGTGACCGCGACCTCTCGAACCGCTCCGACAGACCTCGACCGATTCCCGACTTGATCCCGACAGGAGTATTCAAGACCGAAGTGGGACAGCGCCTGGTGTCACCTTCGCTGGGATACATGACGCTGATACTGGTGCCGGAGAGTGTAGGACCGGACGTGCTCGAGGCGCTTCGCTCGAGCATCCGGTTGGAGGCCGGTGATTTCGTGGGGCTCGTGGATGGCGGGTACGGCGTAGTTCTGCAGGACGCGCGTGGACGACACGCACGCATCTACATGGAGCGTGCGCTGCGGTCGCTGGATCCTTCAGCCGGTGCCCCGGAGGTCGGAATCCTGACCAGCCCCGAGGAGGCGGACGAGATCCGGGCGGCGCTGGGTGCCTGAGAACTCCACCTGGCTGCCCGGAGGGATCTGAATGAACATCGTCGATCTGGTGACCACGATCATCGTGGTCACCATCGTGGTTTCGCTCGCCGCGGCCCTGGCAGCGTACGTGGCCCGAAGGCTGCGACGCGCCCACCGAACGGAACCCGAGCGAACTGGCGAAGTGGGTTCCCGGTACTTCGTGCGATACTCTCCCGAAACGCGATCGGACAAGCGACCCTGACCGGTTCGCCAAACCCGTACTTGTCACGGCGGAAATCGAGCGCGACCTTACTCGCTCGCGCCGTCCGGGCCACCAGGGGCCCGGCCCCATCGGAGCGGAGGTTGCGTTGGGCGAAAAGGACATCCGGATAGAGTTGGACAGCTCCGATCTCAGGGTATTCACCCAGGCTTTGCTGCGGGACGTGCGGGCGCTGGACGAGCTTCTGCACGGAGACCTGATTGAGTCCGGGGTGAGGCGGATCGGGCTGGAGCAGGAGCTTTTCCTGGTGGACGACATGTGGCGTCCCGCCCCCGTCGCGGTGGAGGCGCTCGAGCGAATCGACGACCCACGCGTCACCAGCGAGATCGGCCGGTTCAACCTTGAATTCAACCTCGACCCTCTGCTGTTTGGCGGTAACTGCCTGCGGCTGATGGAGAACCGGCTCAACGAACTGCTGGAGAAGGTCCGGCATACGGTTCGCGATCTCGGCGCCGAGGTGGTTCTTGCCGGCATTCTGCCGACGCTCAGGAAGTCCGACCTTTCCGTCGACAACATGGTGCCGGCGGACCGTTACTACGCCCTGAACAACGCTCTGACCCGGCTTCGCGGTAGTGACTACGAACTTCGCATCAAGGGCACTGACGAGCTTCGGGTCACCCATGACTCGGTGATGCTGGAGGCGGCGAACGCCAGTTTCCAGATACATTTTCAGGTCGGACCCGAGGAATTCGCCCGCCTCTACAACATCGCCATGGCGGTGACGGGGCCGGTGCTGGCGGCGGCCGTAAACTCTCCACTCATGCTGGGCCGACGACTGTGGGCAGAGACTCGAATCGCGGTGTTCCAGCAGTCTGTGGACACGCGAAGTCCCATCTCGGAAATCCGGGATGTTCCCGCGCGCGTGAGCTTCGGGCGGGAGTGGGTCGACGAGTCCGTCATCGAGATCTTCAAGTCGGACGTATCCCGATTCCGCGTGCTCCTGGGCCGGGAGATCGATGAGGATCCGTTCGAAGTGATGAGCGAAGGGCGGGTTCCGAGTCTCAAGGCCCTCCAGCTGTTCAACAGCACCGTATACCGGTGGAACCGTGCCTGCTACGGGGTGGCTAACGACGTCGCCCACCTGAGGATCGAGAATCGTGTCTTGCCGTGCGGCCCATCGGTCCGCGACGAGGTGGCGAACGCCGCGTTCTGGTTCGGCCTTCTCAGCGGCCTGGCCGAGGAAGTGGATGACGTGCGCGAGGTGATCGCGTTCGACTCGGTGTACACGAATTTCCTGTCCGCCGCGCGACTTGGTCTGGAGGCCCATCTCACGTGGTTCGACGGCGAGCCGGTCACGGCACAGGCGCTGATCTGTGACACCCTGCTGCCGCTCGCTCGCCGGGGGCTGCAGACCCGAGGGATCGATGCCGCCGACATCGAGCGGTACCTCGACACGGTCGAGGCTCGAGTCGACTCGAGACGGACCGGCGCCCGGTGGCAGCTCAATTCACTCGCCAGCATGGGCGAGAAGGGTACCCTTGAGGAACGTATGGCAGCGCTGGTCGCGGCCACGGTGGAGCGTCAGCGACACGCCCGGCCGGTTCATGAATGGGGCCGCGCGGAGCTGGACGAGGCAGGGAGCTGGAAGCCCAGCTACCTGCGGGTCGAGCAGTACATGTCCACCGATCTCCTGACGGTGAACGAGGACCAGGCCATCGATCTGGTCGCGAACCTGATGGACTGGCACCGCATCCACCACGTTCCGGTCGAGGACAACGAACACCGACTCGTCGGTCTCGTATCTCATCGGCCGTTGCTGCGCTTCCTCGCCAGCGACGAGAGTCGGGGGGAGGATAGCCCCATTCCCGTCAGCCGCGTGATGGTCACCGACCTGGTCACGGCCGGCCCTGAAACGACGACGCTCGAGGCCATCGACTTGATGCGGGAGCACCGGATCTCGTGTCTTCCGATCGTCAAGGAGGACCGGCTCATCGGAATCGTCACCGAGCACGACTTCATGCGCATCGCGGGTACGCTTCTCGAGGAGATGCTGCGCGAGTGAGCCGAGTCGTCAGCTCACCGGAGAGATCCGGTCCGGAGGCACATCGCCAGGCAGATCTGCGGTTGTCGGGGAGATACGGTCTCGAAAGCGAACGCATCATCGGCCGATATGGCACCCTGCCGGGCCCCCGCCTCATCTGCCTCGGGGGCCTGCACGGGAACGAACCCGCCGGGGTGCTGGCCCTTCGGCGCGTGCTCTCCACCCTTCACGAAACAAAGCCTCCCTTCAACGGCCAGATTGTCGCGATCGCGGGCAACATCAGGGCTCTGCGGGCAGGCCGCAGGTTCCTGGAGAGAGACCTGAATCGCGGCTGGAGCCCACGGGGCATGCAGAGGGCGGAAACGTCCCCGGGGGCGCCGGCAGAGGACGGCGAACAGGCGCAACTGATAGCCGTGCTCCGGAAGGAACTCGAGGGAGATCGTTCCGGCATCAATGTTATCGACCTGCACACCACGTCTGCGGATGGCCCTCCGTTTCTCACTCTCGCCGACACGATTCGGAACCGGGCGTTCGCCCGACGTATTGGCCTTCCCCTGGTCCTGGGAATCGAGGAGCAGATCAACGGCGCGCTGCTCGAAGTGATTACGACTGCCGGGCCCGTGACGATGGGTATCGAGGCCGGGCAGCATGACGATCCGGTATCCGTGGATCACCATGAGCGTGCCGTATGGATGGCCCTTATCGCGGGCGGCCATCTCGCGGAAGAACACCTGCCGGAAGCCGAATCGATGCGGAAAGCCCTCGGGGAGGCCTCGCGCGACCTGCCCATGATCTTCGAGGTCCGCTACCGGAAGCCGGTGGACGACGGCGACGGTTTCACGATGCGACCCGGATACCTGAACTTCCAGAGGATATCAGCCGGCGAGGTCGTCGGTCATGACCGAGATGGACCGGTGACGGCTCCAGAGGACGGTCGCATATTCCTACCACTGTACCAGGACCAGGGGGACGACGGGTTCTTCGTGGTCCGCGACGTACACCCGGCGTGGCTACGCCTGTCCGCCGGGCTGCGCCGGCTGCGCATCTCGTCTCTCGCCGGGTGGCTGCCAGGCATCCACCCGGCCCGGCGCCGCGAGGATGTCCTGATCGTCGATCGGCGGGTCGCCCGCTGGCTGACCGCCGACGTGTTCCACCTCCTCGGCTACCGGAAGTCCCGGGTTGCCCGCGGGTGGTACGTGTTCCGTCGGCGCTCGCACGACCTCAAAGTGTGATCCTGGAAGCGACGCAGGCCCGTCGGGTCATGCCAGGCCTGTCCGGATGGCCTGCGTCACCCCAGCGTTACGCGAATGGCCTCGACCAGGGTGTTCAGGTCTTCCTCCCCGTTGTAGACGTGCGGAGCCACGCGAATCGCACTTCCTCGCAGTGATACCGAGATGGAGCGGGCCTCCAGCTCGGGACCCAGGCGAGCAGGATCGACTCCTGCCGGGAGCCGAAGACCGAACAGGTGATTCCCCCTCCACATCTCGTCCTCAACCGTCACACCGAGCGAGACGGCTTCGGTGAGGGCGTCGCGCGTAATCGAACGACAGTACTCCTGGATCGCCTCCGGAGACCACGCCAGGATCCTCCGAATTGCCGCCAGCTGCATGGGAACGAGGATGAAGTTCGAACGTTCGCCGACGTCGTAGCGGGCCGCGCCCGGGCGGTAGTCATTCCTGTAGTCCCCTATACGCCGGAAGTCATCGCTGTCCGGCCGCGAGGTCCAGGTTTCCTCGAGAGGCACCCCGCCGTCCAACCGACTCCCGTACCAGGCAAGCCCGAGGCCGTACGGACCGAGAAGCCACTTGTACCCCGCACACACGAGCGCATCGGGCTGTACGGCCGAGAGATCGAAAGGGGCCGCGCCGACGGACTGCGTCCCGTCAATGACCAGAGCCGCCCCCAGCTCACGGGCGCGCTTTCCCACTTCCTCGAGATCGAAGCGCGTTCCGTCCATCCAGTGGTAGAGTGGCACGGCCACCACTGACGTGGACGAGTCGATTGCCTCGAGAAGGGCTTCGTTCCAGGCCGCGCCTCGTGAGCCGGCCGTGACCGGAGCCTCCACCGTCCGCAGGACGAGTTCCCGCTCATCGGCCAGCCGACGCCATGGGTACACGTTGCTGGGAAACTGCTCGGCGAGAATGACGACGTTCGACCCGCGCGGAGGGTTCAGATTGCGAGCCACGGTCGTGATTCCGTAGGAAACGGAGGGTACGATCGCCACGCGCTCCGGATCCGGCGCTCCGATCAGCGAGGCGAAAGCATCACGCAGGCGATCACTGTCCTCGAAGAAGTCCCGGGGCGCGGTCTCGAAGGGCGTGCGCTTGCGACGCATGCCTTTGATCCCCGCCTCTTCCACCTCTCGAAGCAGCGGAGACATGAAGGCGCAATTCAGGTAGTGAACTCCCGCCGGAATATGGAAACCGTGCGTCTGTCGGCTGAGAGCCTCCGGCGTGTTCACCGGCACCACCTCCGGCGACTCACAGACTGACCTCGCGGCCCTCCTTGGCCGACTGATAGCAGGCCTCGAGAACCTCGATCAGCCGGACCTGATCTTCCTGGGCATCGTACGGCTTCTCACCTCTCACGTGCCGGAGGAAATCACCCCATTCCTGTCGGTAGGAGTCCGTGTAGAGCTCCGCCGGTGGCCTGTCGATCGGCGGCGTGACATCCATCACGCCGGATTCGGTCTCCGTAAGAAGCTGAAGCGGAAAGGAGTAGGCCGATCCACGATCACCCAGCACGACCACCGAGTGGCGGTCCCTCTCGTCGATCAGTTCCCACGTGACTTCGACGCTCGCGGATGTCCCCCCGGCCAGAGCCAGGTGGACGACGGCGGAGGTCTCAACGTCTCCCCCGCCATGCAGGCGGGCGCACAGACGTTCCACCGCCGGGTAGTCCAGGATCCACAGCAGCACATCCAGGGCCTGAGCCCCCAGGTCCATGAGGGCCCCACCGCCCGCACGCGACGGATCGCGCCGCCATCCTCGTCTCGGCCTCCGGGAGCGTCGGTTGAGCCAGTTGGACCGGATGTGATGGACCCCCCCGGCTTCACCGTTCGCCACGAAATGCTTGATGGCCCGGAGGTCGAAACGGTAGCGCAGGTTGTTGGCTACCATCAATCCCCGGCCAGCCTCAGAAGCCGCATCGATCAGACGGCGCGCAGAAGCCGAATTCCCGACAAGCGGACGCTCGCACATCACGTGGGCTCCGTGCGCGAGGGCCGAGAGGACTCCGGACTCGTGCTCGCTGGTGGGAGAGCAGATCAGCGCCGCATCGAACGGCTCCTTTTCTGCCAGTTCGTCCAGCGTGGACGCCACGAAGTCCACTTCGAACCGCTCCGCGATCGTCCGGGCCTTCGAGACGTCCGCGTCCACCAGTCCCGCGATGTTCACTTCCCCGAGCCGTTTCAGAATAGGGAGGTGTACAACCTGGGCCGCTCCTCCTGCTCCCACTACAGCGACATTCACAGTGCGTGGCACGGCCACCTCCTTTCTCTGTCGGTCATCCGTCAGAACCTGTACGCTACGCCCGCGTAAACCGCCACGTTGCTGGCAGAGGTCACCAGAGTTCCGCGTACGTCCACGTACAGGCGCAGGCGCCTGCCTGGATCGAACTGCAGACCGCCGACCGCGGACAGCCCCGCCGTGACCACGGCGTCATCCAGGAACGTGCCCTTGATGGCCTCACCCGAGTCGTCCAGGATGTACAGATCCGCGCCAACCCCGAGGTAGGGGGCGATCAATGGGCTCGACAGTATCCACTGCAGGTCGAGTCCCAGGACCCAATAGTTCCGCTGCATGTCTCCGAGGTCGATGTTGCAGTCCGGCGGAGTGCAGAGATCTTCCAGGTTCTGCTCGAACTTGTTGACGGCCTGTTCCTCGATGTCCGCCTTCCAGAAGGCAAAACGCGGCAGGACACGAATGTGCGGACCCAGCATCCCCAGGTCGGCACGGATTCCGAAGCCGACGGATCCCTCCGCGTCCTTGGCGTTCGCCCAGACCACGTCCACACCGATTGCCCTCAATCCCAGGTTCTCGTAGTCATACTCTTCGAGACTCTGGGCCGCGGCGTCGCTGGCGCCGAGCAAGGCTCCCACGAAAAGCGCTGACACGACCAGGGATCGGCGCCGTCGCGCCAGGTAAGCCCCCACCACCCGTCCCGCCCTCATTCGTCTCATCCATCCTCTCCTTCGTACGCGTTCACCAGGACTGCGCCCGGGTAGTATGTGTCGAGGATCTGCTCAAAACCCTGCCCGGCGCGCGCGCGGCCGATGGCGCCCCACTGACACATACCGGCTCCGTGACCATAGCCGCGGCCGTTCAGCTCCACCAGACCGTCAGCGCGTTCGGTGACCGAAAAATCAGTCGAGTTCAGGATGCGCCCATCGTGCGGGAGTGTCCGCCGGATATCGAGCCGGCTCAGCACGAGTTCCATGCCCACCCCGTGGAAGGACAGGGTCTTCACCCGGCCGCTCGGGGTCCGCTCGACGACCTCCATGCCCTCTACCCGGCCGAGGTCGCGCGGCGACACGCCGAAATGCGCCGCGAGACCGGCACGCGACACGGAGTCGAGGTCGGCGGGGGACCACACTACGGTCCAGCGGTAACGGGGGGACGCGGAGCAGTAGTCGGTGCCGTCAGGCCCCTGATCCGATACCGATCGGAGGTACGGAGCCGGTGGACGATCCATCACTTCCTCGACCGCAGCGGTCCGACCACCACACGTGGAATGATAGTACGCCCGGATGGGACGCCCTTCGAAGAGCAGGATCTGCCCTGCCGTTCGGCGCACGGCCCGCGTGGACTCGTCGCGCTCCACGGCCATGCCGCCGTAGGCCTGGTCATCCACACTGCCGAACACGTCGAAGCCCCTGTC
>Ga0255055_10003259_pt1 | contig 11002 bp, 12 predicted proteins | sample JV7_2_27_MG_FD_188633 | JGI IMG/M metagenome (GOLD analysis project Ga0255055, IMG submission 188633) | Seawater microbial communities from Jervis Inlet, British Columbia, Canada - JV7_2_27 | ecosystem: Environmental > Aquatic > Marine > Inlet | place: Canada: British Columbia | collected... | reverse complement strand
GGCCGTTGTGTTACTCCAGATTTCCATACAGTACAGCACCACCCGCATCGAGCGACTGGCATCGGAAAGCCCTGGGTTCACGCACGAGAAAATGGTTGGCAGCTCGGATTGGGTCGAGTTCGATCAAGGCCGGAGCGACTTGCTACACCAGCTTGAGGAGTATGCGATCGAGGAACAGCGAGGCGGCATCGAATACACCTTTGGCGATCCTCGCCGGCACGGACAATCGAGTATCAACGCCCGCGAAGCGCTGGACCTGTTCCAAGAGACAGGGGCCAGTCCTTTGACCCGGTGGCAAGTCCATCTGTATAGATATCGCGGCGCCGTGGTGTAAGAGGGGTTCTGGCAACTCTAGCTGCCACCATCTGTTGCCCGTAACTTTGATGACAACCATCCTTCAGGAAGACCGATGACTGAGATTCGATCATCACGTGCGTCTCTGGCACTTGCTCTGCAGGACTATAAGGGCCCACGGCCAGGCATCTCCTTGGTTCTTGCTGCGTTGGCACTTCTGGTCGCGGTTGTGGTAGGTGTAGCGCACATAGTCATGCTAGGTCAATCGGGCAGTGCGATTGAAGACGGGCGTCGAACCATCCGAGCATTGCACTCATACAACGCAGCGCTCGAAGTCTGGCGCAAAATGGCCGCTACGCCGGTGCGGTTTGCAGATCAAGAGCGCCTGCGCGACAGCATCGCTACCGCACTGCAAGAAGAGCTTGCTGCGTTCCAGCGAGAAGTCACAGATACGATCGATCAGCAGCTGGTGGCTCAGGTGCTCGACGACGTGAGCCAACCAGCGCAAGCGGATGCGTGGGGGCCGGAACTGGGTCTGCGCGGCCGAGCCGCCATGGTCTTGCTCACCGCCCGCCAGGACTCTGCGCTGTTCCGTGCGGCGGCACGTTACAACAGGTCCCAATACCTCGCAGCCTTGTTCATAGGATTGGCCGTATTTGCTGCCGTCATCCTCATCGTGCCGATGTCGTGGATGTATGTGCGATACAAGCGCGAAGAGAAAAGCCCCGTCATCGTTACAGTCGACGAGAGCCCGGGAACCCATACGTGACCACAACCCTCGTTTGCACTTCGGGCTGAGGGGGGCCGACACAGTAGAACGCTCGGAGATTCATTGGCGGGCGGTGAGATCCAGGTTCTTCGCGGGATGTCAGTGAATCAATACCTGACCGTCACTCAAGGTGTGCAAAGATAGAAAATGGCTAATCTGAAAGCGTTTGCCGGTATCGCCCGCGTTCCGTTTCTGCTGCTGCCGGTGACGCTGGTGGCCTCCGGCGCTGCCGCAGCCGCATACGACGGGGCCTTCGATATCTCACGTACTGTTGTGGCACTGATCGGACTCGTGGCACTCCACATTGCAGCGAACGTGCTCAATGAGTGGAGTGATATGCGAACTGGGATCGACCTGCATACGAATCGCACGCCATTCTCGGGCGGGAGTGGTACGATACCGTCAGGAGCGGTCTCAACCCAGACGGCGCTGGCCTTCGGACTCGGCTGGGCCGCGATCGGGCTTGCAACTGGACTTTGGTTGATCACCGAGGTCGGATGGGTGCTGGTGCCGATCATGGTTCTTGGGGCGGTGTTCGTCCTGGGGTACACTGACCTGCTCGCCCGATCCGGTGTGGGCGAGATTGCCGCCGGCCTCGGCCTGGGTGGCCTTCCCGTGATCGGCACGGCCCTCGTGCAGGACGGGACCATAGGCCCGGCGGCCGTCGCGGCCGCAGTGCCCGCTACCCTGATGACCTTCAACCTGCTGCTTCTCAACGAGTTCCCCGATGAGCAAGCGGATAGGGCTGGCGGCCGGAGGAACGTCGTCATCATGTTGGGAAGGCCGGGAGCGGCAGCAGTTTACTCGGCCGCTGCGTTGATGACTCCGTCAGCGATTGTAGCCGCAGTGATTGTGGACGTACTGCCCGTGTTGTCACTCGCTGCGGTTCTACCCTCTTTGTTACTGGTGAAGCCTCTGAAGTGGGCATATGTGCAGCCGAACGGGCCAGTTCCGATCCCGGCCCTGGGAGCCAACGTAGTCTGGATCCTGACAACCAATCTCATGCTGGCAGTTTCGGTGGGAGTCTCCGTGGTGCTCTGACACCTCGAGTCTGCTCTCTGGCACCGAGTAGGCTGCCTGAGACCAGGATCAGTCTATGAAAGGACGGGTTGAAAGGTGGGGGGATTAGGGACAACCTCAGCCCGATCTACTGCAACATCCTCGATACGACGTCTGCATGCTGAGCATTCGAGGTGCACTGTCACGATAGTCCACGCAGATTTTCTAGGGTGGCCATTGAACTCGCGGTAAACTGGCTTGCCCTCCTCCATCTTGTACGCGACCCCGCCGGTCACCATCATGATTGCGCTGTCGAGTGGGCAGCGGATCTCGTCGAGTCCACGAGACGTTTGCTGGTGAAGCTTCTGTTGACCGAGCTGGCTGTATTCGTGCATCAACAATGCTGTCGATCCGAGGCATGTGCTCGCTTGCCGTCAGGATCGGATGTCCGTTCAGGTGCGTTAGTGTTCGATTGGTCTCAAGAGGGTCCGTGCAAGCTAAGGGTCGGCCCGTTTCCGGCAAGCGCCGTCTTTTCTTCGGCCAACAAGCGCGATGTGCACGTGATGTGGAAACGTCGTCATCGAGTCATTGAGAGCAAATCGGCGTTTTCCACAGATTGTGGAGTTGTGCGAAACGTGAACGCCTAACCGTCAACACAGACCGCGGGTCCGGGATTCCCAGGTTGGATTCGCCACGGACCTCCGTAGCCCCACGGGCAATGCGAATTTACCTTTCAAGTAGTGCGCGAGCGCTGAACGGACGCAGCGCGCCTGTGTTAAGCAGGTCGAACTTGAGCGTGGGCATTTGTGAACATGAGGGTGCAGATCCCTAGTGGACCAGTGCGAAACTAAGGATAATTGATGGCGAGTCCAGATAGATCAGGAGTTTTCTCGAGAAGCCACCATGGTGGGGTGGATGTCTTCTCGTTCTTGAGGTCGTCCTACGAGACCCTTTACATAACCGCTCGCCCATCCGACAGCGAGGATCCGCTCGGGGTGCTGCGTGAGTTGTCCGATACCGTTCGGAAACGGGATGCCAAGATCGTATCGCAGACGGTGTTTGGTGGCAGTTCACTGGCAGCGGGAGGCCTGGCCACGCTCGAGATGGCCTTGGGGGAAGTAACCTGGCCAATAACGTGGCTTGATGGTGGCTCTGATCTCATGGGCACCCAGGTCAGTGCCCTATGTGGCACAGACGTCGAGCCGGTTACGGCGGGTGGTCGCGTATTGGGCTCAATTTTCGAGGACGAACATGCACGCTACTGCTTCTTGGGGAATCTGGCCTCGCTCGACGTCACGAGGTCGAGGCCGGACCAACTGTGTGACACGCTCGAAATGATGGAAGCCGCATTGGCCGACAGGGGGATGGGTTTTGAGCACGTGGTGAGGACATGGCTATACATCGACGACATACTCGACTGGTATGATGAGCTGAACCAAGCGCGCACCGGATTCTTCAATGAGCGAGATGTCTTTGAACGAATGATGCCAGCGAGTACGGGTATAGGTGTCTCGAATCCCACAGGTAGCGCGATTGTTGCCGAGTGTATCGCGATGGAACCCAAGAGCACAACCGTCGCCGTGCACGATGTACCATCACCGCTGCAGTGTGAGGCAAGCGACTACAGGAGTTCCTTCAGCAGAGCTGCCGAGGTGGTCACTCCCGATCATCGTCGGCTCTACGTTTCCGGCACTGCGAGCATTGGACCGGATGGAGACACTGTATACCTAGGGGACGTCGAGGCGCAAATCGCGCACACAATTGATGTCGTGAAGGCGATACTCGCGTCGAAGGGGATGGACTGGAACAACGTGACCCGGGGCGTGGCATACTTCAGGGACATCGACGACCAGCCAATATTCGATCGGTACTGTGAGAAGCACGGCGTGCCCCGGGGCGTGCTGCTCGAGACCCCAGCCGTCGTATGCCGGGACGATCTCCTGTTCGAAATCGAGGCCAACGCTATAGCTTGCTGAGCACTGTCTGGACCAGCCGAGGTGTGCCAGGAAGTGATGAAAGCGAAGGTCGCAATGTGGGACGATGCTCGATCCCATCACCATGAGTCGTTAAGCGGAAGCAGTAGGTTGAACATGATAGGCAAGCACACCTTCCCTATGTGCCGTCCAGCACGGCGCCGTGTGTTGGGCGCCCTACTGGCCGCATTCCTTGTTGTTTCGTCGGCCCATGCACAGGAACTCGGCAAAGACGAGATGAGATCGCTGGCCGACGCCCAGCTAATGCAGGCAATCGAGACTTTCCGAGAGTATTTGAGCATCCCCAACGATGCGCACTTCCCGGAGGACATCCGAGTTCTCATAGATTGGCTGGACGCAGCGTTCAGAGAGCGTGGATTTGAGACCACTGAGCTTCCAACGCCAGGAAGCCCGCTCTTGCTTGCCGAGCGTAGGTTCCCCGGTGCCAAGCGAACGGTCCTGTTCTATTTGCAGACCGACGGTCAACCGGTATCTCCGACCGATTGGGACCAGGCGAGTCCGTACACGGCCGTTCTGAAGCAGGAGAGCGCATCTGGACAGTGGATGGAAATTCCCTGGGACCAGATCGAACAGGGGTGGGATGAGGACTGGCGCATCTTCGCACGGTCCGCATCGGACTCCAAGGGACCGAACATTCAGTTCCTAGCAGCACTGGATGCAATGGAAAGTGCAGGCTTTGATCCTGACTTCAACATCAAGGTCATAATGGACACTGAGGAGGAGCTGGGATCACCCAACTTGCCTGAGGCAGTGGAACGTTACCGGGAACAGCTCGCAGCGGACATGTTGGTGATTCTCGACGGCCCTCCCCACATATCCAACGAACCGACTCTGAAGTTTGGTGCGCGAGGGATTGCGACCTTCACACTGACCACGTATGGACCGCGTGTACCACAGCACAGTGGCCACTACGGGAACTTCGCGCCGAACCCGGCCCTGCGGTTGGCCGAGATCCTCGCATCCATGAAGGATGATGATGGGCGGGTGACGATCCCGGGTTTCTACGACGGGATCGAGCTGGATGCCGCAACTGAGGCGATCCTCGATCGAGTACCGGACGACGAAGACGCGATCATGGACAAACTCGGCATCGCCACGACGGATAAGGTGGGGGGAAGCCTGCAAAAGGCGGTGCAGTACCCGTCTCTCAACATACGTGGAATGCAGTCAGGTTGGGTGGGGGCGCAACGCCGTACGATCGTGCCGGCAACGGCAGTCGCCGAAGTTGACATACGCTTGGTAATGGAAAGCGATCCCGAGCGCTTGTTGCACTTGGTTCGAGAGCACATCGAAGGGCTCGGACATTACTTGATTGACCGGGAGCCAACGGACGATGAGCGACGGACTCACACACACATAGCATCGTTTACGTCAGAGATATCCTACGGTGCCTTTCGCACTGATTTCGACTCGGAACCCGGGCGCTGGCTCTCAGCGGCGATGGTAAACCTATACGGCCAAGAACCAATCAGAATCCGCACGAGCGGCGGGTCCATACCGATATCACCGTTCGTGAATATCCTCGGCGTTCCGGCTGTCTCGGTTCCGACCGTGAATCCGGACAACAACCAACACAGCCCCAATGAGAACATCAGGTTGGGGAACTTCGCCAACGGGATAGCGGTATGTCTTGCGATACTCGCACAGGGGTTTGAAAGGTTGCAGTGACTACGAGCGGTCAGCGCCTGACAAACCAAGGCTTCCTCCGTGACAGGATCTCGTGGAGCTGGCTACTTTTCCGCCCATCACAGCGGGTGCGATTATGTTGACTTGGAGGGTATGAGCGTGAAGAAAGTACTGACGACGGCCGTATTGACCCTTTTTGTATTCGGCTTGGCTTGTTCGAGCAACAATGACGATCCGAACACCGGTACTTATGACGCGATGCAGCTCACGAGTGACATCACATATGCGACGGTGAGAGGAACTGCCTTTGGCGACCTCAATGTGAGTGACTCTCTGTACGCGATCGTACTGGGTTGTGGACGTATCGAGTTCACTGGCGGTGCTGACTTGGTGAATATATTCGTGTCTGAATGTGGTTCCGTTAGGCGCAAGTAGGTGTTTCACGGCTGACTGGAACGACGTGGGAGTCGAATTGATCCGCATCTCGAATCTGGAGTTCCGCTATTCCGAGGGCGAATTCTGTCTCGAGATACCCAGCCTTACAATTGAGCGTGGTACCACAGCCGCGGTTATTGGTCCTAGCGGTTGTGGTAAGACAACGCTGCTCAACCTGATGGCTGGCGTCACCAAACCCATGGCCGGTCAGGTCTTGACGAACGCAGTGGAGGTTACAGCGCTGAGCGATGCCGAGCGGCGGAATTTTAGGATTCGCAACATCGGACTCGTGTTTCAGGAGTTTGAACTGCTCGAGTATCTCACGGTACTGGACAATATTCTGTTACCCTATCGAATCAATGCCTCGATGGAACTCGACAAGGCGGTGCGCGACCGCGCAGTCGAGCTAGCCAACCAAGTCGATATTGGAGACAAACTCAATCGGCACGCCACCAAGCTGTCTCAGGGTGAGAAGCAGAGGGTTGCGGTGTGCCGTGCACTGTTGCCAGATCCAGTGCTATTGCTGGCGGACGAGCCCACTGGGAACCTGGATCCCAACAACAAGGGTCGAGTGCTGGACATTCTACTCGACTACGCTGCACGCACTGGAGCGACTCTGGTTACAGTGACCCACGATTACGACCTGATCGGCCGGTTCGGTCGGGTTATTGATTTCCGTGATTTTCACTCTGTGCCTTCTGGTAGCGGGGAGAGGGCGACAAGCCGGATCGCTGGGAACCCGGGACGTCGGGACAACGGGGAAACGGGGCAACGGTGAAAGACTCCCTCTACCTTGCCTGGCGTTACTTGGTCTATCACCGTATCAAGACGGCGATCCTCATAACCTCGATTACGTTGATCGTGTTCCTTCCGGTCGGTCTCAGGGTCTTGGTAAGCCAGAGTGCCGACCAGCTGACCACCCGTGCCCAAGCGACGCCACTCATTGTCGGGGCGAAAGGGAGTCCGCTGGAGTTGGTACTGAACTCGCTCTACTTCGAGTCGGACGTCCCGGCGCTCATGAAGTACTCCGAAGTAGCACGAATCGACATGACTAGATTGGCACAGGCGATTCCGCTGTACGTCCGGTTCCGCGCCCGTGGCCACCCCATAGTGGGGACTACGATCGACTACTTCGAGTTCCGTGGACTCGAAGTTGTGCAGGGTACCAACCTGACGATGTTGGGAGACTGTGTCTTGGGTGCACGTGTTGCCGAAGCTCTTGGCGTCGAGCCGGGCGGCGCGGTGATCTCATCGCCTGAGAGTGTGTTTGATATCGCCGGGGTCTATCCGCTCAAGATGCGAGTGGCAGGCATACTCGGATTCTCCGATTCGCCGGACGACCATGCGGTGTTCGTCGACATCAAGACTGCCTGGATCATCGAAGGTGCCGGTCACGGCCATCAGGACTTGTCTCGCAGTGAGGCCGTGGGCTCCGTGCTGTCACGTGATTCCGCGACCATAGTGGCAAATGCTGCGGTGGTTCAGTACAACGAGATCACACCGGACAACATTGACTCGTTTCATTTTCACGGTGACCTCGGTGACAACAACCTGACCGCAATCATCGCGGTTCCTTCGGACCAACGCTCTGAAGCACTCCTCAGAGGTCGCTACGAGTCGGCGGATGACATGTCTCAGGTTGTACCGCCGGTCACCGTCATGGACGAACTTCTGGATACCATCCTAACCGTCCAGAGCTACGTGATTGTGGCGGTCGTAGTCGTTGGGCTGTCGACCCTTGCTACCGCCACCTTGGTGTTCATCTTATCTCTCAAGCTTAGGCAGCGTGAGATCCAGACCATGATCAGAATTGGTGGGTCTCGTGCCAGTATTGGCTGGATCGTAGTCTCAGAGATTGTCGTAGTCCTGTCGACGAGCGTGGTACTGGCTCTGGGACTGACGTTCATCACGAGCAGGTTCGGGTCGGCTGCAATTAGAGCGCTGATCCTCTAGTCCATCCTGATCTTCGGTACGGTCGGGAGGTCTGCGTACCACGAAGAGGAGGAATTCATGAGGAAGTGTTTGATGTTACTGGGTGCGGCGATGCTGCTGAGTTTGATTCCCGCGGTGAGTGCGGAGGCCCAGTCACGTCGAGCCGCCGGCTTCGCCATGGCGCCCAACCGGTCCAAGCTACGTGTGGACGGTGAGACAGGTGGTGGCTGGCGCTGGGGATGGCAAGGTGGTGGGTACGTGCAGCAACCAGTAGCGGCAAACGGACTGGTAGGTGTGCGGTTGGAGGGCTGGTACATGCAGAAGGGCGAGGAAAATTTCGGTGGGGTAGTCAACTCCTCGATCAGAATCAACTACATAGAGTTTCCGCTACTCTTGGTTGTCGGAACTCCGTTCGATCGTCGCTCGGCAATGCGAATCTCGGCATATGCGGGTGGCACGTTTGCAGTCAGGGTAAGCTGCAACATAACAGTGGCATCTGGGATCGACGTTGAGAGCGGAAATTGCTCCAGCTTCGATGCGGATGTGAGTGGCACGGACTATGGCCTTCTCGGAGGAGCCAGCCTGGGTCTGCGAAACTTCTTCATCGATTTTCGCTACGACTACGGCCTCAAGGGCATACTGAACAACTCAGACACCAGCGTAAAGAATGTGTCCTATGCGTTGTCGTTCGGCGTGATAATGCCGATTGACAACTGACTCGAACTGTGGCAACCGAGGTTGATCGATGAAGGTACGACACGCTCTGATATCCGCTGTCGTCATGGCGGTTCTCGCCCACCAGGTCTCATGCGCCAAAGACGTCTCGCAGGATGACTCTTCGGGTGGAACGACAGATACGCCGCCAACGGTATGCACGGTCAACTACCCACTGCAATATTTTGCCGAGCGGATTGGAGCAGGTCTCGTTAGGGCCGAATTCCCCGTACCAGTCAACGTGGATCCCGCATTCTGGATGCCCGATCCTGAGGCTATCTCCAGCTATCAGTCGGCGGACCTCATAATCTTGAACGGGGCTACGTACGCAAAGTGGATCGACAAAGTGAGCCTGCCCGAGTCGCGACTGGTCTTCACGTCCGATGCATTCGACGACGAGTTGATCTCGATCGAGGGTGCTGTGACGCATACGCACGGACCCGGAGGTGAGCACTCGCATGAAGGTACGGCGTTCACAACCTGGCTCGATCCAACCCTTGCGATAAGCCAAGCGGATGCTATCAGACAAGCCTTTGCGGTTGAGTGGCCAGATCACGCCACGGAGTTCCAATCCGGATTCGCATCTCTCGAAAACGACCTGATGCAGCTCGATCGGAGGCTGCAGCAGACGGTTGCGCCAAATGGTGATACGCCACTCCTAGCATCCCACCCGGTGTACCAGTACTTGGCTCGCAAGTACCGGTTGAACCTGAGAAGCATCCAGTGGGAACCGGACGAGGCGCCCAGTGCCAGCATGTGGCGCGACCTGCGAGCGATGTTGCGGAATCAACCGGCCCGATGGATGCTGTGGGAAGACACTCCACTGCCGGAAACTGCACGGCAGCTTCGTGAGCTGGGCGTGGAGCCTGTCGTGTTCAACCAATGTGGCAACAGGCCCTCGGATGGCGACTACTTGAGCGTGATGCTGGAGAACGTCATGAGACTCGAAGCGGTGTTTGGAGGGAGCTAGCTGGACCGACGGGGCCTATTCCCCTTTCCCCTTTTTCCGCGACTTCTTCAACATCTCGCGGAACTTCTTGCGCCGCTCTTCGAGCCCGTCAACGGCTTCCTCGGCGCTGTGCCCGATGGATTGACTCCCGGGCACGCGGGGGTCCTTCGCGTACCAGATTTCCCGGCCACTCTCATCCACCTCCATCGAGATCCTCACCTCATGCTCGCCTGTGTGCTCAGGCTCCGGGATCTCGTCCGGATCCTCATCTTCCATGGTTCCGTCACGGGATCGGCGTAGCATCTCGCGATACTGCTGCCGCCTGTCCTCCACACCCTCCACGGCCTCTTCGGCGCTGTGGCCGATTGAGCTACTACCAGGGATTCTGGGATCTTGAGCGTACCAGACCTCTCGGCCATCCGCGTCGACATCCATGGAGATCTCCACGTCATCCTTACTTCCCGGTCCCGCATGCGGGCCTATGCCCAGTTCATCTTCGTCGAACTCGAGTTCTTCGTCCCCACCATGTTCGTCCCGGGGCTCAATCTCGAGATCGTCGTCGTAGTCGTAGTCGTTGCGTGCCATCTCAAATCGAAGCGCGCCAGGGTCTCAAACTCAGTAGCCAGGATCTGCTATCTCTGATGAACATTGGCAGTATTTGGTTGCATCGTCAATTGGCTTGCTGCATCGGATCTGCCTGCTTGGCAAGCAGCCGCTCCGTGAAATCCAGCCTCTCCTCGAGTTCCGCTATCTGCCTGGCGTTCTGGTCAGCGATATCATCCAATTGCTGTACCTGACGGTACTCCATGTCGGACATGAACTCCTTGAGGCGGGACTCGAGCGCTCCGGCTTCATCACCTGAACCCAGGATCGCAGCCCTTCTGGCCTTGAACCAAATTGGCACGCACGATCCAAAAATCACCAGCGAAGATATGATCACTGGGGGCGCATCCCATGTCACTCCACTGGCAAACAGGACTGCACCCAGCACCACCCTGGCCACGACCGTCTTCGCTACCTCTAGTCCACCGTATGGCGAGGGGATTCCTGTACCGTGTGACCTACGCAATCCCCTCTTGCCCTTTCCAAGAGGATAGGCGCATCTGGGACACGTCTGGGCACGGGAGGAAACATCAGTACCACATTCCGGACATTCGATCAACTCCATCGCGATCCTCTATTGCAGACAACCGTTGCTCCAATCAGGCTTCTCCGCCAACCTGGACGGCTCCCACTCTGGGAAAGTTTCGTTGCGTAGAGCAGTCCCCCATTCATTCTCGTATCGTGACG
>Ga0255055_10003258_pt1 | contig 11004 bp, 8 predicted proteins | sample JV7_2_27_MG_FD_188633 | JGI IMG/M metagenome (GOLD analysis project Ga0255055, IMG submission 188633) | Seawater microbial communities from Jervis Inlet, British Columbia, Canada - JV7_2_27 | ecosystem: Environmental > Aquatic > Marine > Inlet | place: Canada: British Columbia | collected... | reverse complement strand
CAGCATCTACAGCTCTGTTTTCGCCGGATGCTAATCCTGTCCCCATGAAGGCCATACCCATGCCTTTCATGATGGATTTGACATCAGCAAAGTCCAGGTTGATCAGCCCTGGCTTGGTAATGAGATCAGAAATTCCCTGGGCTGCCTGCCGTAATATGTCGTCAGCCATTTTGAAAGCATCCTGGATAGAAGTATCCAGCATGACTGTCTCGAGCAGCCTTTCATTTGGTATGGAAATAACCGTGTCAACAGTGGTTTTTAATTCCGCCAGGCCTTCTTCTGCTTGCTTAGATCTGATTTTTCCTTCAAACTGAAAGGGCAGGGTTACTATGGCAATCGCCAGAATGTCCATTTCTGAGGCGAGATTTGCCAGGACCGGAGTCGCGCCTGTTCCTGTGCCTCCGCCTAAGCCAGCGGTCAGAAAGACCATGTCTGAATCTTCAAGGATACTGGCTAATTTTTCCGTATCTTCCAGGGCTGCTTGTTTTCCGATATCCGGCCTTCCGCCGGATCCCAGTCCTTTTGTAAGCTGCTCTCCAATCTGGATCTGAGTCCCTGCTTTGGTGTTGTTGAGAGCCTGAAGGTCTGTATTGACTGTGATGAATTTCACTCCTTCGATTCCTGCTTCAATCATTCTGTTTATGGCATTTCCACCGCCTCCACCGATACCAACAACTTTTATTTTGGCCCCATAACGTTCTTCTACCAAGCGAAATTTTAATTTACCTTTTACTTCTTCACTCATTCTTACCTCCTATGCCTCTTTGAGCCACTCTTTAAATTTGACCCAAAGACTTCTTTTTCTATCCTTAGATAGGGATTTTTCTTTCCACTGGTCATACCCGAACAGGATAAGACCAACTGAAGCGGCATAATCTGGGGTGTTGACTCTTTCTGCCAACCCTCCTATGCCGCTTGGATCACCGCGCCGCACAGGCAAATCAAAAATTTCCTCTGCGACTTCTTCCAGTCCTTCCAGCAGCGCTGTTCCGCCTGTGAGGACTATTCCAGAATTAAGAGATTTCTCGTATCCCATCCTTTTGATATCATTATCAACCAAACGGAAGATCTCCTCTGCCCGGGGTTGAATGATATCAGCTAATAACTGTCTGGATAGTATACGGGGCTTTTTCCCCCTGCCCACTGAAGGGACTTCAATAGTATCTTCCTCGTCCATGGGGGGGCTGGATACACAGCCAAATTTCTTCTTTATCCTTTCTGCTTCAGGGATTGGTGTGCGGAGTCCGACAGCGATGTCATTGGTGAAATTATCTCCTCCGATCGGGATTATGGATGTGTACCACAAGCTTCCTCGTTCAAAAATGGCTACTTCCGTTGTTCCTCCGCCCATATCGATCATGCCCACTCCAAGCTCCATTTCGTCATGTGTGAGGGTAGAGCTGCTCGCTGCGATCTGGTTGAGAACGATTCGCTCGATTTCAATCCCAGCTCTTTCGATGCATGTTCTCAGGTTTTGAACAGAAGTCGTTGCGCTGGTCACGATGTGAACATTGACTTCGAGCTTTATTCCGCTCATGCCGAGTGGGTCTTTTATTCCATCTTGTTCATCAACAACAAATTCTTGAGGAATAATATGAATGATTTCTCTATCAGGAGGGATGGAGACAGCCTTGGATTGGTCGATAACTCGTTCGATGTCTTCCGGGGTTATCTCTTTGTTTTTGCCCGAGACAGCAACAACTCCTCTGCTGTTAAAACTTTTTATATGTGCTCCGGAAATTCCAACAAAGGCCGAATCTATTTCGACTCCTGCCATTAGCTCCGCCTCTTCCTGGGCTTTTTTGATCGCACTCACTGTGCCTTCCAAGTTGACCACAACTCCTTTTCTAAGTCCTCTGGAGTCGGTTGTCCCTATGCCTATAATCTCGATTTTTTTATCCTCTGCAATTTCACTGATAATAACTGCGGTTTTTTTTGTCCCTATATCAAGTCCGACAATATAATTATTTTTAGGCATTAGTTTGCCTCCTTCTTAGGCTTGGGGATGCGTGCTTTGTACGGATTTTTCTCAGGTTTGATGATGAACCGATCAGGAAAGCGGAGATCAACATATTCGAGGTTTCCAAACTTTCCTAACTTGGCGCTGTAGTTTTGGAACGCTTTGAGCTTCTGAGAAAAATTATCATTGCCAAGAATTAGTTTTGTCTTTTTCTTTTTAAGTTGAACAGTAATATTTTCGTACTCACTAAGATCCAGAACCTCAAGCTGCTCTTTCTCCGAAGGAGATAAGCTGCGAAGACATTCCCAGGCTAATTTTAGTTTTTCCTTATAGTCTTTTTGAAAATTATTCGAATCGACGAGAAGGGGAAGATCTAATTTTGCTATTGATTCGATCTTCTCGAGATGAATACCTTCTTCGTCAATAAGATAAAGATTTTCTCTTTTCAACAGGGCGAGGGGCGTTCTATCTTTTATTTCGACCTTTAGAGTAGAGGGTAAAATTTTCCTTATACGGACCTCTTTAACCCATCTGTGAGCTGTTAATGCATCCTGAAGATGCTCGATATCGAAAAGAAGAATATTTCCCCAGTTTATATTCTCTAAATTTTGTTGGATTTCTTCTTTTACGACAGGATTGCGGCACACGATTATCATATCTTCTACTTCCAGATTACCCCATGAAATCAGGAAAAGATAAGATTTCTGGACGAAATAGAAAATTCCGCCTATAAGAAGGAGATAGAAAAAGATGTGCCAGAATTTGAGCTTTGCTTTTTTCTGGACTTTTTTTGTCTTTGTTTTCCCTTCTTTTCGCTGGAACTGCATATGCTGGGAAAAGAAGGGCCCTGCTCTTGTCTTCAAAGGCGGATTAAGGTGAGATGCCACTGTTATCCTCTTCCCTCCAGGGTTTTTATGATATCCGGAATAATCTTGTAGATGTTTCCTGCTCCCAGGACAAGAATTAAATCCCCGCTCTGAGCAACTTTGCCTACGAACGGGGGGATATTTTTCATATTATGTTCAAAAAAAACATTTTTATGCCCGGACTTTTTGATTTCCTGATAAAGAACTCTACCGGAGACGCCGGCAATGGGTTTTTCTCCTGCCGCGTATATTTCTGTAGTGATGAGAACATCTGCGTCGGCGAAGGCTGCAGCAAAGCTTTCCATGAGAAGAGAGAGGCGGCTGAAGCGATGTGGCTGGAAGACTACTACACGCCTTCGTTTCCAGCCTCTCTTCGCCGCCTCTAAAGTTGCTATTATTTCTGTTGGGTGATGGGCATAGTCATCGACGATCATGATATCCCGAACTATTTTCTTTAATTCAAAACGGCGGCCGGTGCCTTTAAAATTTTCTAAAGCCTGCAGGATAAGGCGCGGGGGGATATCTAAATCCAATCCGACAGCCACTGCGGCCATTGCATTGTAAATATTGTGATTCCCGGGGACGTTGAGCCTCAGCTTCCCCAATTCCTTGCCCTTCCAGTAGAGTGTAGAAGTGGTCGAGAAGTTATCAAAGTGTCTGTATCTGGCATAAATATCGGCGTAGGGAGAGAATCCATAGTTGATTATTCTTCGATCAAGCGAGGGAATCAAATTTTTGAGATTTGAGTCGTCAAAGCAGAGAATTATAGGGCAATAAAACGGAACTTTGTTGGCAAAATTGATAAATGCTTTTTTGACCTCATCCACTGTCGTGTATTGATCTAAATGTTCCTCATCCAGATTAGTAAGCACAGCGATAAAAGGAGATAAATAGAGGAATGATCTGTCGCTTTCATCCGCTTCGGCTACGATGAAATCCCCACTTCCCAGTTTTCCGTGGGCGCCGATTGTGCTCAGACGGCCGCCGACGATAATGGTCGGGTCAAAGCCGCCCGTTTCGAGGACCTGAGCAATCATCGAGGTAGCAGATGTTTTGCCGTGGGATCCTGCTACAGCAATTCCGTATTTCATCCGCATCAACTCTGCCAGCATTTCTGCCCTGGGAATAACAGGTATTTTGCGGTGCCTTGCTTCTTCGACTTCGACATTGTTCTTTTTTATGGCGGAAGAGATAACAACTACATCAGCCCCCTCCACTTTTGCTGCGCTATGACCGATAGATATCTTTGCTCCAAAGCGAGCGAGGCGTTGAGTAACATCGCTCTCCTCAATATCTGTTCCTGAGATATTGTAATCCATGTTCAAGAGCACCTCTGCTATACCGCTCATGCCCGTGCCTCCGATGCCGACCATGTGAATGTTATTGAGCTTTTTGTAAACGCGTTTTACCAATGGTTCACTCCTTTAGCTACGCCTCCATAAGTTTAAAACAGAGATTCGAGATTTTCTCTGACACTTTTTCTGTTTTCAGCCGAACCAAATTTTTTTCCATTAGGGTTATCTTGTCCCTGTTTCGCAGAAAAGAAAATATTTTATCGGCAAAGATATCGGGCGTGAATTCCTTTTCAAGAATGATCTCAGCACCCCTTATTTTTTCCAATTCCCTGGCATTAAAATACTGGTGATTATCCGTAGCTTGAGAAAAAGGAATCAGCAAAGATGCCTTTTGAGAAGCGATGAGCTCGGCTATGGTGGTCGCACCAGCCCGGCATATGATTAAATCTGATTTCTGAAAATAATCGGCCATTTCAAAAAAATAGGGTGCAACGGTTACTTCCTTAAACCCGTTTTGAGCATAATTTTTTTTGACCCATTCATAATCTTTTTTTCCAGTCTGATGGAAGATTCTTAAATTCTTTATTTCTTTTTTTAGAAGAGGAAGAGAGGCTATCATGGTCTTGTTCAAGAAATGAGATCCCTGGCTTCCTCCGAAGATAAGGACTGTGAATTTTTCCGATTTTTCCTTGGGAGAGAGATTGTAGAACGCCTCTCTTACAGGATTTCCTATGAATATTCCTTTTTTCTTGAAAGAGGGAAGAGAGCTTTTAAAAGAAACTACTGCTTGGCGCACCCAGGGAATCAGAAGGCGGTTGGTGAAACCGGGATAAAGATTCTGTTCAAGGATAAGCGTTGGGATTTTCATCAAGGAGGCAAGAAGCACAATGGGTCCTGAACTATAACCTCCTGCCCCTATGACCAGCCCGGGTTTTAATCGGAGGAGAATAACGAAAGATTTCAAGAAGGAGAGAGGAAGGAGAAGAAGAGATTTTACGGCTTTCAGGCCTCTTCCCTTAATTCCCTCGATTTTCAAGGCGACAAAATTCACCTGATAATGCTTCATTATGTTTTTTTCCACTTCCCTCCTGCTCCCGATAAAAGTCAAATGGAGAGCAGGATCTTTTTCTTTTAATTTATCTCCCACAGCTAAGGCCGGGTAAAGATGGCCCGCAGTTCCTCCGCCGCTTATGATGATTTTTTTCTCCTTCATTTTTAATTATCCGTAAGGATTCGATTTATCAAATCCGCCTTTTCTTATTCGACTGGTACTCCTTCTCTGCGAGATATTGAGAAGAATCCCTATGCTGAAAAGAGTACATATCAGGGAAGACCTTCCGAAGCTGATCAGAGGAAGAGGGATGCCGGTCGGTGGACCCAAGCCCAGGACAATGCTTATGTTCAACAAAGCTTGAGAAAAGATGGCCATCGTTAGTCCTGCGGCGACAATTTGCGAGAAGAAATTGGGTGCCCTTTGGGAAATCACCAGTCCTCTCCAGAAAAAAACAAAGAAGAGAAGCATAGTGAATATGGCGCCAATAAAACCTATTTCTTCCCCCAGGATGGCATATATGTAGTCGGTGTGAGCGCAGGGAAGAAAGAAAAGTTTTTGGGTGCTTTCTCCGATACTTACCCCGAATAAACCTCCTGAGCCGACTGCTAGCTTTGATTGGATACTCTGGAATCCAGCGCCCTGGGGATCTTTTGCAGGCGATAAAAAGGTAAAGACTCTGTCTATTCTGTATGAAGCCTGGAAAAGATAAAAGGCAAAAAGACCCAAAAACAGGGTTCCCAGGTAACTTAGGTGTTTGAACTTCACTCCCCCGATAAAGAGCATTATCGAGCAGATGATAAAGATGAGAAGGGCAGTACCGTAATCAGGCTCTTTTATGATTAAGAGGATAAACAGAAAAAGAACTGTCAGCGGGAAAATAAGGGTTTGAAATTCATTCAATTTTTCTTTTTTCCGGTTAAAATAGGAAGCAAAAAACAAAATAAGGCTGATTTTTGCCAGTTCCGATGGTTGGAACCTGAGGCCGAAGAACTGGATCCAGCGGTTTGTGTTAGCCATAGCTGGCATGAGTAAGCAGAGCACCAAGAGAGCAAAAGAGAAGATAAGAAGTCCATGGACAAAGTAAAAATTTTGGAAAAATGGCTTCCTTATGGGCATCATCAGAAAAATAAGGATTATTCCAATCCCAGCCGCAATGCTTTGATTTATGAAGAAATGGAAAGAATTCTCATGTTTTTCACTGGCTAAAATGGCTGAAGAACTGTAAACCATAATTAGCCCCATGGCGATCATGATGAGAGTCGTGAAAAAAAGAGGTTTATCAAAGCCGTAGGGTCTGAATATTTCCATAATTCTTATGGCCTCTCTTTCCCGAGTTCTTTTTCAAGGGATAGTACTTCGCGCTTGAAAACCTTGCCCCTTTCTTCAAAGTTTTGAAACATGTCAAAGCTTGTGCAGGCCGGCGCAAGAAGCATCACTTCTTGCGGTTTCGCTCGTGAATAGCCGAGTCTCACTGCCTCTTCGATAGAGGAGACAGTTTCCATCGGGACAATTCCCTTGAGGGTAGTTCTTATTTTTTCCCTGGCCTCGCCAAGGAGGATGATCCTTTTTACGTTTTCTTTGACAGGTTTTCTTAATTTTTTAAAATCACCTCCCTTATCCCTTCCTCCTAAGATGAGAATGATTTTGCGGTCAAAGCTCTGGATAGATTTTGAGGTAGCGTCCACGTTTGTGGCTTTGGAATCATTATAAAAATCAACTCCTCTTATAGTTGCAACTTTCTCAAGCCTGTGCTCAAGACCTCGAAAGTTTTTGATCGGATCTTTTATTATGGAGGGCGGGATACCCAGGATATGACCCACCAGGGCACTCGCCATGATGTTTTCCTGGTTGTGGATTCCGAGAAGAGGAATTACAGAAGTTTTTATGAGCTTCTCCTCTTCTTTGTTAGAGAGAAAGATCCAATCTCCGTGAAGAAAACATCCTGGGGAAACTTTTCCGTTTCGGCTGAAAGCGTAAACCTGAAATTCCCCTTCCTCTTTTAACGCCCAGACCAGCGGATCATCTCGATTAAGAATAGCTATATCGTGCTCTCTCTGCGAGACTATGAGTTTCTTTTTTGCCTCGTAATAATCTGCGAAGGAAGGATGCCAGTCCAGGTGATCCGGAGAGATGTTGAGAAGAACTGAGATTGAAACTCTGAATTCTTCGATATGTTCAAGCTGGAAGCTTGAGATTTCGGTAACATAAATATGATCGTCTTCGCTGTTATCGACAAAACTTATCAAAGGTGTTCCTATATTGCCGGCAAGATAAGTTTTGAGTCCCCCTTCTTCCAGGATTTTTTGGGTTAATGTAGCTGTGGTGGATTTCCCGTTCGATCCAGTTATGCCCACAATTTTTCCCTTTAAGAATTTGTAGGCCAGCTCTATTTCGGAGATGATTTTTACTCCGTTCGTTCTGGCGGCTTCAAGCTCGGGGAGCCAGGGAACTCCTGGGCTGGGCACTATCAAATCAGCTTCCATGAAGGATTTTTGATCGTGCGTTCCGGCTTCTACTGCAACGCCTTTTTCCTCCCATGATGAGATTTTCTGACCCATTTCTTCCGGCTTCTTCTTTTCGCTGACCTTCACCCGGGCTCCGTGATGGAGAAGAAAATTGCAGAGAGCTTCGCCTGTACTACCTAAGCCTACGACCAAAACTCTTTTTCCTTCCAGATTCATTTTACCTCAGTTTCAGAGCGGTGAGGCTGAAGAGGGCAAAGACGATTCCAGCGATCCAGAACCGAATGACGATCTTCTCCTCAGACCATCCTATGAGCTCGAAGTGATGATGGATTGGGGCCATCTTGAAAATTCTTTTTCCTCCGGTCAGTTTGAAATAAGAAACTTGAATAAGAACAGATATTGCTTCCAGGATGAAGACTCCAGCAACCATGAAAAGAAGAAATTCTTGTTTTATCAGGATAGCGATGATACCGATGGTGCCTCCCAGAGATAATGCTCCGGCGTCTCCCATAAATATTTGGGCGGGATGGCAGTTAAACCAGAGAAAGCCTAAGCAAGCGCCGGCCATAGCTCCCGCAAACACCGTTAGTTCGGCTGCAGCAGGAACCCGGACAATATTCAGGAATTCAGACCAGTCAGCTCGACCCACGATATAGCAAAGAACTATAAAGGCGCTGGAACTGATGAGAGTAAGACCGATGGCCAGTCCATCAAGTCCGTCAGCAAGGTTGACCGAATTGGATGATCCCACCAGAATAAGCATAATCCAGGGGAGATAAAACCAACCAAAATAAGGAAACCATTTCTTAAAGAAAGGAAGACTCAAATGAAGGCTGAACCCCCCTGTAAAGCCAAGATAAATAAGAATAAGTCCGATGACTGCAGATATGCCAATTTGAAAAAAAAGCTTATGGCGGATGATGAGTCCTTTAGATTTTTTCCTTTTGATTTTCAGGAAATCATCCCAGAAGCCGAGAAGACCAAATAACAGCATGGTGCTCATTGCAAGTTTCACATAAGAGTTACTTAGATCTCCCCAGAGAAACGCAGGGATTATCGTTGCCCCGATAATAAGAATTCCTCCCATTGAGGGAGTTCCTCTTTTTTCCAGGTGAGATGCGGGTCCGTCAGGGCTGATCTCCTCTCCTATCTGGTATTTATCAAGCATCCTGATGACCCATGGGCCAAGAATAAGGCATATAAGAAAAGCTGTTATTCCGGCCAGGGCTGTTCTTACTGTGATGTAGCGGAACACATTGAAGAAAATAAAGTACTCTCTCAACGGAACCAGAAGATAATAAAGCACGTTATTGCCTTTCCATTTTTAATCTTTCGATAATTTTTTCTATTTCTATTTTTCTTGAGCTTTTGACCAGGATAAGATCTCCTTCCTGGATGAGAGATAATATTTCTTTTGCAGCCTCTTTTGAATTTTTAAAAGAGAAGATTTGGTCTGCCCTCATTCCTGAAGAAAGAGCTCCTTCAGCCATATGCTGGCTAAGAATACCCACTGTTACCAGGAAGTCCCATCCCGATTCTGCAACTTGTTTTCCAGCCTGAATATGGTATTCAACCTCTTTTCCTCCAAGCTCCAGCATATCGCCCAAGACCGCTATTTTTCTCTTGGAGGGGAGAGGAGCCAGCGCCTTCAAAGCTGCTTCGAGTGCTGCCGGGTTTGAGTTGTAAGAATCATCTATAAGCCTGATGTTTTTTGCTAAGCAAACGAGGGCACCTCTATTGGATAATAGCTTGAGTGTTATTATTTGAGGGAGAATATCCTCGAAGGGGACGGATAGAGCTTTTGCTGCGGCCGCAGCTGCCAGGAAATTGTAGAGGTGGCTTTCATAGAAGAAAGGAAGGCTTATTTTCTCCTCCCTGTTTCCGTATCTTAGCTCGAAAGACATTCCTTCCCAGCCAACTTGTTGGATGTTCTGGGCACGAACTTCACATCCCGCAGAAAGACCGAATAAGATCTTCTTGCCCTTCCAATCTTCTGCTATTTTTTTGACCAGGGGATCATCTCCGTTGATGACCGCTATTCCGTCATTTTTGGCCCCATCGAGAATCTCTTTTTTGGCTAAGGCGATCTCTTCTAAGGAGTTGAAAAACTTGAGGTGAACAGGTTTGATGTTAGTTATGACAGCGATGTCTGGAGGAGCAATCTTTGTCAGAGTTTTTATTTCACCTGGAGCGGACATGGCCATTTCCAGTACTGCGACATCATGTGTATCTGTCAGTTTAAGAAGGGAAAGGGGAACGCCCAACTGGTTGTTAAAGTTTCCTTCAGACTTGAGGACGTTTAAATTTCGAGAAAGGAGGCGCCAGGTGAACTCTTTGGCTGTTGTTTTTCCTATGCTTCCTGTAATCCCGATCACTTTGACAGGATGCTCGGAGAGGACCTGTCCAGCGAGCTTATGGAGGGCTTTGAGAGTGTCCTTGACCAGAATCAGAGCGATGTCCTTGTCGGGAATGGTTATCTTATTGGAAATAACAGCACCTGAAGCTCCTTTCTTGACTGCTGCGGGGATAAAATCATGGCCGTTCCGCTCGGAAACTAAAGCAAAAAAAAGTTCGCCAGGCTCTGTTAGACGAGAATCTATATTGAATTTATGAAATGAAAGAGAGGGCGAGCCCTGAAGGATTTTCCCCCCTATTTTTTTTGCTGTTTCGCTCAAGCGGAGATTAACCAATTTCAGGTTGACTCCTTTATTCCAAGAATGCCTCTTATGACATCGGCATCCTTGAAAGGAATGATTTCATCCTTGATGATTTGGTAGTTTTCGTGTCCTTTTCCGGCAACAAGGATGTAATCTCCTTTTTCTCCAAAGGAGAGAGCATGTTCGATGGCTTCTTCTCTATCGGGCAGAATTTTGTAATTCTTTGCCCCGGTTTTTTTAATACCTTTTTCTATATCTGAGATTATAGCCAGGGGATCTTCTGAACGAGGATTATCAGAGGTGAGAATGGTCCAGTCAGCAAGGTTTCCGGCAACTTCCCCCATCCTTGGTCTTTTTGTTTTGTCCCGGTCTCCACCAGCTCCGAAGATTAAAATGATGCGCTTGGGATTAAGTTCGCGAACGGTTTCCAGTAAATTCTTGAGGGCCTCGTCAGTATGGGCATAATCGACAAAGATATGGAGTCCAAGGGTATTTTTTATTTTCTCAAACCTTCCCGGTACCTCTTGAAGTGAGGCTATGCCTTCTTTTATCGCAGATACAGGTATGTTCAATGATAGAGCCACGGCAATCGAGGCCAGGATGTTGTAGAGGTTAGGCTTACCCAGAAGAGGCGAAGAAATAGGGAGCTCGCCTGCTGGATATTTAGCCGAAAGCTCTATTCCTTTTTCGGTGAGTTTAAAATTTTC
>Ga0255055_10003257_pt1 | contig 11010 bp, 35 predicted proteins | sample JV7_2_27_MG_FD_188633 | JGI IMG/M metagenome (GOLD analysis project Ga0255055, IMG submission 188633) | Seawater microbial communities from Jervis Inlet, British Columbia, Canada - JV7_2_27 | ecosystem: Environmental > Aquatic > Marine > Inlet | place: Canada: British Columbia | collected... | reverse complement strand
AGGTAAAGAAGCCACTCCAAAAACTTCTAAAAAATAAGATGGAAGTATTTAAAGTTAATTCGTGTACTGATGACCATATAGACTTGAAATCTGCTACTCAACTTGAGAGCCTTTTGGAGATGATAAAAGATTCTGCAGAGGTTATGATTAAGTGGGAAGAGGAAGATGATAATGAGGATGTTGTTAAGAAATCGAAAATCTTAATAACTGACGAACTTATGGTTAGAATTAAGGATGGTAGATTTAATCTGACTTCAACAGAAGAAAAAGAAGATTAAACCTGTTTTTTTGTTTTTGTTTTTTTATTTAATATTTGTAAGATCAATTAATGTAAGGAGGAAAAGAAAATGGAAGGAACTTTAAAAATAGACTTAAAAGGTACTGAAGTCGTTGTAGAAGAGCCTAAGAATTGGTTTCAGAAGATTTTCGTAGGAAAGAAAGAATACGAAAAAGAAGCTGCAACACAATTTCAATATCTTGAAAAGATATACAAAATTTTTTCAGATTTAGGCTGGAAAAATATTGTTTCATTAGAAGTTAATAGTGAAACAGTATATGAAGACGAAGAATACAAGGAAGATGATTTTAGAGAAGCTGTAGAAAAAGCTTATGAAAAAGTTGAAGAAAAAGACTTTGATGTAGTCATTAAACTTGAAAATACTGAAGGTGGGAAAGAAGATACACTATCAGTAGACTTTGCTTCAAAACACGATGTAGGCGAATATCCTCTGGAAGTAGAAGTTTCTCTTGAGAAGTCATCTGAAGAAGTTAACACGTTCTTAACAGGAGTTAAGGAAAAAGTAAATGAAGTATTTGGGGTTGAATCTGGCGATATTGAAGTCGGAGATGATGATGAAGAGGACGAAGAAGAGGAAGAATCAGAAAAAGAAGCTGATGAGGTAGCTCAAAAAGCAGAAGATTCTGATAAAGATAAAGAAGAATAATTTTTTTATTTTTTAATTCTTTATCTTTTTTTATTGAGATTAATAGATGTAAGGAGGAAATTGAAAAAATATGGCTATTTGGACATATGGAATCGGAATTGTTATTGTTGGTGTTGTAATCCTGGGATTAAGAGTTATTCAGCAATATGATAGAGCTGTAAAGCTAAGATTTGGAACTTATTCAGGAGTATTAAATCCAGGACTTAGATGGATAATCCCTTTTGTAGACAGACTAATAACAGTCGATATAAGGCAGAAAACAATTGATTTACAACCTCAAGATGTTATGACAAAGGATCAAGTAAATCTTGAGATTGATGGTGTAGTATTCTATGCTATAGAAGATCCTGCTAGTTCTGTTCTTAATGTTGAACGGATTGAAAAGCAGTTAGAAGATAAAGCAACATCGGAACTTAAAGAAATTGTTGGAAGCAAAACTATGACTGAAAGCTTAACTCAAAGAGAAAATATAGCAAAAGCGTTAGTTAGTAGATTAACTGATGCTATTACTGATAAGTCAACAAGAGGAGAAAACAAAGGTTGGGGAGTTGTAATTAAATCTGTTCAGATTAATAATGTAAAACTTCCTCAACAGCTTATAAGGGCTATGTCAAAGCAGGCAGAAGCTGAAAGAGAAAAAGAAGCTAGAAGAACTAAAGCAGAAGGAGAATTTGAAGCTTCTAAAAAGTTTGATGAGGCATCAAGGATTTATAAGAATAATCCTGAAGCTTTGAGGCTAAGAGAATTACAGACTTATCAAGAGATTGGTATAGAGAAAAACACACTTATGATGGTTATTCCATCAGCAATGGCTACCGGAGATGGCAAGTGGACTCTTCCAGTTGGAGTTAATGAGTTGAGTAAAACAGTACATAAGGAAGTAAAACTTCCAGTTAAAAAATAATTTATTTTTTTGTTTTTTATATTGAATTCGGTAGATTATTGAATCAATTAAGAATTGAAAATGGTATCAATAGAAACCAAGAAGAAGATTAAGAAATATCTTAAAAAGGTTGGAGGAAGTAATCTAACAGAGATATTTTTAGCTACAAAAGTTTGTAGATCAATGGAGACTATGAGAAAATGGATAAGAAAATTAGAAGAGGAAGGGATGTTAGATGTTAAAAAGGAGTTTGATGAGAAAGAGTATTGGATTACTTTAAAGAAAAAATAAAATGCCAAGTCATGATGTAAGAATAAGTGTTGAACACTATGAAAATGGTGGTTTTGGGGTTATTGGATATAACTATGAAGAAATGGGTTTGACAACTATGCAGCAGGTTCACGAAGCATTAACTAAGGTTATGAATAAAGAAATGGATAAAATAATAGAAGATGGAAATTAAAACAAAGGTATATAGCTTAGAACTGACTCCACAAGAGATCAAGTTATTGGAAGAGGAACTTTTTAATCTTCACTTATGGGATAAGGACAGAAATAGCCCTCTTAATAAACATAAGATTCGAGAAGGAGATTTTCCTAAGTTAGATGAATTATTTAAAAAGATAAAACTACAGGGGTTTTGAACTGATAAAATGTGGAATAAAAAAAAGAAAAAAATAACATCAAAAGTTGTATTTGATGAGGAAAGGAGAATCTCAAAAGAGGAGTATGAAAAGATTCCTGATGAAGAGCTAAAAGAAAAGCCCGAGAAGATTAAGTCTTCAGGAGTAATTGTTAAAAGAACAAAGATGGCTCCAAAACTCACTTGTAAAAAGCCTGCTTCAAGGAATAAAGACGCATTTGATGATAGATACTATAGTGACCCTATTCTTAGCAGAAGAGCCATTAATTTCTGGAAGACTGGAATTGTTATGTGTGCTCTATTTTTTCTTGCTGTTTCAGATTTGGAATTTTTAGGGTTGCAATCCGGGTTTTGGTGGTGGATATTTTTTGGGTATATAGGTTATAAAGTCCTGGTTGGAGATATTCTGGATTTTTAGAATGGCAGAACTCACAAAACAAGATTTAGAAATTATCTTAGAAGTTATTTTGCTGAAATTTGATGGACAAGAATTACATAAATTAATTGGTTTTAATATTAAAACAAAACATATGCTTATGGCTGATAAATTATTAGAGGATCTTAAGCTAAGATGGTAAAACTTTTAATCTTCGAAATTATTATAATAACAATCTTTTTATTCTCATTTGTCTTTATAATTTGGATTTATTTTAAATATTATTCTAAATATTTAAATAAGATAGTTGATGTGATAAGGAATTTATAAAATGGGAAATGATCTAAGCATAACACTAAGCTACATTATAGGAACTATATCCGCAATAGCAGGCCTTATTGCAGTTTTTAAGGGGGATTCTCTGATATGGATCTTGTTTTTTATAGCAACTGGAATATGGATGACATTAGGAAATTTACAAGAAATAAATCAGAAGTTAAAATGAGTCCAGCAAGAACTACATGTTTAATTTGTAAAGGAGATATTAAAAAGAAGCCTGTAAATAGAGTTACCTGTTCAAAGGATTGTGCAAGGATTTACAGGAGAATTTGCGAATACTTATATAATAAAAGAAATAAGATTGAGGAAGAACATGCCAGAAATCAGAAGGAACCAGCAGATTGAAACTATTGAAAAAATAGGTGATTCAAAAAAGGTAAGGGGAATCAGTTCTGCAAAGAATATGCGCGGATTCATTCAAGGAAAAATAAACCATTTTATGAAATATCCTTTTGTCAAATATTCTGGAAAAGATGTCGAGATGTTATTAAGAGGTTTATTGCTCGCTTATAATGATTTTCATCCTGAGCTTAAGGCAACTGTTGCTATGGAAGGCTGGAAAGGAAAATCTGGGATTAAAATTAAACAATATCCTATTTATTTTGAATGCATAGAATGGAGAAAAACTGATCCAGACCATGAAGCTAAAAAGGTTAGTAATAAAATTGATAAAGAACATTTTTATAATTTTGTTAAGGCTCTGGAGAAATTAGATGTCGGTGCGAGATATAAAACAAAAGAGGTTGCACAAATCTGGGCAAGATTAAACGAGGTGTGGAAAAATGCTCATGGAAGAAGAGTTTTTGATGCTGATGGTTTTAATTTTGCTAATATAGCGGGTTGTAGAACTACTTACATGAATTTCTACTATCCTGTGAAAATCGCCGAATTTTACAAATTAGTTAAGTATGAGAAGAGGGGATATATTACTAGATTAAAAGAAGATTTAAAAATTCAAACGGAGTTTACTTAAAATGGATAAATCAGAAAAAATATATAATTTATCAGCAAAAATAAGTTATCTAATTTATCAACTAGGTTTAAATGGTTGGGCTAATGAACTAACGCTAACTAATGATAAAACTGGTGAAATTGTAGATGTTAAGATTAAAGTAGATATCAAAAGGCGTCTTAAAAATGAAAAATAAATGTGATGAATGTGGGAGATTAGCAAAATCCGTAAGAAGTAAGTATATTGATAAAAAAATTAAATGGATCTGTGATTTTTGTTTTAAAAGGATGAATAAAAAATGAAAGAAGAAGAATCTGATTATAGAAAGGAATTATTGAAGTTGGAAGCTAAAAACAACTTAAACAAACATAAATTTCATATGAAAGAGTTGGAATTTCAAAAGGACTTGGAGAATCTTAGATTTGAACATTCTAAGGAGCTTCAGAGAATAAAAACAGCAGAGATTCGGCGAACTATGGAAAAGAAGGAGTTAGCAAAACAATTTAGATATTGACCTCAACCGTAATATTTAAATACTTTAAATAACTTAAATGAAGATGGAAAAAAGGGAATTAACCGAAGCAATTGAAGATGGAATTTATAAAGGATTTTGGAAAAGATTATATTTTATAGTTATCATCTTCATGGTAATTTATATTGTAATCTCTTTAGCTCCTTTAGTAATAGATTATTTTTCTGAAGACTGTTTTGAAACTGGAGAATGTGCTATGGCTGCAGTAGATACTTGCAATTATGAAAGATTAGACTGCACAATTTATGATAAAGAAATTGTTCGGAGAGATGGAATTTGTGATAATAAAGAAAAGCTTACTCACTGTTGGAACATGTCTATAGAACTAGCAAAGGATAGTATTTGTGGATATGGAGAAGCTAATTCCTGGTTTGAACAATATAGAAAGAGAGTTGGAGGAGACCTCTATTTGGAATGTGATTAAAATGAGTTTGATGATACATGGTTTTATAATTGAAGTTATCTTGATTTTGATATTAATTATTGAGATTAAGATCTTAAATAAGATACCAAAAATGAGATAGAACATGGTAAAAATAAAGATTCATAACACTTATGGTTGGGGGATGATAGTTTTTGGAATATGTTTAGCAGTGTTTGGGATATTTTCTTTCATAGCTGAGTTTCCTAGTATAATAAATATAATTGTGGGGGTGATAGCAATGATCCTTGCAATCCTCGCCTTTTCTAAATATAAAAAACAACATGATGAAGTAATTGAATGTGAAAGATATGAGGTAATAGAAGATGCATGATTACAAACAAGTCGAAGAAATAGATGATAAAGAAGCTTTGAAAAGAATCGTTGAAAGCTGGAAATCTAGCAAATTAGCAACAGAGTTGCAGGAAATCCAGGAGAATAAAAATGGGGGATAGATATTATTTAACAGTTAAATGTAAATGCGGAGAAATAGATGATGATTGTTACTATGCTCCAACCTGTGGTTTTATAACCTGGAAATGCCCGAAATGTGGGAAAGTTATTGATTTAGAAGAATACAGTGGAATTGACGCAGAAAGTTGTGCTAATACAAAATATGGAATTAAAGCAGTTAGAGAGTTTAAAAAAGGAGGTGTAAAATGAATAAACCATTATTTTGGACCGGAGCCATATGGTTATTTGCACAGGTTTTTATCTGGGCAATGATAATAACAATAGTTTTGGTAATGCAGTTGAATATAACCATGATTGGTTTGGCTATTTTTGTTTATGTTCTAGTAACTATCGCAGCATTGGTTATGATGATTATTGGGGCTACCCAGAGATAAAATGACATCTGAAGAAGAGCAAGTAAAGAAGTATGAACTTAAGGGACATAGTTGGGGAGAAGCAGCGGGTATAAGTAAAGCTCTTATTTTTATAGCTAATGAATTATCAGATCTTAATAAAAACATAGAGAAATTGGTAAAATGAACATAAGAGACTACTTTGAAGGTATGGGCTATTCGCACCAGGCCATTGAAAAGCAATTAAAAAAGATAAAACAGTGCAAGCACCGTAGAACTGAAAGCTTAAAAGAGTATAGGACAAATTATCCCTTTGGAAGGAAATCTAAGGCCCACAAAACCTTTAAAAGAATATGGGCTAAAAGATGTGAAAACTGTGGAAGCATATTTAAACCAGGAGATACTAGATTTCATAAGGAGGATCAATAATGAAAATGCTAAAAGCAAAAGAATCATTTAAACCACTTTATAGCAAGGGTGATTTATTTAAGATTGTCAAGAGAAATACAGATCCAGAGTTAGTTGCTATTGAAGCTATGCGGATGAAGGATGGCTGGATTTATGGATTTGAAGAAGGAGAATTAGAATGAAATGTCAAACATGTAAAAAAAGAAAAGTAGATATAGAATATGCTGAAAGCGCACTTGATTGGAGTCACGGATTTAAGAAGATGATCTGTAATGAATGTTATCTTGAAATATTATTAACTAAAAAGAAGAACCTGGATAAAACAATTAAGGGATTAAAACAAAAACTTGGAGGCAAAAAATGACAACATACATACAACTTAACGGAAAAAGAACTGCAATACAATATAGGGTTTATCATCTAACAGATGGGAAAATACCATTTTTATTTCATGAAATTAAATGCAGAGGACAAACCTTCAGGGGAGATGATTTGGTAGGAGTTGTTCATGCAGTTAGAGATGTATTTGATGATTATAGTCAGCAGCCCGAAGTATTAGCCTGTCAGGGTGGGGGAGAAATGTTCAAAACTTGTTCGAGTAATCCAACGAGAGCTGATGAGGTTGGCAACTTATCACGAAATCCCTCTGCTGATGCAATTTTTAGAATGCAATCAGTTCATGATGATCCTAGAGGAGTCTGGGAGGAGCCCACAAGATGACAGAAGGTATAGGAATAACAATTGGAGGAATAGCAAACATTTTAATATTCTTATACATAAAGATATTCAGGGAGAATTGGAATGATGAGAGTAATAACACATGAAGAACTAGAAAAAGGGAGAATAAACCCTATTCCTGGAAATCAAGTTTACTGTAGATATAAGGGTTGTAAAGAAAGAGGGCAGTTTCAAATGTGTGGGTTAGATAGTTATATTTTTTGTCCTATTTTTGATGAATATTATAAAAGTTTATCAGAACGTCAAAGAGAAAAAATGTTTGGATTAAATTATGTGGACAGATTAGATCCTGATGATCCTGTTGGAAGGTTAGAAGATTTGGATCAGGCCGGAGGATTCCAAAACTGGCATGGAGCAGGTACATGATAAGCTGTGATTTACTGTTTGGAAATAATGTTAATACAAGAATACTAGTTTTTTTATACAGAAAGAAAAAATCTATTAATTCTTCTAATATGGCCAGAAAAATTGATGCAACATATACTACAATCTGCAAGAATATGCGGTTCTTAGAAGTAAAGGGATTAATAGAAAAAGGTAAAAATGGAAGGGAAAAGCCTTTAGAATTAACTGAGAAGGGAAAAGAAATAGCTGAACATTTAAATAAAATAAACAGCTTGTTAAAATGAAACAAAAAATAAGGGAAACCCTTGAGAAGTTTCATAATAGAAGCATTTAAATAGTTGTAATATTATATAATATTATGGGAAATAAAAAGATTATAATGAAAGTCTGGAAAAATAAAAAGATAAACCAAAAACTAATAACCATACCAAAGAGATGTGAAATTAAAGAAGGAGATTATGTTGAGATAATAAAGGTAAAATGAAATTAAAGGGTTTATAGGAAGATGAATGACCTTGCTAGGAATAGTCTAATTAAAAAGATTTTAGAAGACTTTTGTAGATTAATGTTTGAAAAAGAAGAACACATTCAGTCTGTAAAAGTGGTTGTTGAGATGAAAGATAAATCAAAAGTTAAATTTAAAAAGTTTGTTCAAAAATGAGTTTAAATAATAGAGAGCAGATGTTAGATAGAAGGGGTTGTGGAATAATCGAAACAGAATATATCCCAGACCTTGAAAGTAGATGTGGATTTACAAAAGTAACTAAAGCGAATGGAGATGAATTTATTTGGTTATGCAGAGAATGCTATAAGATTATTAAAGATTTTAAACAAAAGAAATCAATAAAATGAAAGATGGGATTATATGATTCAATATATTTAAAAGTGAAATGTCCTTATTGTAAGGAAACTTCTATAATGGAATTTCAGACAAAAGAGGGTAGATGTGGGATGTATAGTTACAGAAAAGGGCATAAGTTTGACAAGGGACAATTTAGAAGAGTGGAAGCTTATGGAACCTGTGATAGCTTAACTTGTCAATTAGAAGCTGCTAAAGAAAGTGTTTGGACTGCAGGATATTATGGAGGATTCCCAAGAGGTTTTGATGTAATTATTTACTGTGATGAAAAAGGCAAGATCACTGGAAAAATTAAGATTATTAAATTATGCAGCCACAGGGGAACTATGAAAGGTAAATTAGGAGAATTAAAAGAAAAAGAAGATAATATGAAAGTTGTAAGATATGGCGATTATGATAAGAAAAAGAGGAAGTGGATCGAGGCGAAATTAAAACCTATGACAACAGATGGTTGGTTAGATAAATTTAGAAAAGATACTTTTGATAATGAAAAATATACTTATAAGGCAATCATGTATCTCTATAATTTAGAGGATGGAGAAGAAGCATTTAAGTTATGGTTTTTATTTAGGTATAGATTAGAGAGAATTATTGAAATACTAAAAGGATTCAGCATTACACAAGATAAAGAATTTGCAAGTGTTTTTCTTTCAAATGAACCTTGTGATATTTATAAATTAGGTGAAACAAAAAATGAGTGAACATCTGGCTATTAATGGGAAAGTGAATTATTGGCATCTGCCTTATGATGAACCTGAAGCAATGACTTTTTGTAATCATTGTGAGGAAACATTATCCAGAGCTACATTAGAATTTCATGAAGGAATAGTAGAAGACTGGATGGTTTTGAAATGTCCCAAATGTAAAAAATCTATATGGACTTCAAAATTAAATAGAAAGCAAACAGGGGATGACAAGAAATGTGTGATATGCAAAAAACCTACTAATTGGATTGATTGTTTTTCTTCTGGTGGAAGATTAGGTGATAAAACAGGTTACTGGTGTTCAAAGAAATGTCATAGTGTATCGGATAGAATATTTTTTGAAGAATGCTACAGATTAGATGAATTAAGTCTTTGCGCTGAAAAACAAAGAATAGAACTAGATCCAAAAATTAAATTAAAACTGGCTAAAGAAAATGTATAGATGTCAATTGTGTAATTCTGCATCAGAACCTGGAGAAACCCAGTTTAAAGTAATAACTAAGAAAAGGAGAAAGGAAAAAGGTTGGGAGATAGATGAAGAAAAAATCTGTTGTCATAGATGTTGGATGATAAATGTAAGGAGAAGATAAAAATGGGGTTTAGATTTTCACAAGAAATATTAAGATTGATGTGTTATACTGGGGGAGGGATTTCAATATTTGCATTCCCTTGGTATTTTGCATTTCCTTTATTGGTAATTGGTATTTTTCTTGGTGGAGTTATTGAAAATATAAATACTAGAATAGAACAAATTAAACCAACAGTGGAAAAAGATGGTAAATAAAAACTTATCTGAAAGAGAACAAATTGAACCAATAGTATATGGATGCTTATTACATTTAGATAAGGGAATAATTGAATTTCCTAATCCTTGTGCAGTTCCTATAGAAATAATGGAAGATACTATTAAAACATTTAAAAAAGCAAAGAAAAATAATGAGAAAGGAACTGTTGTGATTGGAACTCTCTTGTTACCAATTAAGTTTGAGAAATTATAAAATGACTAAAGCTAGAGATGTTACAGATAGGACGATTTGTTGTAACTAAATAGTAGGACGATACATTTAAATAGGACGATTGTGTTAATAAATTGGGAGGATAAAAAAAATTCAAAATGAAAATAGATATGGTAATTATTCATAGGAATAGAAACTTTGGAATAGACTTCTCTAAAAGAAAAGTTGAAGAGATAACTTTTGATGAGGCATTTGGAAATGATGTTTTTGATTGGGATAATAATATCTTTGTTGGTAGTGATTATAATAAAGAGAGATATGAAGAAGCAAGAGGAGAAGATGGTTGTGGTTTTGTTAGTGAAGTAGTAAGTATAACTTCAAGAGAATTTGAAGAGGTTTTAGCATGAAAAAACAAACTAAAATAATCAAAGACCAGAAACAAACAAGAACAACAATCCCTGCTGAATTTGTAAGGGAAGCAGAGATTGAAACTGGTGATATGATGGAATGGGAAATTAAAGATAAAAAATTGAAAGGAGAATTAAAGAAAGATGGCAAATAAAATCAACCAGACTAAAGAACAAATAAAAAATGAGAGAAATATATTTATATTGCTATCCATGATATTATTCATAATAGTCATTGTTATCCTTGTATTCTGGGGTATTGAAATTAATCAGCTTCTAAATTGTGAGACTGAACAAATAAATGAAAAAATAGTAGAACCTTATTATGATGAATTTAGTACTTGGGAAATGGTTATTAACTGGAGTTTTGATTTTTTAAGCTATCAAAACTCCTCTTATAATGCAGGTATATATGATAGGGGGAATCATAATAATAGTAGATATGTTTTTTCCTTTGTTAATTATGGTAATCGTAGTACCAATTTTGACATTACTTTTGATTTTGAACATCAGGTTTGTGATATAGGTATCTGGGATGAGCATGATGATTTAAGAACTTATGAAATCAGAGGAGAGGTTATGGAAACATGAACTTACAAAATAAAGAACAAATGAAAATAGGAATTTATAAAATAAAGATAATTGGAAGTGAGAAGAATAAGGATAAAGGTTTTTATTCTATTATGACTTCTGGTGA
>Ga0255055_10003256_pt1 | contig 11013 bp, 6 predicted proteins | sample JV7_2_27_MG_FD_188633 | JGI IMG/M metagenome (GOLD analysis project Ga0255055, IMG submission 188633) | Seawater microbial communities from Jervis Inlet, British Columbia, Canada - JV7_2_27 | ecosystem: Environmental > Aquatic > Marine > Inlet | place: Canada: British Columbia | collected... | reverse complement strand
ACTTCGTCGGAGGCAGCGAAGAATGGTGGGATCCCGTGCAGCGTTTCGAACTGCAGGTCGAGATTAGCCTGTAGCGCCGCAGCCATTTCTGACACGATTTCTTCAAACCGCGCGATGTTGTCGCTGCGTCGTCGGTCTGCGAGGGTGAAGTAGACCCCTACGGTGAGAGCGGCGCCAAAAGCGAACGGCACGATGAATCCAACGAGGCGCCGTTTCCTCGCTGCGACGCTACGGCCCACACTCAGTCCGGCGCTGAGCTTCGCAAGGCCGCTTCGAACGCCTCCGCTATCGTCAATCATCGGGTAGCTAGTTGATCCGTTGGCAGTGCACCGATCAAGTCAGCAAAAACGCCGTTGCTGCTCCCGGTGGGCCGCTTCAAAGACCTTACGCTGCCGCTCGGCGCTGGACCGAAGTTCCGCCATCACCACACACCCGCCCCGAACTCCAGTACATAGGTGAGCCGATTGATGTCGAAGAACCCCTTGTTCTTGATTCCCGCACGAATCCCCATGAACTCCGTCAGGAACGACAGGAACTTGAGCGGCGATTTCGTGATGTTCACGCGTAACTTGAATCCCGTCTCCAGAACGAAATCCGCATCAAGTGTCGTGGTGGGCGCATCCGGGTCCGTGGGAGGCGGGTTGATGTCTTCCTTATCGAGTTCAAAACCGGCACCGATGTATGTGTCGAACCACCGTGACGCGGACGGCGCGTACATGATCTGCCAACCAAAGTCTCGAAGGTTTTTGTCCGTGAGATACATGCGGTGGACCAGCCAACCGCCGGTCATCGGGTCCTCCAGGTTCTTCACGATAAAGAACGGAAATACGAAGGATAATCCTAGATCGCCGTCCGCCCTGAGTGAGATGCTAAAGGACTTGAGCGCCAAACCGGTACCGACCCATCTGTTGGCTTGTTCCACCGAACTGACTTCTTCTAGCTCCGGCCAGTTGACTTTTTCTTTCTCGGCCATTTTTTCGTGAAGCAACGCGTCGTCGCCGGCTTCACTGGCGGCCGGGAACGGACGCAGCTCGTAGATCGCGTTGCTCACCGCGTAAACGCTATCGGTTACATACTTCTCCATTAAAGGACTGTCTTCGGGCAACGGGGGGAAAACGCGGTGCTCGGGCCGTCGCACCTTTGCCATCCATGCTTGGAACCCTCCGGAGAAGAGGGCACCCTGACTAATGATGTCACGCAGCCCCCATGCGTCGTTCTTGCGCCTGTTCACGTCGAATCCTGGCGTGTAGTAGCCATCGCCGTTCTTGTCCGTACACATGGCGTGCTTGCCCTCCTCCACGAGGAGGGTCATGGGGAATTGGGTATATTGGTCGACCACAAGGAGGTTGAAGTACCATTCCAGGCCGTGCGCCTCGCCCGTCACGCGCTGTACTAGGATCACGAAGCTGTTCGGGTCGTCACACGTAACTCCGAGGTCAGGCAAACCTTCCCAGTTCCCCGGCAGGACAACAATGCGGAACTCAGCGGGCTCGACGTCATGGGCGTGCCCGCCGAGTCCTTCCTCTCGTTCGAAATACGCGATGTACTTGAGTCGGACCAGCACCGTGGACGAGAGATCAATCCGTGAGTTACCCCAGTCGCTGGAGTCGGGAATGAACGCGGGGCCGGGCCTGTCCGTGCGGCGCTTGATTTCGTTGTACTGATAGTAGACCACGGGTGAATCCGGTTGATCCTCGAACGGGAGTGCCGCTGGGATCCGGATCGTTGTGTCAGCCGCGCCGTCGAGGGTGGGCTCGTCAGGTGAGAACCAGTAGATCGGCGCGGCGTACGAAGCAAACTCGGTAAGGGTCATCTGTCGCTTCGACCCCCACCATACGGCACCCGGGATGCGGCTGAAATCGCACGACACCTGCGTCTGCACGGGAATTAGCGCGCCCGATTCAACGGGTCGTGAAACCGGCGCCGGACCTTGTACGGCATTCGCCGGCGTCGGCAGAGCAAACATGTGCATCATCGCCGTGGCACCGAGCAGTGCTAAAAAGGGGCGCAGTTGGGCTATGGTCATCTTGGAACCTCTCTGTAAAGACGAATGGAGCGGGCTGCAACAACGGCGTCACCGCCATGTTGAGGGCCCGCAGAGCAATTGGTGGCAGCGAGCCGGGCGCGTCGCAGCGACCGAGTCTTCTTCTTGGGCCTTTTCACGCCGCTCTAGCCAGACACGGTGCTTTGAGATGGCTCAGGGGATCCCCGGCTCACCCGGCGGCCAACGAAATAGGCAACAAGCACAACGAGGTACAGTTGCCCAACGACTGCCTCGAGCGTCGCCAGCGTCATAGCCTCCGGGCCTCTGGGTGCGACGTCGCCGTAGCCCAGCGTCGTCAACGTCACAAAGCTGAAGTAGAACAATTGTGCCTCTCGGGTCGACGACTCCCGTGGGTCGAGGCCGTCGAACGAACCAGGCAACAGTGCGTCGACCATGTGGTATCCGACGCTCCATATCAGGCCCATGAGCAAGAAGACGCACACGGCGCCGTACACGGTACGGAGAGTGATGAGCCTATGCGTCAACACGTCTTTAAGGACTGCGGCCACGACCACCAACAGGAACACCGCCGACAGCATGTCACCCACAATGGTCCATGGGCTACCTTCAAGACCTGGCGCATTCTGGAAGACGAGCGCGGGCAGAACGAGCAAGAGCGCGATGACCGCCAAATACCGATACCGAGTGATGCTGCGCAATGCGCTCAGCAGTAGTGCGGCGTAGACCAGCGGAATGAGCGCTTCTCCAGCCGCCGAACGGGCCGCCAATGGCTGCACTGCAAACATCCCTAGCAACAAGACCAACAACAGGGGATAACCGCCCCCCTCGCCCTCCGGCCGGAGCCTGATGGCCATGTCACCACCTCCGTGTGAATTAGAGTGTCGCGCCGGCGCTCAATCGACGGTCGCCTCGGTGAAACGGACCCTATACAAAAGGGAGTAGAGCGCCGGGACGAATCCAAGGGTTAGGGCCGTTGCGAACAGGAGCCCGAAGATGATGGCAACCGCCACGGGGATGAAGAGAGGATCGCCACCGAGCCACAGCGGAAGCAGTCCGCCTACCGTCGTTGCTGTGGTCAGCAGGATCGGGCGCAGCCTCCTCTGTCCCGCCTCCAGTATGGCCTGCGCTGGCGAGAGCTTGTTGTCGTCGATCTCAATCTGAATGCGATCGATGAGGACGATCGCGTTGTTGATCACGATGCCCGCTAGCGAGATCACGCCAAGTAGAGTCATGAAGCCGAACGGTTGGCGCGTGATCAGCAGTCCGATCGTGACCCCCATGAGCGCCAGCGGAATCGTCAAGACTATGATGGCGGGCTTGCGAATCGAGTTGAACTGTCCCACCAAGAGCAGCAGGATCAACAGCCCCGCAAAGGGCAACTTATCGGCGATGGATTGATTCGCATCTGCCGAATCCTTGAATTCCCCGCCTATCTCGTAACTATACCCGATCGGCCAGTTCTCCTGCTCGGCGGCGAGCCACGGCTTGAGCTCCGCCGCCACCGAGAAAGCCGTGGCGCCGGAGCCTTCTGCCAACCCCGACGTCACGGTCACGGCCCTGGAGCGATCGCGCCGATAGATCTTCGAGGGTCCGAAGGAGACGAGCATGTCGGCGACCTGGTTCAACGGGACGCTCCGTCCCGATCCCTGGGCGTAGATGTTGATCGATTCCAGTTTCCCAACATCCTCTCGGTCGCTCGCTTCCGACCGCAGGACCACGGGGATCGCCTTCGACCGTTCACGGTACTCCGTGGTTACGAACCCCGACAGGCTAGTCTGCAGCGACACCGCGACGTCCTCGTTGGTTACTCCGGCCCGCCGCGCCCGCGCCGCATTGATATCGACGATGAGTTTCTTCGTCTGCCGTCCCCAGTTGTCGCTGATGTTTCGCGTGCCTTCCATCGACGCCAGCTTCGCCTTGAGGTCGTCCGCGAGACCGAATAACACGTTCGTCTCGGAACCGTACAGCCTGATCGCGACGGGATCCTGAACGGCCGGACCTGACGCCAAGCGCTGGAGGGTCACGTCTAGTTCCGGATGATTCGCCTCCACGTACGCTTGCAGTCTATTGGTCACGTCCGCCAGCACGTCGAATGTCGACGCGTTCGCGATCAGCGCTGCGTAGCCCGCTCGTGGCTGTGCCGGGGCGTAGCCCAGGTGGAACCTTGGCGCGCCGTCGCCGATAAAGAACACCCAGTTCCGGATGCCTTCGCGATCGTCTGTGGCGGCGAGTTCTCGTTCGATGAACTGCTCGATCTCGCCGATGGCGGAATGGGTATATTCGAACGCGGTGCCGTACGGCAGCTCAAACTCGCCCGTGAACACCACTTCTTTCCCTTCGGGGAAGAAGCTCTGTTCGACGAACCGAAACAGCATTAGCACACCTACGAGCAGCGCGAACGCCGCCGTCACGGTAGCCGCCGGTCGCCGAACCAGCCGGAGCAGAGCGGCCCGATAGCGTCGGTAGAACCAACTGTCGTACGTGGCCCGGTCGGTCCGCGCTTCCTTCTTCGGGGTCGGCAGGAACGCCATGCAGAACAGTGGGATCATTGTCATGGCGAGGAGCCACGACGAGATCAACGTAATGGCCATGACCTGCGCCAGCGGCGCGGTATACTCACCCACAGCGCTTTCGGCGAGGACGATGGGCAGGAATGCGGCTACCGTGGTGAGCGACGACACGAGCAGCGGCACACGCAACTCCCTTGCCGACGCGAGTGCGGCCGTCTTGCGGTCATCACCGGCTTGCAGGCGCACGAGAATCGACTCGCTCATGACAATGGCGTTGTCGACCAGCAGTCCCAGGGCGATAATGAGTGAGGCGAGCGACATCTTGTCGAGCCCGATGCCCAGATACTGCATCACGGCTAGCGTCATCAGCATCGTCATAGGAATCAGCGTAGCGACGACGAGCCCCGTCCTGAGCCCGAGAAACACGAGCATGCATATCAGCACGATCCCGATGGCCTGCAGGATCGAGTTGACGAAACTCGAGATCGAGCGCTGTACAACGTCAGGCTGAAAGGTCACGATGTCGAACTCCACGCCGATTGGGTACTCCGGCTCCAACCGAGCCAGCGTGGCGAGTATCTCGTCGCCCATCTCAATGATGTTGCCGCCCTCCTTCATCGACACAGCGAGCGCCAGGGCAGGCTGACCGCTGGCACGTACGAGCGACTGGGGTGGATCGACGTAACCGCGATACACGTTGGTGATGTCGCCGAGGTACACCAACTCGTCCGTTTCGGGCAGCTTGATCACCGTGCGCTGGATCGCAGCCAGCGACGTGAAGTCACCGGTCGGCTCCAGCGTGATAGCCTCCACGCCCGTCTCCAGCGTACCGCCAGACAGAATGATGTTGCTCGATTGCAGGATGGCCTGCAGCTGTAACGACGACAGTCCGAGCTCTCCCAGGCGCGCATTGTCGTACTCGACGAAAATCCGTTCGTCCTGCGCTCCGTGGATCTCAACTTTCGACACATCGTCGATCAGCAACAATTGATCGCGTACCTGATTGGCAACGCTCTTCAGCTCCGCATACGAGAATCCGTCGGCGGTTACCGTGACTACGGTGCCAAAGACGTCTCCAAACTCATCATCCACGATCGGGACCGCACCAGCGGGCAGCTCGCGGGCTGCACGCTCCACCTTTCGGCGAAGCTCGTCGAAGACCGGGCGCAGATTCGTAACGGACTCGTCTATGGTGACCGTGACGATCGATAGCCCGGTCCTCGATTCGCTTTCTATGTGCTCGACCTCTGAGATCTCCTGAATCGCTTTTTCGAGCTTGTCGGTCACCAGCAATTCCATACGCTCGGGGCTCGCACCCGGCAAGGAAGTCGTGACAAGGGCAACACGTATCAGGAAGCCGGGGTCTTCGGCGCGTGGAAGCGTTCTGTACGCGGACCATCCGGACAGAGCGATGACCGCGAGCGCCACCGACGTGACGACCTTGTTTTCGACGGCATATCGAGTGAGATCCATGTTGGATACCTGCTCAGTAGATACTCAGTTGCTCTGTAGGAGTCGGACTACCTGACCGTCTACGAGGGAACGGATGCCGGCCGTCACGACCAGATCACCGTCCTCCAGACCACTCAGGACCTCCAGTCCCTCGGCGGTCAGCGGTCCAATTTCGACTGCTCGGCGCCACGCGGTCGTCACATCCCCCGAGTCCTGCTGCAACACGAACACGAAGCGGCCCTTCCGGTCCTGGCCCACGGCCTCCGACGGAACGAGAATGACATCCGCCGTAGTGCCCGCCCGCCCGCTCACGGTGAAGGTCACCTCCGCCGCCATGCCCGATCGCACCTGGTCGGCAGCGGTGCTGAGTTGCACGGTGACGGGAAACGTGCCCGAGCCGGTGGATACCACGCCGATCTCCGTCACCGTAGCTGCGAAGACGGAATCGGGCACGGCGTCGACCGTCACACGGACGTCGCTTCTAGGGCGGATCAATCCGATGAAGACCTCCGGGATTGCCACGCCGACCTCGGGCCGGCCCGCGCTGGCAAGAACCACCACAGGCTGGCCGGCGGTAACGGTCTCGTTTACGTCTACGTCAACGCGTGCGATCGTCCCGGCGACTGGCGCGATGAGACGCGTATAGTCGACCTGCTGCTCCGCTAGTCGCAGTCCCGTCTCGGAAGACGCAACTACCGCCTTCGCCGCCTCGAACGATGCACGAGCGGCGTCGACATCGGCCCGCGCGGCGCTCCGGTTCTCGTACAACAGCAGCGTGCGTTCGTAACTGGCCTGCGCATTGCGCAGCTGTGCACGTGCTTCGGCCAGACTAGCCTCCGCCTGCTGCCGTTTGAGCTCGAAGTCACTCGGATCGAGCTCGGCCAGCGTGTCGGACGGTCGGACTCGGTTCCCCAACTTGGCTGTGACGCGACGTAGGGTGCCGCCCACACGGAAGGATAGATCCTGCTCCGACGCCGCGCGGGCGGTGCCCGCGAACGTTCGCTGGCGCGCGCTGCCAGCGGCAAAGACCTGGGTGTACCGCACGGGGCGAATGACACGCTCCGTGTCAGCTTCGCTTTCGCTACATCCAGAGGCGACAATCGCAGCAAGCGCCGCGAGCGCGACGCATGTGCGCGCCCGGCGAACAAATGAAACGTTCATAGCTTCCGCCATGCGATACGAGTCGAGGTAATCACGAGGAGTCATCGGTTGCCGGCGTTCTCGTAGGCCCGGGTCAAGCGATCCTGGAAATCAGCGCGCTCGCCCGGAGTGGCCAGTGCCTCAAACCACCCCACCTCCCGCTCCAAGAGCTTCACGTTGATGAGATAGTCGTACACGGCATTCGCCACACCGCGCTCGGCAACGAGTGCCCGGTTCTGGGCCTCTAGCAGATCGATCACTCCAACGGCGCCTTGAGTATAGGCGTCCGTAACCAGTTCGAGAGACTGACGTGCCGTCTCGGCGGCCGCCTCGGTCTGGTCGATCGCAGCGAGTCTGGCCTGCGCAAACTGTAGCCGCGTCCTGACTCCCTGCTCAATTCTCTGCGCAGCCAGGTCTCGCTGGTATTCCAGAAGCGAGAGGTCTGCCGCGGCCTGATCCCGACGCCCCAGCCGCGCGGTGCCCTCGAACAGCGGGAGCGTGGCCGTCACGCCGGCCGCCCAAGGAAAGTTGGTCACCTCGGGCGTCGGAGATCCGCCCGGTATGGCCGATCCCGCTCCCGCGCTGAGCAGGTTGATCGACACCTGCGCATGTAGCGAGATAGTCGGGAGGAAGAAGGCAAGGGTTCTAGATCGCAACAGCCTATCTTGTGCTGCGATGTTCGCGTCCAGGAACCCGATCTCGGGAGAGACGGTTAATCCCTCTGCGACGAGGAAATCCGCGAACACGGAAAACCGGGAAAGGTCCTCCAGGTAATCGGTTCTGAAGTCGCGATCAATCAACTCACGGACCTCCAGCTCCGTCTCGGGCGTGGCGAACTGCTCGTCGATTGGCCGGTTGATCACCTGATTCAATGCCAGTTCGGCGGCGAAGCGATCCGCATACACCGCGATGCGCTCCGCGCGACGTTGCGCGAGTTCACTCTCTAGTCGCAGGCGTTCCGCCGGCCCGGCCGCGCCAATCTGCTCACGCACCTGGGCCAGCTGCAGCGACGTACGCGTCAGTTCGAGATTAGCCTGCTGGATGTCCTCGAGGGCCTTTGCGCGCAGGACCTGCAGATACGCCTCCGCCGCGCTGAAGGCGACGTCGAGGCGCGTGGCAGCCCGATCCTGCTCCCGCGACACCTGGAGTGACCGCTCGATCGACGTGCCCGCCCAGGCTTCTTCAGCAAAGACTAACTGCTGCAGCACAAGAGCGCCGTCGATGGTGTGCTGCGGGTTTCGACCGTTGCCCACCGCGGCGACGCTTCGCGAGATAGTAGAGCCCTCCACACCGGCATTGATAGTCGGCAAGAGATTCGCAGTGGCTAGCTTTACGTCCGAGGATCCGGCGATCACAGCCTGATCCTGGATGGCCAGCTCTAGATTGGCAGCCACTGCTTCCTCCATGGCGCTCTGCAGTGTTACCTGGCGGCTGATCGTCTCGTCCTGCTCGAAGAGCCGGCGCGCCTCCAACAATAGTCCCAAGGGAGGCACCACCCGGATCGTGCGCACGGTACGTACGTTGATTGTCAAATCCTCGCCTGGCGTGAAGTTGACTGGCAGTGTCCCTGCGGGATCGCCGAGAAAGATGCGGTGCGCCAGGACGGCGACCCGGCGTGCCAGGCGGGGCGTGTAGTCCACGTTGAGCGACGCCATGACGCCGCGCTCAACATGCTCCGGCATGAACGCGAACGACGGTATGCCGCGCTGGTTGATACCATCCACGAGCTTCTGGAACTCCTGCGGCGGCATGTCTTGCATGGGAGTTACGTAGATCGCCTCTGCGTCGGTCGGGATCCGGCTGAGGGCCTCGTCCGCGACCCGACCCACGAGCACCGTGCGCGCCGTGATGCCCAATCTGCCGATCTCCTCGACGATTCGCTCAGAGAGGGCGTCGAAGACTTCAACGTCCGCCACGGTCGTCAAGAAGTCGATCGTGTCGAAGTGAACTAGCTCGCGAAACGCGCGGACGTCGCGGACGATGGGTGACGGGATTGTAACGTAGGTGAACCCCGTTGTGCCGCTCGTTCCCTCCACTAGCGGAAGTCCCTGAAGCTCGGCGTCGACGACGACGGCGGCGATCACGGTGGTAGACCAAGGTGCACCGTCACCTGCGATCTGCGAACCGAGAAACCCTAGCGTCACGACCAAATCGAGGTCACTGGCTTCGGTGAACCGAGCCAAGGCCGCCGACACGCTCTCAACTGAGCCGTCCCCAATGAAATTCGCTGAGGGAGGGAACTGCACGTCGAAATCACTCTGTGTCAGTGTCACCAGCTCGCGTCGCATCGCGGCCCGAAGCCTATCGGTTCTGGCATCCGGCGCGTCCGCGACAAAACCGACCCGTACGACCGCGCGCTCCTCTTGGGCGCACAACCCGTCCGCCACGGCAGCTATGCTCAGCAAGGCTGTGAGAAGCTGCGCTGTGAGCCTGTGTCTTGAAGCGTGGCTTACGAAGCAACGGCGTCGTAACACCGCGATCAACGATGTCGCACGGTCGAACTGCACGTGTACCTCCAGTGCTTCGCGTTGTGTAACGGCGATACTTCAGGTGTATATGTGCTCATTCGCCGTTTGTCCTCTTGCGCTCGATCAACAGCTCGATGTAGGGGGATGCGTTGAGCAGCTCCACGCCTTCGCCTGCCAGCGTGACGAGCGCCCCGATTCCCTCCGCGTCAGCTGTCTGCAGCAGGGCCAAGTCGACCACCCGTGGATCCCTCGCGTTTCGCGAGACCATTTCCAGCTGGGCAACTGCGTCACCAAGCAGCTGACCTTGGACCGATATCAGGGTGGTTGCTTCCACTTCAGCGGTGTCGATTCGGAAAGGCATGGGGCGTACCCAAGGCAGTAAGGATGCCACTCGGGTCGTCGAGTGGATCGCTCACCTCTATCTATTTGACAGTGAATGAGATAGGACGGCTTGAAGGAGGTCCAGCGTCTGGCTTGCATCAATTACCAGGCGCGATATATTGCGCCCTTCGCGCTCATATTCGCGCCCAAGGCGCAATCCTCAACGCCTGGAATACTCGCAGTACAAGGCCATCGCGTTTGGAGGTCGGGTTGCAGGAAATTGACGGCCGTCAATTCGAGTTGCTGGACGCCGTGCCGGATGGGGTGCTACTGGTCCGTCGCGATGGCACGATCGCCTTTGTCAACGAAGTGGCCGCAGAACTCTTCGGCTATACACACAGCGAGCTGCTCGAGCTACAGCTGGAGGCGCTGCTGCCGGAGCAGTCTCGCGCCATGCACGTACGACACCGTGACGGCTTCTTGGACGATCCTCATGTGCGACCGATGGGCGAGGGATTGGAGTTGAAAGGGCTGCGCAAGGACGGCACTGCGTTCCCCACGGATATCCATCTGAGTACGCTCGAGATCGACGACGGGGTCATGGCGATCTGCACCGTGCGGGACATCAGCAGGCAAAAGCTGCTTCAACTCGACTTGGAAGAAGCGCTGGCAGAAGTGGGGCAGTTGAGGGACCGGCTCGAGGCCGAGAATATCGATCTGCGCGAGAAACTGGGATCTGGCGGAATGTTCAAGGAGATAGCCGGCGATAGCGAGGCACTCAAGCAAGTCCTCCATAAGGTAGAACAGGTGGCTGCGACCGATTCTGCCGTATTGGTGCTGGGTGAGACGGGTACGGGAAAGGAACTCGTAGCGCAGGCGATCCACACGCGCAGCCAGCGAGCACAACGCTCCTTTGTCAGGGTGAATTGCGCGGCACTTCCCGGAACGCTGATCGAGAGCGATCTGTTCGGCCACGTGAAGGGAGCCTTTACAGGAGCCACCGACAGGAGGTTGGGACGCTTCGAGATGGCCGACGGCGGAACGATCTTCCTCGACGAGATCGGCGACATCGCACCGGAGCTGCAGAGCAAGTTGCTGCGGGTACTCCAGAGTGGCG
>Ga0255055_10003255_pt1 | contig 11014 bp, 8 predicted proteins | sample JV7_2_27_MG_FD_188633 | JGI IMG/M metagenome (GOLD analysis project Ga0255055, IMG submission 188633) | Seawater microbial communities from Jervis Inlet, British Columbia, Canada - JV7_2_27 | ecosystem: Environmental > Aquatic > Marine > Inlet | place: Canada: British Columbia | collected... | reverse complement strand
AGGTGAAAGCGGCCGGGTTGCGAGGACGGGGTGGGGCAGGGTTCCCAGCGGGCGTGAAGTGGAGCTTCATGCCGCAGGAGAAGACGAAGCCTCACTATCTCTGCTGCAATGCCGACGAGTCGGAGCCCGGGACGTTCAAAGACCGCGAGATCATGCGGTGGACCCCGCACGGCCTCATCGAAGGCTGCATGATCGCGGCGTATGCGATCCAGGCTGAGACCATCTTCATCTATATACGCGGTGAGTTCACGGAGCCCATCGCCGTCATGCAGAAGGCGCTCGACGAGGCGTACGAGCGTGGTGTCCTCGGTGCAAACGTGCTGGGTACCGGCAAACAGATCGACATGTACATCCATCGGGGTGCCGGCGCATACATCTGCGGCGAAGAGACGGCCCTGATGAACTCGATTGAGGGGAAACGCGGCAACCCGCGGATCCGGCCGCCGTTCCCAGCAGCCGTCGGCGTGTTCGGGATGCCGACAACGATCAACAACGTGGAGACGTTGACGTCAGTTCCCTACATCCTGAATCAAGGGGCTGACTGGTACAAGGCGTTGTGCCTTTCCAACCCGAAGAGCTGCGGGACGAAGTTGATGAGCGTCTGCGGCAACATTGCGAAGCCTGGGAACTACGAGATCACCATGGGCTTCCCGATGAAGGACCTCATTTATGACCTGTGTGGTGGGATGCCCGATGGGCGCACGCTCAAAGCGGTGATCCCGGGTGGGTCCTCCGTACCCGTGCTGAACAAGGAAGAGGCGGAGTCCTGCATCCTCGACTATGAGGGATGTGTCGAGAAGGGGACGATGCTCGGGTCTGGAGGCATGATCGTGTTCGACGACCAGGCGGACATGGTCTACCAGATGATGAGGATCGCGCGGTTCTACGCTCACGAGTCATGTGCCCAGTGCACGCAGTGCCGCGAAGGTACTGGTTGGACGGTGCGCATCCTCGAGAAGATCCTGTCCGGAGAGGGCCAGATGAAGGATCTGGATCTCCTGCTCGACATCGGTGAGCAGATGACCGGACAGACTATCTGCGTTCTATGCGACTCCTGCGCAGCTCCGGTTGGGAGCGCGATCAAGAAGTTCCGTGGCGAGTTCGAGGCGTACATCAACGGCGCGCGACGACCGGTCGCGGCAGCGGTGTGAGATAGATGGCGGATCAGGAATTGGTCACACTGACGATCGACGGCTCCGAGGTTTCGGTCCCTAAGGGCACGACGGTTCTCGAAGCGGCAAAGCAAGCGGGAGTGCTGATTCCCCACTACTGCTATCACCCTGGTCTGCCGATCGCCGGCGTCTGCCGAATGTGCCTCGTGGAGATCGAGGGTTTGCCGAAGCTCCAGATCGGCTGCGCAACGCACGTTGCCGAGGGTCAGAACGTCCTCGTTCATCAGTCGGAGCAGGCCGCTCGAGCCCGGAAGGGAGTTCTAGAGTTCCTCCTGATCAATCACCCGCTGGATTGTCCCATCTGCGACCAGGCCGGCGAGTGCGAACTGCAGAACTACGTGTTCCAGGAGGGACAGGCTCGGACACGCTATTCGCCGGAGTACGCGAAGCGCTTCAATCCCGTCGAGGACTTCGGTGGTGACATTCTCTACGTCCAGAACCGCTGTATCCTGTGCACTCGGTGTGTGCGGTTCATGGATCATGCTGCTCAGGAGCGCATCCTCAATGTGAGTGAACGGGGTGACCGCGCCCACATTGGCATGCACCCGGATCGGGATCTCGACCACCCCTGGGCGGGGAACGTGGTGGATCTGTGTCCGGTTGGCTCGCTCCTGTCGAAGGATTTCCTTCACAAGGCTCGGGCATGGGAACTCGACAAGACCCCAAGCGTCTGTGTGGGCTGCTCGCAGGGATGCAATGTGAACCTCGACAGTCGGGCGCACGCCATCGTACGCGTGCGGCCGCGGCCCAATGCCGAGGTAAACAGGTATTTCATCTGTGATCGCGGACGGATGACATATCGCGATCTCAATCATGGCGATAGGATCGAGGCCCCCCTCGTCGCCGAGAACGGCGACCTAGTGGCCGTGGATTGGGACCACGCGCTGGCACGAGCCGCGCAAATCGTCAAAGGCGCGAGCGGCAAGGCTGTCGTCCTTGCCTCGCCCTCCACTTCCAATGAAGCGCTGCACCTGACGGCGCGACTGGTGGCGGGGTTCGACGTCAGCGGAGCATACCGGGTGGACCGACTGGAAGAGGAGATCCCCTTGCCTGGGGTCCCCAACCTGGCACTTCGAACTGAGCGCGCGCCGAACGTCAAAGGCGCAACGCTACTGGGTTTCGAGGAGACCTTCGACGCGGCGGCCGAAGCCATCGATGGAGCAGCCTTGGTCGTGGTGCTTGGTGACAGCCTCGATGGCGTTTCGCCAAACGCCCTGGGTCGCGCCGGAAACGTGATCTACTTGGGGACGACACTTCCGGAAGCAGCACGCACTGCACAGGTCGTGTTGCCAATCGCAAACGTGGCGGAAGAGGACGGCACGTTCGTGAATCGGGACAGCCGAGTCCAGCGATACTTCCAGGCCAAACCGGGTCCCGGCATGACACAGCCGGCATGGTGGGTGCTGGGTGCGCTACTGGCAGAACTCGAGGAAGGTGACCCTCCGGCTACGGCCAGTGAAGTGTTCGACCGCTTGGCGAGGGAGGTGCCAGTGTTTGGCGGGCTTTCGTATCAGCGGCTCGGCGTCAGCGGGGCAGTGGTGGAAACAGCGCCGGCTGAGGTGCGGCCATGACCCCAGAACTCAAAGGCTTCATTCTGGTCGGATCCATCAAAGCCGGTATCGTATTCGGGCTGCTGTTTCTGGCCATTGCGTTCGTGACCTGGCTCGAACGGCGCGTCGCAGCTTGGATCCAGAATAGGATTGGACCCAATCGCACCGGACCACAAGGGCTGTTCCAGCCGATCGCCGATGGCCTCAAGAACTTCGTGAAAGAGGAATTGATCCCGGGGGAAGCCAACAAGGTGCTGTTCATTCTGGCACCGGCCATGGCGTTCGTCCCTTCGATGCTGCTGTTTGCTGTGATTCCGTTTGCTGCACCGCTCCCGCTCAATTTCGACTTCACGCTGCCGCTGCTCGGTCGGTTCGTCCACACTGGGGCCGTCCCCATGATCATCGCCGACTTGCCGATCGGGTTCCTGTTCATCCTGGCAATGTCGAGCCTCGCGGTGTATGGGATCGTGTTCGCCGGGTGGGCATCCGGAAACAAGTACTCGCTGCTCGGTGGCCTGCGGTCCTGCGCCCAGATGGTGAGCTACGAGATTGCACTTGGGTTGAGCCTGATTCCGGTCCTGCTCGTGGCGGGTAATGTCAGGCTCACGGAGATCGTTAGCGTCCAGCAGAATTCGCTGTGGTTCATCCTTCCCTTGACCGTTGCATTCGTGTTCTTCGTGATCTCTGCCCTCGCTGAGAACAACCGGCTGCCGTTCGATCTGCCGGAGGCAGAAGGCGAGTTGGTCGGCGGATACCACACCGAGTACAGTTCGATGCGGTTCGCCATCTTCTTCCTTGCGGAATATGGAGCGCTGATTACCATGTCGGCGCTCATGGCCACGTTCTTCTTCGGCGGGTGGGACATCCCTGGCAACTGGGATGAAGGTGAGCCTTCGGTTCTCGTGTCGCTCGCGACCCTGATTGTGTTTGTGTTCAAGACGTTCTTCTTCGTCTTCTGCTACATCTGGATTCGTTGGACGCTGCCGCGCTTCCGGTTCGACCAGCTGATGTCGCTCGGCTGGAAGGTGCTGCTGCCGGTTGGACTCCTGTATGTGATGGTACTCGCGGCTGCCATGTTGGCGTTTGACACGATGGGGATGGAATGGGGCGTTTGGTACGCGTTGGCCCTCTTTGCCGTGAACGTCGTCCTCCTCGGCGCCCTGTTCTGGGGCCTGGATCGGAATCGGCTCATCTGGGGTCAGAAGCTCCAGCGCGAAGGGAGGGCGTGATGGCCATCGGCGTCAAAGTCGTGAAGCGGCCGGAGGAGCAGATCAGCTATCTCCGGGCTACGCTGAAGGGCATGGCGATCACGTTCCGGCATCTCATCGCGCCCAAGTGGACGATGCAGTATCCGGAGGAAAAGTCGGCCGACGACTGGACCATCTCTGATCGGTGGCGCGGGACCCATCGGATGCTCACGGATGAGCAAGGCCGGGCCAAGTGTGTCGCGTGCGGCCTCTGCCCGCAGATCTGTCCGGCCAACTGTATCAAGCTCGTGCCCGGTGAAGATGAGCAGGGGCATCGATATCCCTTGATCTATGAGATCGACGAATTTCGCTGTGTGTTCTGCGGGTACTGTCAGGAGGTCTGTCCGGAGGAGGCGATTCACGTCGGTGTGCACTACGAAAACGCGGAGTTTGACCGCGGGCGTTTCGTGTACGATCTGGAGCGTCTGTGTGCGCAGACCCATCCGGTGTCGTCACTCTGGGATCCGGCCGATCCCAAAGGTGAGTGAGCTGTGACACAACTCGAAGTCGTATTCTGGATTTTCGCCGCAACGGCCATTGTCTCGGCGTTCTTGTGCATCACGCGCAAGAGCCCGGTCGCGAGTGCGCTCTGGCTGGTCGTCACGCTCTTCTCGCTGGCTGCCATCTTCGTGCTGCTCGATGCGCACTTCATCGCGGCGATACAGGTGCTTGTGTATGCGGGCGCCATCATGGTCTTGTTCCTCTTCGTCATCATGCTGCTCAATCTCGGGCGAGGCGGCCCCTCGGACATGTTGGGTTGGGCCGGCCGGCTCGTCATGCTCGCAATCGGGCTGCTGATGGCGGTGGAGCTGTGGGTGTTGAGTCGAGCCACCCCCGACGAGGGCCTCCTAATGGCCGGCGAGCCTTTGCAGCGTTTGACTGAGCAACACGGAGCCGTAGGGATGATCAGCGAGCCGCTGTATCGGACGTACCTCGTTCCCTTCGAGCTCACTGGCATGCTGCTGCTCGCCGCAATCGTTGGGGCACTGGTTCTAGCAAAGAGGCGACTCTGATGTTACTCGGACCCTCGCTCATGGTGTCGGTGATCCTGTTCAGCCTCGGTGTGGCGGGAGTGCTGTTCCGGCGTAACGCGATTGTGATCTTCATGTGCATCGAACTCATGCTCAATGCCGTGAACCTGACATTCGTCGCGTTAGCCCAGCAACTGGGCCCGGAGGGTCACGCCATCGTGTTCTTCGTGATGGCGGTGGCGGCTGCTGAGGCAGCCGTCGGGTTGGCCATCATGATTGCGATTTACCGCCACAAAGAGTCGGTCAACGTCAAAGAGATCAACCTGTTGAGGGGCTAATGCCGGCTTCGGTCGGGTGGGTGTGGCTGGTCATACTGCTTCCGTTCCTCGGATTCCTGGCGAACGGGACACTGAGTCTGTTTCGGCCGGACGCCAAGCGCGCCGTCTCTACCATCGGTGTCGGTGTCCTCGTACTCTCGTTCGTCTTTGCACTGGTGGTTTCGAGCGGCGTTTTCGCCCACCCGCCGCACGAAGCACCGTACATCCTGACCTACTGGACGTGGATACCTGCAGGTAGTCTGCACATCGACGTCGCGTTTCAGGTGGATCAACTCTCGGTGGTGATGCTGCTGGTCGTCACCGGTATCTCCATGTTGATCCACATCTTCAGCGTCGGTTACATGGGAGACGATGCGAGCTACGCACGCTACTTCGCGTACCTCAACCTGTTCGTCTTCTTCATGTTGATCCTGATCCTCGGCGCGAACTTCCCCGCGATGTTCGTAGGCTGGGAGGGCGTCGGGCTTTGCAGCTACCTGCTCATCGGCTTCTGGTTCGAGAACAAACCGTTCGCGGATGCGGGCAAGAAGGCGTTCATCGTGAACCGCATCGGGGACTTCGGGTTCTTGATCGCCATGTTCATGATCTTCCACGCGACGGGGAGCTTGAACTTCGTCGACGTGTTCCACGAGGCTCCACACCTCTTTGAGGTCGGGGGCACCACCATCACGCTGATTACGCTGGCGATGTTCCTCGGATGCACCGGGAAATCAGCCCAGATCCCGCTATACACGTGGTTGCCGGATGCAATGGCAGGCCCCACGCCGGTCTCGGCCCTGATTCACGCTGCCACCATGGTGACAGCCGGCGTGTACCTGGTAGCTAGGTCGAACGTCCTGTTCGCGATGGCGCCGGTGTCGAGCTTTGTCGTGGCGGCAGTCGGCGTGGCCACGGCGTTCTTTGCGGCGACAATCGCGACGAAGCAGTGGGATATCAAGAAGGTCCTGGCCTACTCCACGGTATCACAGCTCGGATTCATGTTTCTGGGAGTCGGTGTTGGGGCATACGCAGCAGGTATTTTCCATCTCGTGACCCACGCGTTCTTCAAGGCGCTCCTCTTTCTTGGTTCCGGCAGCATCATCTACGCACTGCACCGCGCGTATCATCACACGGGCTCGCACGAAGACGCTCAGGACATGCGTAACATGGGTGGCTTGCGACGCCTCATGCCGTGGACGGCGGGTCTCATGTGGCTTGCCACGTTGGCCATTGCCGGAGTGCCTGGCTTCTCAGGGTTCTTCTCGAAGGACGAGATTCTGGCGATGACCTTCGCCCGTGGCGGCGACTGGAACGCGTTCTACGTATTGTGGATCGTGGGCGTCGTTGCAGCGTTGCTGACGGCGTTCTACATGACCCGCATGATGATCTACACGTTCCACGGCCCCAACAGGACAGGTGGGGAAGAAGAGAAGCACCTCCATGAAGCACCCTGGGTCATGACGGGTCCGTTGGTGGTGTTGGGCATCGGGAGCGTCATTGCTGGGATCATCAACCTGCCGGCTGTACTGCCAATGAGTGGGTGGCTACATCACTGGCTCGAACCGGTGACACACCTGAGTCTCGACTATTTGCCCGAACTCCACTTATCTCCGACGACCGAATGGGCACTGCTCGGGTTCGCGACACTGATCGCGGCCGTGGGCATGCTGGCGGCGTGGAACTTCCTCAAGCCCGAGAGATTACTGCCAGCGAAGGAGGCTCCGGCTGAGACCGGACTTCAGAAGACCTTGGTCAACAAGTGGTACGTCGATGAACTCTACGACACGATCGTGGTGCGGCCCATTGGGTGGCTGTCCGACCGTGTGCTGTGGCGGATAGTCGACGCTGGGATCATCGACGGCCTATTGGTGAACGGTTCGGCGACGGCTACACGGGCGGTCGGTTGGATCGGGAGCCGGCTCCAGAACGGACGGATCGGCACCTACATGTTCTTCTTTGTAATCGGTTCACTCATCCTGCTCCGCGCGCTGTTACGGTAACGGCCATGAACTACGGCGATTGGGTACTCGATCTGCTGCTGGCGTTCCCGTTGCTCGTGGGACTCGTTGTCCTGCTGGGCCCCGAGCAACTGGCAAAGCGCGTGGCCTTGATTGGGACCTTGATAGAGTTCCTCTTGTCGGTCCCACTCTGGTGGATGTTCGATACTGGAACGGCTGCAATGCAGTTCCAGGTGCTCCACCCCTGGATTCCGGCCTGGGGAATCACGTTCCGACTGGGCGTTGACGGCATCTCCCTGTTCATGGTGCTGCTCACAACGTTTACCATGCCTCTCGCGGTCCTCGGGAGCTGGAACTACATCAAGGAAAAGCAACGGGCCTTCTACGCACTCTTGCTCGTACTGACCACAGGCATGCTGGGTGTGTTCGTGGCGCTTGATCTCTTCGTGTTCTACGTGTTCTGGGAGATCATGCTGATCCCGATGTACTTCCTCATCGGGGTTTGGGGTGGCCCGCGTCGACTCTATGCGGCGATCAAGTTCTTCATCTTCACGTTCGTGGGTTCGCTGCTGATGCTGGTGGCGATCCTCGTGCTGTACTACACGATTGGGGATACCACCGGGACCTACTCATTCGCCTATGACCATGTTCTCGCGAACGTCGGAGCAGCGAGGGAGTGGGCGTTCTGGCTCTTTGGCGCCTTCTTCCTGGCGTTTGCGATCAAAGTGCCGATGTTCCCGTTCCACACGTGGCTCCCTGATGCCCACGTCGAGGCTCCGACGGCAGGATCGGTAATCCTGGCCGGGATTCTCCTCAAGATGGGTACGTACGGGTTCCTGCGGTTTGCCGTCCCGTTCTTCCCCGAGATCGCGTTCCACCCCACCGTGGTCACCGTCGTGGTAACACTGGCTTTGGTTGGGATCGTCTACGGTGCCCTGGTAGCAATGGTCCAGCCGGACTTCAAGAAGTTGGTGGCGTACTCCTCGATTAGTCACCTGGGATTCGTGATGCTTGGCATCTGGGCACTGACGGTGCACAGCGTGGAGGGGGCCATCATCATCATGATCAACCACGGCATCTCGACGGGGGCACTCTTCTTCCTCGCGGGAATGCTGTACGAACGAACCCACACGAGGGAGATCGCGGCCTACGGCGGCATCGCGAGGGTCGTACCGATGCTCGCTCTCATGTTGTCCATCGTCTCGCTGTCATCTATCGGCCTGCCGGGGACCAATGGGTTCATCGGCGAATTCCTGGTCCTCATCGGTTCGTGGGGCGAGTACCCCTGGGCGACAGCCCTAGCGACGACGGGAGTGATCTTCGCAGCGATGTACCTGCTGTGGGCACTGCAGCGACTGATCTACAACAAGCTCGACAAGCAGGACAACGAACGCCTGACCGATCTCAGCGGTCGCGAACTCGCCGTGCTGCTCCCACTCATTGCTTGCATCTTCTGGATCGGACTCTATCCCGCTCCCTTGCTTCGCCGGATCGAAACCTCGGCTCAGGCATTGGTCGAACAGGTGCGGGGACCAGAGCAGCCGGCTGAGCATGCCCAGGTGTCGGAGGTGGTCCAGTGATCCCGGCACAGATTGATCTCAGCCAGCCCGGCGGACTCGCATTGGCACTCCTCCCGGAGATCTTCCTTGCCGCGTGGGCGCTCGTGTTGACGCTGGTCATTGCCTGGCAGCACAAGAGCGAGCAGGACCAGCAGCTCGTCGGTCGGCTCGCGCTGGCTGGGTTGGTACTCACGTTGGCCATGATGGTGGTTCTGTGGATCCGAGACCCCGGACCAGCCGGCCTCCAGTTGACCGTGGCACTAGACGGGTTCCGCTACGCAACGTCCTGCGTGTTCCTCATTGGCGCGATACTGGCCGTGATGGTGTCCTTGGCGTATCTGGGCCGTGAGGGCATCCTCGTGCCGGAGTACTATCTCCTGATCCTGCTTGCGACCCTCGGCATGATGTTCATGGGTGGCGGTGCCGATCTCGTAGTGATCTTCCTTGGTCTCGAGCTCATGTCCGTCTCCGTGTATGTCCTTACGGGCATTGATAGGCGGAGCGTGTTCTCGGCTGAAGCATCGCTCAAGTACTTCCTGCTCGGTGCCTTTGCATCCGGGTTCCTGCTGTACGGGATTGCGCTCATCTACGGGGCGACGGGTACCACGAACCTCATGCTCATCTTCGTCCAGATCTCGTCGGTCGGACTCGAGTCCGACATCTTGGTCGTGGGTGGGTTGGGTCTGCTCCTCGTTGGCTTTGCGTTCAAGGTGGGCGCGGTGCCATTCCACATGTGGACGCCTGACGTGTACGACGGAGCGCCGACACCCATCACCGCCTTCATGGCGGCGGCGGTCAAGGCAGCGGCGTTCGCGGCGCTCCTCCGGATTCTCGTGCAAGGCCTGGGATCCGTCGAGGGACTGTGGACCGACGTGATCTGGTGGCTCGCGGCCATCACGATGCTCGTTGGGAATGTCATTGCCTTGGCTCAGCGAAAGCTCAAGCGCATGCTCGCCTACAGCTCGATCGGCCATGCGGGATACCTGCTCGTCGCAGTTGCAACGGGATCGGAACTCGGGACGGCGGCGCTGCTGTATTACGTGCTGGTCTATACGCTGATGACACTTGGCGGCTTCGCCATCCTCGCCGCTATGGGCCGACGGGGAGAGCGGGATGTTCTCATCGACGATCTGAACGGTCTCGGTCAACGCCGTCCATGGGTCGCGTTTGCCATGACCATCTTCATGCTCTCGCTCCTCGGGTTTCCAGGGACCGCCGGCTTCATTGGCAAGTGGTACATCCTGTCAGCAGCAGTCCAGGCCGATCTGTGGTCCCTTGCCATCGTGCTCGTGGGAGCAAGTGTCATCTCTGCTGGCTTTTACCTGCCGGTCATCATGGCGATGTACATGAAGCCGCCTGCATCAGAGAGTGCGCATGATAATGTGCAGATTCTGGGTTCTGCACGATTGGTCGTCGCGGCTACGGCACTGCTGCTGCTACTTTTCGGGGTGTGGCCAAACCGTGTGATGGACGCTGCTCGGGAAGAGGGTCGGGACCTGAGACCGTCGATCATGCGAACCGTTTCACGCTGAGTTGGATGTGGGTCCGCCCAGTGGCGGGCCCACTTCACCCCGAGGCTGCCATGGACGTACCCCTGCACATTTTCCGGCAATATGATATCCGCGGCATCGTCGGCGACGATCTGACGGCACCGCTGGCCCACGCGATTGGCAGGGCGGTCGCCACGGTCGCACGACGACGAATTGGTCGCGACCCGAGGATCGCCGTCGGACAGGACAATCGTCCGTCGGGAGAACTGCTCGCGCGCGCCGTGCGCGACGGTGTCGCGCGGGCGGGCGGTACAGGCGTGGATGTCGGAGTATTGCCGACACCCGCCCTATACCTTGCCTTGCACGAGCTCGACGTCGACGGCGGGATCCAGGTGACGGGTTCGCACAACCCACCCGAGTTCAACGGGTTCAAGATGGTGATCGCCGGATCGACGCTTCATGGTGACGACATCCAGGATCTTGGGCGCATGATCGCCGAAGATGCAATGGACTCTGGACACGGTTCGCTGGAGGCCGATGACTCTGTCCTCCAGCGCTATGTCGAGGCGATTGTCTCGCGGAACGGGCCCATTGAGCGTCCAGTGAAAGTCGTGGTGGACTGTGGGAATGGCGCGGCAAGCTTGGCAGCCGCAGCGGTCATGAGTCGATTGGGCGCCAACGCCATTCCGTTGTTCTGTGAATCCGACGGGACGTTTCCGAACCACCACCCGGATCCGACGGTACCCGAAT
>Ga0255055_10003254_pt1 | contig 11016 bp, 10 predicted proteins | sample JV7_2_27_MG_FD_188633 | JGI IMG/M metagenome (GOLD analysis project Ga0255055, IMG submission 188633) | Seawater microbial communities from Jervis Inlet, British Columbia, Canada - JV7_2_27 | ecosystem: Environmental > Aquatic > Marine > Inlet | place: Canada: British Columbia | collected... | reverse complement strand
ATCCCCACCGCCCCCGGTGAACAGCCCGATGATGCTGCCGAACGTCGAACTCGAGAGGGTAAACCGCGCCGAGATCGCCCGGAGAAATGGCTTGAACTGGGCACTGTCGGTGCCGGCCTGGCCGTCCCACAAATCGTGGGTCATGGAGAGCGAAAACCCCGGCACCAGATCACTCGTGAACCGATTGGTCATGCTTGACGTCACCCAACCGCTCAGTCCCTCCTGCTTCGCTTTCTCGAAATCGTACTCGAACGCCGAGGTCTGAATGCTCAAGAGTTTGATCTTGCGCATCTGCCGCGGGTCGGACGTAGTATCCCCGGGCTCAGGCTTGAACTTGCCTTCGAACGTGTTCGAGAAGCCGAGGCTGATTCGGTGCAACGTCGGGCTCTCGCGGGCATTGACCTTTCCGGTGGGGTCGAGCGCACGGGCATAGTCGTCCGGGACGGTCGCCTTCGGTGCGTAGCTCCAATTCATGAACGGCGCGAACGAGTGTCTGATCCTCGAGAGCGGACCGAGCCCAGGGAAGAACCCGAAGAAGGTCGGGCTCATGCTCGCGCTCAACGCGAACCGTTTGCCCTGGGCGACGAACCCCCCACCGGTGAATTGGTTTCTGAGCAAGAAGGCACCGCCCGTCGTATTCCGGACACCGATCGTCGGCTGGAACTTCCAGGTCGAGCCAAACAGAATCGGGAGGTTGATCCCGGTGTTCCAATCGATCTCGGTTCTGAACTCCTCGCCGAAGAACCTGGTGATCGTATCAGCCGGATTGTCGGGGTCCGGATACTCGATGGGCTGGCGCGGTCGTGTCGTCTGGAAGTCGACGATCGAGATATCGTTGGCCCAGTTCCACCGACCTACACGGAACGGCGTGCGGAACGACATGTTCGACGTCCGAGTGTCAGCAATCAAGCTGTCGTACAACTCGATCCCGCCTCCGGGCTGCTGGGGGATCCTGACGTTCGTCACCTGGTTGAACAGTTGCTGGTTGCTGAACGAGAACGACGGGGACCACGTGGCATCACTCCACAGCTGAACCGGCGATGGAGTCAGGCTGATCGTTGGGAGCGATTGCGTGACCAGCTCATTGCTCAGGTCCTGCGTGTAGCTGCCACCGACCGCCAGCGTACCCCAGTCGAACTGTTTATTGAAGTTGAGCCGGCTCGACAGCGTGGCCGTCTGGAGAAACGGGTCTACCGAGTTGTTCTGCACCACGCGGGCGCTGGTCGCATAGTCCACGCTCGCGGTGAGCCGAGTTCGCTGGCTGAACGACTGGTTGTGATTCCATTGGAGGCGCATGGACCGGCCTCCGGGTAAATCCCCGCCTCCGGGTAGATCCTCGATCGGCTCCTCGAAGATCCACGATGCCGAGAGCCCTCCCTGGAGAAACTGATTCAGCCAGCGGTAGTTGAACTGGCCGTTGATCCCGATGTAGTTCCCGGAGAACCAATCGAGGGATGCCTGGAAGTCGACGTAGTCACTGATGGCGAAGTAGTACCCGATGTTGGAGACGTGTCGCCGGTAATCGCTGTTCGGTCGGACCAAGTCGTTGAACCCGAAGCGTGGGATCAGCATGCCCGACTTGCGGCCGGGTCGCGCATCCTGGAAGATGAACGGGAGCCACAAGATCGGGACGTCCCGCACGTACAAGATGGCGGGTCGCGCCACCATGATCGTGTTGCTCACCCACTTCACGTTGCCGGCAGTAATGTGATAGTGCGGCGACGGGTGTTCGCAGCTCGTGATCTCGTCCTTCTGGCCGTAGATCCTGGTGCCGGCAGAATCCATCTCGAGCCCGCCTCGCAGGTACCACGTGGCGCTTCCCTGCGCGAAGCTCGTGAGGGCGTTCGGCACGGTGCCGCGACGCTCACACGTGTCGTACCGCATGTTCTTGCCGACGAGCACCGTACCGGCATCGAACAGCGTTGGCTCCGGATCTCCTCCCGCAAGCAGTCGGCACTCGGATTGCTGGAAACTCACCACGCCCGCCTCGAGCGTGCTCCCTTCCCGTTCGACCATGGCCGAGCCGACGAGCACGATCTCCCTGGTCTGCCCGAACAGCGTAATGCTGTCACCGGCGTACCGTGTGATCGCGTACTCCGGCAGGTCCATGAGCGCCCGAATCACCGAGTCCGCGGAAGGGAACGAACGGGATGGAGCTGTGGGAAGCCCAAGACTGCGGGCGTCGGCAGTGTCGATGGGTTGGAGGATAGAGTCCTGGCGGACTGCTTCGGGGGGCGGAGGAGGGGGACGCTCCTGGGCGAGCGCGGACGCCCCGTCCCCACGTGGGACAATAGAGACGATGGCAACGATGGCGAGGACCGTGGTCGAACCGGGCCTGCTACGCACGGCGCTTCACCAGAATCTTGGAGACGAAGATGCCGACTTCATACAGGATGAGCAGCGGCGCCATCATCATCATCATCGAGAAGACATCTGGTGGCGTGAGCAGCGCCGCGAAGATCGAGGCGAACACCAGCGCGATCGGCCGGTGCCGGGCAAACGTCTCTGGTTTCATCACTCCGATCCCACAGATCAGACTCATGACCACCGGCAGTTGGAACATGATCCCGAACGCCATGATCGTCCGTGTGGCAAACCCGAAGTAGGCATCCGCCGTGATGATCCACTCGATATCGCCGATGCGAAAGCCGTAGAGGATGCGAAACACGGCAGGCAGTACCCACAGGTACGCCATCAAGACACCAGCGAGGAATAGGCCAAGTCCCGCTATCAGCGCCGGTATGATGTTGCGCTTCTCGTGTTCGTAGAGCGCCGGAGTGAGGAACTTCCAGACTTGGGCAAAGATGATCGGGGACGCGAGAACGAGGCCTATCACCACTGCCAACTTGAGCGTGATCAGGAACGCGTCAGTCGGTCGGGTGATGAAGAGCTTGCCCTCGGGGAGGTACGGGGCGATCGGGTCCTTCAGCAACGTAAAGACGTCGAACCGCTGGAGGAGATAGAATCCGATGACCGACCCCACGATCAACGCCGCGAGGCTCCACAGGATACGCCACCTCAGCTCTTCGAGGTGGTCGAGGAATGGCATTTCCCCCTTGGGGATTTTCGCTTTCATCTGGAAAACGGCGGAATCCGCCGGGCCTCAGTTCTCGGGGTTACCGAGCTTCGTTCGCGCGAGCTGCGCTTCCTCGGATCGTGGCCACCCAGCAATAACACGACTGTAGTACACCTCAGCCGCCCGCTGGTCCCCCCGCCGCTCCGCAAGGAGGCCCAACCGATAGACCGCCGTGGGCGCCCTCCGCGAATCGGGATGGCTCCGCGCGACCAACTCATAAGCCGCTGCGGCCGAATCCGGCTCCGATTCCTCCCACGACTCACCGAGGAAGAACTGGGCATCGGCTGCCAGAGGATGCTGGGAATAGGCCTCGAGAAATCCCTGGAATCCAGCGCGTGCCGTACCCGGGCTGCCGCGCCGCAGCTGCTCGAGTGACAGGTCGTACAACTCCTGCGCGTCGATGTCCCCAACGCCACCCCCCCCAGCCGAATCTCCAGGTTGTCCTACGGGTGCGACAATGGGCTGGCGCAGCCGCTGGTCGAGCTGGCCTCGCAGCTCAGTGAGGCGCTGCTGGCTCTGGCCCGTGAGCTCCTGGACCTGAACCAGTTGGCGCTGCACCTCGATCATGTCCCGACGCACATCACCCTGGAACGCCACCAGCCAGCGCTGCTGCACTGCCAGCGAGTCTAGGTAGTCCTGCTGCAGGCTCACGATATGGTCAAGCACAGCAGCCCGCACCGAATCGGTGCGGGCTGCCTCAGCCTGCATTCCCTGCAACTGCTCCTCGAGACGCCGCACATCGCTCTTCAGCGCACACGCGCTGAGAGCGACGGACGCTACGGCGAAGAGGGCGAGTCGCCTCACATGCCGGACGGCATTACCAGCCTGTCACCACCCGCGGTGATGGCAAACTCGTCGCGCCGGTTCTGCTCCCACGCGTCCTCGTTGCTGCCCATGGCCGTCGGGCGCTCTTCGCCCATGGAACGAACCGTCAGCCGGCTCTCGCTGATCCCATGGTCGACGAGCCATTGCTTGGCCGCATTCGCGCGTCGCATGCCGAGCGCCATGTTGTACTCGTCCGAACCGCGCTCATCGCAGTGGCCGGCGATCTCCAGCCGCAGAGCGGAGTTTGCCTGCAGAATGCTGACCTTCTGCTGCAGGACACTCGTGTCGTGGCCTTCCCGGACGTTCGACTTGTCGAACTCGAAGTTGATCACGCCGGCGAGCATCTGTCTCACTTCGGCCGTGATCGCGGCCTCACGCCGTGCGGCTTCCTCACGCTCACGACTGATGCGCTCCTGCTCCGCCTGCGCGCGCCGGATGCTGTCCTGGATGGCCTGCGCCCGCGCGATCGAGTCGAGGCGGTCCTGCTCTGCCCGCGCGATCGAGTCGGGATCGGGCTGCGGCGCCACTTCCTCAGGCTGTCCACCACACGCTGCCGCCACGACCACAGCGGCGATTCCGAGGGCTGCTACCAACTTGGCTTTCATCGTTGCTCCATGCTGAGGGCTCATTTGTCCTGTTACTCACGTATTCGAGGCGACCATGCCGGCAGCCGGGCTTCACCCACTCTCGTGAGCTGCCGCACTCTCCCCGTCTCCACATCGATTACCCAAACCTGACGTCGGCCTGTTCTGCCCGAGATAAACGCCAGGTGGCGTCCATCGGGCGCCCAGGTCGGGTCTTCGTTCCGCCCGGCGCTCGAGAGCTGCTGCACCACTCGGGACCGCGTCTCCATGATGAAGATCTGGGGGCTTCCCGCAACCACTCGATGAAACGTGATGTTGATGCCGTCCGGTGACCAATCAGGCGCGTTGGAGTTGCCGGTAACGCCGTAGTCAAAGGGGGCGAACAACTCCTGTCCCGTACCGTCCGCCGACATCACGTAAATCTGAGTGCCCCCAGCCCGCGTCGTGACGAACGCGATCTGCCGTCCATCAGGGCTGAACGTGGGAGATAGGTTATCGGAAAACCTCCCCACCGTCAAGCGCTCTAAGCAACAGTCCCGTGCGAGGTTATAGCGATAGACCTCATTGGCCTCTTCGGCGATTCTGGTGAACGCCACCATTCCGCCATCGGGAGAAATCGTGGGGCTGATGTTGAGCTGCTCCTCCGTCCCCGGAATCACCCTTCCCGTCCCACTGATGAAGTCGTGCAGGATGAGCTTTCCCCACCCTTGCTCGAGTTCTGAGTATACCGCGCGCGTACCATCCGGATGCCACGTGGAGGAGAACGCCGTCGCTCCCGGCTGGGATACCTGGATCTGGTTGGCACCGTCGGCATCGATCCGATACAGGCTACCCCGCGAGATAAATAGCAGCCGAGTCGCCGCGATGCCGGGCACACCGGTTACGGCCTCCACCACCACATCCGAGGCTCGGTGGACCGCCATCCGGAACTCCTGGCTCAGTGGATCCATTGCCGCGAGCCTGACTCGTCTGCGCTCGCTCTCGCCTTTGACATCGTAGACCGCCACGACGTGCTCGAGGGAGTCCGCCCCCGGCAGCACGGCCACGGCATAGTCGGCTCCGAGTGCCGAGTAGAGCGAATAGTTGACGTAAACGTCGTCCACCGGTGCTCCGGCATCGTCCGTCGCCGTGATACCCAAGACCAAGTCGTCGCTACTGGGCAGCGCGATGATCTCGAAGTGATCGCTGTAGTCGAGGTCCCGCTGCAGAATTGCCCGCGCCGAGTCCAACAGCTCGGTATGGGGTCCACCAAGCACCAGCATGCCCGGTCGAAGCCCCGGGGTGTAGGTGATCCCGATCCGCACGCCCTGTTCGATCGGTGGGTCCTGCGCGTGTGCGAGCGATCCAGGTAGCAAGAGGCCGGACAGCAGAACAAGAGCGAGACGTCGAGTCATTAGCGTATGGTCGATGGATCGAAGAAGAAGCTCACGGGAAGCACGTCAGCAGGGTATCCCTCGGGGAGCGGGCCGAAGGCACCCGCGTTGGCCGCGGCCTCGATGGCTCCCTGAGCCTCGAGATCGAAGCCGAAGTTCCCCGACCGCTTGACGAACTGGAAGCCAGACATCGTGCCATCGCGATGCACGAGGAACAGCGCCTCCGCTCGGAGTGACACCTGCCCCGAGGGCCGGTGCCATCGGCGGTACACCTGATTCACGATGTTTCGCAGATACTCCGGAAACGGGAAATCGACACCGCTGGTATTGACCGTTCCGGCATCCGTCCCGGTCGAGGGCTCGACGTCGGGCGCCGGCTCCTCGGGAGGCGTGGTACGCGGTGCCGGCTCGCGGTCGACCTCGGGTTCGGGCGGCGGTGGCGGTGGAGCTTCCTCAGAGACCGAGGTGCGCTGCGGACGAGGCTGTTCTACCACCGGGGGTGGCTGCGCAGCCTGCCGCTGAACCGTTTCCGGCGCGCGACGTTGCTCGGGCTCAGGCCTGGGAGCGGCAATGAGCTCAACGGAGTACACCGGTACAAGCGAATCCTGTATCAGTGGCGGCGTCGAGAACAACAAGACGACGGCAGACACGTGCACCACCACCGTGGCAGCTGCTGCCACGCTACTCGGACCACCTTCCGGTGCCCGACGCCAGAGGCGGCGCGCTCGTCTCACTGCCGGCGTGCCTCGCCTTCGGCAACGAGTCCGACATTCTGAATGCCCGCCGATCGGATGACCGCGACCACCCGCAGAACGCTCGCATAGTCCGCGCGGCCATCACCGCGAACGTATACGCCCTCTGGCTGGCGTGCAGTTACCATAGCGGGAAACGCCGCCCGGAAATCCTCATACGAGAGAGGTGTGTCGTCGACGAAGACCTGGCCCTGCTGGTCAACCGTCACCCACATGCCCTCCCGCGGCTGGAGCGGTCGCGCCTCAGCCCTCGGCAACTGCACGTCGACACCGCCCTGCATGATGGGAGCAGTGATGATGAAGATGATCAAGAGTACGAAGGCGACATCCACGAGTGACGTGACGTTGATGTCGGCTGACGGCTGCAGGTCGCCGAACCCGCGGGGAGTACCTATACCGCGCATCGTGCTTCCTCCATTCGTCCGAAGTCAGGCCAGTATCGGCTACGCAGACTGGTCACTCCCACCCCGCTGAGGCAACATCAGATCCGGCCCTCGCGCGCCATGGTTCCCACGATCTCTTGGGCGAAGCCTTCCATCTCCCCAGTGAACACGTTGAGGCGGGAGACGAACAGGTTGTAGGCGATGACGGCAGGGATGGCGACGGCGAGGCCGAGTACCGTGGTGACGAGCGCTTCGGCAACGCCGGGGGCCACCGCTGAAATGTTCCCCGACCCACCCGCTGCTATCCCGATGAAAGCATCCATGACACCGATCACGGTTCCCAGAAGTCCGAGAAGTGGACTGACCGATCCAATGGTCGCTAGCCAGGTGATAAACCTGGCCATGATGTCGCGTTCCGCCCCGACTTCCTTGGCAAGGACCATCCGCAGGACCTCGAGTTGGGTGGCGCTCAGCACCGCCCCTTCGGTGCCCTTCTCCTCCTTGAGCGCTCCGGGTCTCAGCTCTGAGAAGAAGTTGACGCCCTCCCGCAGCAGGCGTCCGTACGGCGACGGCGGCAGCTTCATCACGGCGTGGTAAGCATCTTCCAGCCGGCTCGTGCGTTCGAGAGCGTCGAAGAACTGGTCACCCTGTTTCCGCACGCGACGGAACTGGACCCACTTGAGTGCGATGACGAACCAGCTCACGAGGGAGAAGACGATGAGTACTGCCATCACACCCTTCGTCATCCCGCTCGACGTCGTGACCAGCTCCCAGGCGCTCGTCGGGAGCGCCCCACCCACCTGCAGCAGCATCATGCTACTTCCTCCGCAATCCACTCGTATGTGCGTTTGAGACCGTCGGCGAGCGTGAATTCAGGTTTCCATCCCCACTCGCTGGCTGCTTTGTCGTTGGCTACTGCACTTCGCTCCAACTCACCGGGGCGGGCTTCCTCATGTGTCACTTGCACGGAAGCGCCTGCGGCGTCGATCATCGCCTGTGCGAGCTCATTCACGCTCGTCTCCACGGCGGTGCCCACGTTGAACGCGAGATCGTCTAGCGACGCTGCGTCCGGCGGGTCCCACCGCGTGGCCGCCAAGTTGGCCGCCACCACATCGCCCACGTAGACGTAGTCCCGGGTCTGCCGCCCGTCTCCATACACCGTAAGCCCTTCATTGCGCCGCAGCCTGCTTCCGAAGATCGCGACAACCCCGGCCTCACCGTGGGGATTCTGTCGCGGGCCGTAGACATTGGCGTAGCGCAGGGCCACCGAGTGCATCCCGTGGATGATCGCGTAGGCGGCCAAATAGTATTCGGACGTGAGCTTGCTCACACCGTAGGGAGACACCGGGAGCTTGGGAGCTGTTTCGCCGTGCGGAAGATCGTCGCTCTCGCCGTACACGACTCCACCTGACGACGCGAATACCACACGTCCAACTCCACCGGCCCGAGCGCCCTCCAGGAGATTGAGGAACCCCATGATGTTCGTTCGGGCGTCGAACATCGGATCGGTCACGGAGACACGCACGTCCATCTGTGCCGCGTGGTGGTTGAGGACCGTAAAACCTCCCGACTCCAAGAGCTGCCTTGCTTCCGTGGAGCCCACGTCAGCTTTGACGAACTTGGCAGCCTTCGGAATGTTCTCCACTCGGCCACTCGAGAGATTGTCGAGGATCGTGACCTCGAAGCCCTCCGCGAGGTAGCGGTCGGCCACGTGGGAGCCGATAAATCCCGCGCCGCCGGTTACCAACACTCTCTGTGTCATCCGTTCACCGGTTCAGGTTCCCAGGTCACTCCAGCACCCCCACTGGAGTGACACAAAGCGCTGTAATATAATGGCTTACGCAACCCCAGGCTCGGGAAACGTGCCGGCTCTTGTGGAAGGTGTCCCTCGCCTCCTTGGAGCAGGCGTTCTCCTCCGCGCGCAAGTGGTCCGCCACGCCCGGCAACACCAACCACGGCCGGGGCGCGTCGTACCAAGGCGCGCTTCGGAGAAACCCGCTCCATCGTCGGCTACCTATACCTGACCTGAGCACACTTGCTGGGTACGCGAAGGGAGACTCCGCAACGAGCGGTGGGCACGGGCGAGGCACCCACCAAAAGGAACGGCCGCAAATGCGGCCGTTCCCTGGTGTTGGGTCTTACGAAAGCGAACCCCGAGGGTCACGGCATCTTGCGAACTAGCTGAACGGGTGCGCCCGCTTCGATGCCGAGGTCAGTAATGTTGACGATGAGGCCCGTTGCGGACTGGTCCCGCACGTGCGTAATCCGCAGGAAGGCGACCTTTCGGGGCGCCATGCCTTCGCCCTTGTCCATCTTTAGCACCGCGAACACGTCGCCAGGGACAACACCGGCTCCACGACCAAGGTCGATGTAGACGATTTGCTGCTGGCTCGGGACCGGATTCAACTGCCGAGGGGCAATGATGGAACCCATCATGCCGTTCTCAACCGGCACCGGCAGAACCTTGCCGGGATCGTTGAACGGTTCGAGTGGAATGGCGAGCTGGTCATCGGAGATGCGCTGGAATTGCTCGAGCACCTGCGCGATGACGTGCGTGCTGGAGACCTCGGTGACCTCGACCACGCCGGTGGGGTAGAAGATCTCACCCCAGCCCTTCACCTTGCGCAGCAGCAGGCCAAGCAAGAGTGAGTCACCTACCTGGTAGGTGCCCCCCTCAGGCGGCGTGACACCGACATAGTTGAACACCGTGGCAAACGAACTCTCGGGCAGTCGAGATAGCCTCTCCTGTCCGACCCGTCCCATCACGGTCCCCCAGGGCAACACCTGATCTTCGGTGAGGAAGCCGGAGGAATAAAACTGCGCACGCGTGGCAGCTCGATATGTGACGGGCTCGTACCCCACCACCGACGTCGTCCCAGACCCTTGTTGGACAAAGATGGTTGGGACATTGGCCGTTGGGGGCGGTGGAGGTGCCACCGGTGGCGGCATCTCGCCGGGCTCCGGAACCTCCTGGGCCTCCGTGGGGTCCCCGCGGACGGCCTCTTGGATCTGCTCTACACCCGGTTCGACGTTCACCTGCGGCTGTTGCCCAGGTTCCGCGCCTGGCTCCGCCACGGGCTCCTCAGCCAAGACCGCTGCAAGACCAGCGAGCCTCAGCTCCTCCCCGGGGAAAATCCAATGCGGATCTTCGACGACCGTAGTGTTGAGCCGGTAAATCTCCGGCCACAGGAAGGGATCACCGAAGTAGAGTGCGGCGAGGTCCCACAGCGTCTCGCCTTCTACGACGATGTGCACTTCAGGCACCTGGACCGGCTGTGGCTCCTGGGCCTGGACTGCGGCCGCTCCAAGGGCAAGAGCGGCGCAGCACATAACGATTGGGCTAGAACGGAAGATCGTCCTCTTCCTCATCAAGCGCCTCCGGGAAGTCATTGTAGGACTCCGATGGCGAGCCGCCGGTCGCCGCTTGAGCGGCCGGACGCCCGACTGCTTCGGCATCCTCCCCCCCTCCACGCGGTGACAGCATGAGAATCTCGCGAGCATTGATCTCGGTGGAATACCGAGTGTTGCCCTCGCGATCTTCCCACGTGCGGTACTCGATTCGACCGTCGATGTAGACCCTGTCGCCTTTCTTCATGTACTTGTCGGCGATGTCCGCCAGCTGCTGGAACTTGCTGTTCCACAGCACCACACGGTGCCACTCCGTCTTGTCCTGCCGCTCTCCGGACTGAGTCGTCCAAGACCGGCTCGTGGCCACCGACAGGGTCGCTACCCGGGTTCCATTGGCGGTGGACCGGACCTCGGGGTCAGCCCCGAGATTCCCAATGAGCATCACTTTGTTCAGACTACGACTCACGCCAACCTCCGAAAATCTGGGGGGTGGGACCCGGACAGGGACAAACTATAGGAACTGCAAGTCCTTTTGTCAACCAAAGATACGCGGTTTGGAGCAGAATATTTCGAGATGGTTTCGGGTAAACTTCGGGTTCGCGGAAATGGGGGCGGTGGGAGGCAGTGACCGGGGTCACAAAAGGGGCGATGAGAAGGCGATCAGAAGGCGATGAG
>Ga0255055_10003253_pt1 | contig 11020 bp, 15 predicted proteins | sample JV7_2_27_MG_FD_188633 | JGI IMG/M metagenome (GOLD analysis project Ga0255055, IMG submission 188633) | Seawater microbial communities from Jervis Inlet, British Columbia, Canada - JV7_2_27 | ecosystem: Environmental > Aquatic > Marine > Inlet | place: Canada: British Columbia | collected... | reverse complement strand
TTATTGAAAACCAAAAGAAAGATTTTAATATAGAATATTCAAATTTTAGTAAAAATGTTATGAAAAATTAACAATAAATATTTTTAACCCTTTTTAATATCGAGGAAATATCCTTTATTGTCTACAGTTCCTTCTAATTCTATTCCTCCGTTCCAACCAAGTTTTTCTATATCTTTTGGTGGTATCACTATTGTATATTTGTATATTGATTTTCCTTTGTATTCACGGGCTTTATGTTTCTGTAATTTCATAATAATTTGTAATTCTAATCAACCATATAAATGTGGCGCCACAAAGTTTATATACTCCTTATGCATTACTATTATTGGTGACTAATACAATGGAAGAAAAACATATAGATATTAAAAGAATGGTAAATGATAGAAAAGCAAGAGGAATGTTACTTCTTGAAGAAGGTTCTGAACCAACAGAGATTAAAACTAATACTTGGATAGTACCTTCTCAAAGTGGTAATGGAACATACACGGTTAGGTTTTTTACAAATAATAACAGATGGCTTTGTAGTTGTCCTGATTTTGAGAATCGTGGTCTTAGATGTAAGCATATTAATGCTGTCCGTATTTGGAAAAATCTTAAAACCAAGTTTGAACAGATAAACCTAAAGATAAAGCAGAATATCAAAGTTAAGGATTATGAGGTTGATTGTTGTAAATTCTGCCATTCAACTAATATTATGAAATATGGTAAGAAGAATGGTAAGCAGAATTATATGTGTAAGGATTGCAAAAGGAATTTTGTAAACAATATAGATTTTGAGAATATGAAATACAACCCTAAGATAATTGCTCTTACACTTGATTTGTATTTTAGGGGATTATCACTTCGTAAGATTAGCCAACACTTGAAAGAATTTTATGATTTGAACATTACACATATGAGTATCTATAACTGGATAGAAAAATACATCGGAATAATGAACGAGTATGTGAATAGTATTACTCCTGATGTTGGGGGTGTCTGGCATACTGATGAAATGAAAGTTAAAATAGATGGTAGTTGGGAATACCTTTGGAATGTTATTGATGAACATACACGTTATCAACTTGCAAGTGTAGTAAGCACAGAGCGTAAGGTTAGGGATGCACGTATGGTCTTTCAACGTGCTAAAAGTAATTGTGGTGGTCGTAAACCTAAGTATATTGTTACTGATGGACTTCCAAGTTATCATCCTGCTATTAACAAGGAATTTAAAACAAATACTGGTGAAACAGAGCATCTTGGAAAAGTTGGTATTACCCATCATCCTAATAACAATCATGTAGAAAGGTTGCATGGAACTATTAGACAGCGTGAGAAGGTTATGCGTGGATTAAAAACAGATGAAACTCCTATTGTAGAAGGTCATAGGTTGTTTTATAACTTCATTAAACCACATGAGGGTCTTAATGGTAAAACACCATCTGAAAAAGCAGGTATTACAATAGAAGGAGATAACAAGTGGTTATCATTGATGAAAACATCAATTAAACATCAAAAATCAAAGACAAAAATCATATAAAAAATAAACCAAATAACTATGAAAGCTGACGGAATCATTAATGAAAGAAATCTTGTTATATTACTAACAGGATTTTCTTTCAAAATACCGACATCTGGAAACTCTTTTTTTATTTTTTCTGCTAATTTAAAGATATATTTACTATGCTCAAAAATAATTATCTGAAAAACAATTGTAATAACAAAACCAATGATACATAATGCAGGTAATATCCAACTTTTCGTAGTAGCATCAAGATTTAAAGCACTAACATATGATACTAAAAGCATTGATTCTCCAATTAAAAGTAAATTTAAACGACTTGAAAATATTACATTCTCTTGATGTAATCTATCAGTTTGTAATTCAAAACCCATATTATCCCTTTCATCGTATTGTTATTTTTTAAGCAACTATAAACTTTACTTTATTATCGTGTTTAATTTGTCGATATTGCATTATTTCAAAAACTCTAAATTAATGTTAGCAATATGGAACTTGTTTATGTGGAATGATATACTAACATGGCAAATAATTGCTGCCATTGTTGCTATATTAGCTTTAATAGTTGCAATATTGGCAATTCTCACAAGAAAAAGAAAAAAATTTGGTTATATACAAATTGAAAAAATATCTTTAGTAGATATTAAAAAAGAAGGTATTGAAAGAATTGAAATATTATTTGATGGTAAAAAAGTAGATGATGTAAGCTTAATTTTATTTAAGATTGTTAATTATGGAAATACCGAAATAACTGAAAATGATTTTAAAAAACCAATATCAATAAATTTTGGAGATAATTCTAAAGTATTAGATATTGGAGTAGAAGAAAAAAAACCAGATGATTTAGATTTAATAATAGAAAATAAGGAAAAATATGCAGAAATAAAACCACTATTATTAAACAGAAAAGATTACATTGTATTTACAGCTTACGTTAATAATTTTAAAAAATTGGAAATTAAAACTCGTATAACTGGTGTTCATAAAATTACAGATTTAACATTTAGCAGAGAAATATACAAATCAATTTTTGATACTACTTATTCTTCATCTTTGGGTTATTTACTATATTTAAAATTAAAGTTTATTTTTAAATCTAAATTAAAGAAACCATAGCATTAACCATACTAAATTTGACATACTAAATTTGCCATACCGATATTATACAGAACCTGTCACTAGTTATCATAATTTGACGAAAAAACAGAAATTCATATATACTTGACTCTAAAGTCACGATCTTGACTCTAAAGTCTGACTCTAAAGTGACTTTAAAGTCAAAGCCATTTTATCACAAAAATATTTAAATGATAAATCCATTTTTAAATTAGGTTTGTAGGGAGGAAAAATAATGGTAAGAAGAAATTATCCACCTTTTAATGGAAAAAGATATATTGGAAATAATTCACCTAATATTAAAAATAGAGAAGTGCATGATTTAGATAATGAAGATACAAATAAAAATGGTTGCCAAATTGAGGAAATTAAAAATGTTGTAACATTTGATTCTTTAGCAGAAGCACGCAATAAAGGTTTCGACCCATGTGATAAATGTCTTACTGGGTCAAAAAGATAAAAATTTTAAGCAATAAACCTAAATTTCACAACGTTAATTTGCCAACGCCATAATTTACAGAACCAACAAATCTATATACAAACAATAGATAAAGTTATTAAATCTTATTTTATTTTAAATTTCGAAGGTAGGTGAAAAAATGAGTGAAGAAGAAATAAAACGTTTTCTTGGGGAATTATGTATAAAAGGCTTTGCAACAATAATGGAAAGTCAAATAGATGATGAAAAAAACAAAGGAGTAGGTTGGGATATTGCAAAAGCAACATTAAAACATATGCAAGATAATCCATCATTTTATTATGATCTTGGAGAATTACTTTATAATTCATACCAAAAATGGAAAGATGAGCAAAATAATATTACCACCTCCATTGAAAAAACATCATAGTTAGAAAAAATATGATAAAAGGATTTCTGAATAGTAAACCAAACTAAAGTTCACAACCGAATTTTCCCAAACTAAAATTTCCAATCCAGTATAACATAGAACCATCCTTATTAGTTCATATACATGACAATGATTTTGTAAATTATTTATGTTTCCTTTTTCCCTTAACGCTTTTTTTACCTATCTTCTTGGCTTTAGTTTTTATCGATTTTCTTCTGTCAATCTTCCAAAACTTTTTCTTTTTTTCCTTTTCACTTTTTACAAGATCCATTCTTTTTAATTTTTTTAGATGTTTATCAGCTGTATTCCAACTCATTGTTGTTCTCTTGGCAAGTCTATTGGTAGTAGCTCTTCCCTTGGTCTTTAAAAGATAATGCAATAGAGATCTATCAAAAACATCAATGTCTATTTCCATAGTGGCTTTTTTTTTCTTTGGTTTAGGTTTATGGGCTTTACTCATTTTTAACCACCTCCAGCTCTATTTTATTATCAACCGTTATCCAAAATATAATTTTGTCCTTTTTTTCCAGACCTACCCGCTCTTTGACAAAATGGGGTATCCTAATGAAAAACTGCCCTCTGTTCTCTCCGATTTTAACTGTTGCTTTCTCAACATATCCATCTCTTTCTATTTCACTATATATTTTATCTTTATGTAATAATATTCTAAAATTAATTCTATCAGTCGCACATGCACCAATGCCTTAATGGGCAAAAGAGATAAACTATTTTCATATATTAATTAACGATAACTATGGAAAACACTTGTTGTGATGATACTTGCAAATGTGATTGTAGTAATATACCAGAACATAGAATGTGCCAATTAACTCAACCACCACATGAATTTGACTTGGAAAAAGTAAAAGAACTTACATCAAATCCTAAATTCATCTGCAAATGTTGTGGAAGAACAGCAAATAATGAAGAAAATCTATGTAACCCCATTCCTTTAAATTAATAAAATTATTTTCTTTGTTTATAAATAATTATTAACAAATAGTTTATTTTGAATATTGGTTTAAGGGAGGAAAAAAAGATTAAAAAAAATTTATATATTTTAGATTAAAAGGGAGGAAAAATGATTTTGCGCCATTTTTGTAATCGTTGTAATAAGCTATTTGATGAGAACGATATGGTTATTCATGTGTATCATGATAGGGAAAATTGGTATTGTAAATCGTGTAATAGCATTGTATTTGAAGGAGCGCAGGTTTTTCAAAAAAAGTTAGAAGAGTATAAGGATAAGGTGAAATGAAATAAAGAAACCATAACAGTTATTTGAATGCACTTTCCAATAAGTTTAACTATCAAATATTGTTACGGTTCGAATTGTGGAGTCTAGTCTGGAAGTTTAGAATAAATTTTTAGGAGTACCTACTTTTTTATCCTTTCTTCCTCCCTCAAAAATCACTAGACTCCATCCTTTTACATCTTCTTTTTTTACAACTGTTGCAATTAACAATTGTGATAGATAGATTTAAAAATAAATATTATATTTCTTAATTAATAATAGAGGGAGGTAGAAAATTGAAAGTGAAAATAATATGTATTTTAGTAATGACGCTGTTGATTGTGACTACTATTCCAGCTGTAGGGATAAAGAATGAATATAAACCTTTGGAAGAACAACAGGTTTTAAAATCTTTTAATACAAAAGCTGAAGAAACTATAACTATAAATCCTATAGCTGATTCTACTGTTCAGGAGGGTGATCCAGATGAAAATTTTGGTGATATAACAAGTCTTTTTCTATCGAGTGCTGACGAGGGTTATAAAAATGAAAGAACCTATTTAAAATTCGATGTGAGCAGTATACCCGATGGTGCAATAATTAACGAAGCAATTTTAAGATTGTATTGCTGGTCAGCATTATATGCCAATGTAGATGCATGGTTGTGGGGAATTGAAGAATCATGGGAAGAACTAACCATAACTTGGAACAATCAACCATTTGACCCAGAGTCTGATACACCAATATCAATTAGAATGATGACACTTGATGATTCAGAAAAATGGTGTGAATGGCCATTATCACCTGAAGATATTAAACCAAATATACAAAATCTTATGATCAAAACCAATCCTGAAAGTGTTAGTGGAGAGTATCGTTTTGTCTCTCGAGAATGGGGAGAAACTGTGCCTGAACTTGTAATCACCTATACTAAGCCCAGAACCAAAATTATTAATACATCAATACTAAACTTCCTAGAGACTCATCCTAACTTGTTCCCATTACTACAAAAACTGATATCTTTTATGAATTAGAACATCTGTATACCTATTATCTGACAATTGATTTATATACTATTATTCAGATAAGAAATTGTATAAGGGAGGAAATAAAATGGTAGGAAGATTGTATACGAAAGGTTTGGTAGTTGGAATAATCATCCTGTTTATTAGTATGAGTGTTTTATCCAGTGTTTCGTCTAAAGATATATCTATTTCTGATGATAAGATATTGGAAGATAATAACGAGATTGAACCATTAGATATGAATAATGAGTTTTTTACACGTATTAAAGGTTATTTTTATAATATAACATATGAAAAAGTAATTAAAACAATTTACCGTGATGTAAAAATATACGCTGATTATGGGTATTTAACCGTATGGGGAATTGGATTACCTTATTTTATTTTTCGAAATCATCCCAATTATGTGAAAATACCATGTTTAATTTTAATAGAACCTATCAATGATAATGGAGAACTTGGCTATGTAAATGGTATTGCATTTGGTGACATATTTTGGGAATAAGAATGAAGAAAATAGTTGTAATAAGTGTTATAGTTTTGTTTGTTGGTATGAGTTTTACATCTATTTCTGGTAATCAAATTAACAATAAAGTCATTAAATCATCTAATAAGGGTAATATCTTGTATGTTGGTGGTAGTGGAGAAGGTAATTATAGTAAGATTCAGGATGCAATTGATAATGCATCTGATGGTGATACTGTTTTTGTATATGATGATTCATCTCCTTATAATGATGAAGTTAAAGTTGATAAATCAATTAATCTAATTGGTGAGGATAGGGATACTACTGTTATTGATGATTGGATAACTTTTGAAGTTGGGGGAGTAAATATAAGTGGTTTTACAATAAAAAACGATGGCATAGATGCGTTTTTTAGTAACTATATAATTTCAGATAATCACTTTATAAGTTGTTTTAGTGGGATTTACCTAATTGGAGAGGATAGTGTTATAATTTCGAATACGTTCAAAAATTGTTTGTTTTCAATATATAATGAAGGTAGTAATAATGTTAGAATTACCAATAATGTTTTTATAAATTTACCAGAGTATTATACTGAGGGTGTAATTTTTTGTGTAGGTGGAAGTAACCACGTTATTAGGAATAATACGTTTATAAATTACGAAAAAGAGGAATATGGAGCAGGAGTACATTTTGAGCTTACAGATAGTAGTATTATTGAAGACAATGAATTTAATGGATATAGTGATTGTGCTATTTGGACATATTGGTCTCGTAATAATTTAATTTCTCATAATACTTTTATAAACAATGATTTAGGTATTTGTATTGGTTTCTTTTCAGGTTCTAATAGGATAATAAATAATAATTTCGTAAATAACAATAAAGATGCTATGTCAATGATTCTTGCTAAGAATATTTTTGATGGTAACTATTGGGATGATTGGATAGGATTAAAATATCCAATATTGAGTTTTTTACCTTATTTTCATTTTGAACCTTTAGGTTCTTTTATTGATTGGCATCCTGCAAAAGAACCATACAATATGACAACTACACAGGAGTATGACTTAGTATGAAGAAAGTAATTGTAATTAGTGTTATTGTTTTGTTTGTTGGTATGGGTTTTCAACCTGCATTTGCAAATAATTCAAAGATTTTTTCTATGAATGCCGGAGAATGGGCTTGGTGGAAGTTTGATGAAACCAGTGGTAATACAGCATATGATTCTTCACATTATGGACATCATGGAACAGTTTATGGTGCTACTTGGACTGGAGGTGGACTTAACTTTGATGGAGTTGATGACTATGTTGACTTTGATAATCATTCAATAGCTCTTGGTATTAATAAAACAGATGACTATGTTATTCATGTTAGGTTCAAATCAACAGGTTCTGGTATGCTTTATAGTATGAGCCATACACATCCAGATGGACCATATTTTAACCTTATATTAGATGATGATGGTAAAATAACAGTAGAAATAGGAGGTCCATATGGTTTACTTAACCTTTCTACATCTGGTTCATATAATGATGGTGATTGGCATATAGTTGAAAGCGAATTTTGGGGTGATACAACAAATCCAACCCTAAATCTCTATGTCGATGGTGACCTCGATGCTACTAAAACTGAATGGTCAACCCCTATGCTTGATGAGGATTTCCTAACAAATAAGGTAGGTAGAGACAGTAATGCTGAAACTGATTATTTTTCTGGAATAATTGATGATATTAAAATTTATAAGTGGGGGAATTGGCACCCTGGACCACCAGGTGCACCAACAATAGATGGTCCATCTAAAGGAAAAGCAGGACAAACACTAACCTATTGGTTTAATGCAATAGATCCAGATGGAGATGATGTAAGATTTCATATCCACTGGGATGATGGAACAACTGAAATTACATCTTATGTCCCATCTGGCATAGATAAAGAAGAATCACATAAATGGAATACAGTAGCTGATTATACAATAACAGCATACGCAGAAGATGACTGGGGAAACTGTGGTCCTTCAACGACATTCATGGTTTTCATAACAAGGGACAAAGCAACAAATAATATGTTGTTGCAGAAAATTATTGAAAGGTTTCCATTACTTCAACGATTTTTAAATCTGTGGAGGGTCGTTTAGAATGAAGAAAATAATTATCCTTGGAGTAGTGTTTTTGTTTGTTTTGTTGAGTTTTACTTCTATTTCTGGTATTCAAATAAATAATCAGATCATTAAAACTTCGGGTAAGGGTAATATTCTGTATGTTGGTGGTAGTGGAGAAGGTAATTTTACAACCATCCAGAGTGCTATAGATAATGCATCTGATGGTGATACTGTTTTTGTATATGATGATAGTTCACCATATTATGAAAACTTGGTTGTGGATAAATCAATTAATTTGATTGGTGAACATAGAATCTCTACAATTGTTGATGGTGGTGGAAGTGGAATTGGTGTTTATATTCCTAAGAATTGGGTAAATATTAGTGGTTTTACAATAACAAATTACAAATTTGGTATAATACTCGAAGATTCCTATTCCAATAATAACACGATTTCAGGGAACATAATCAGCTCGAATAAATACTTGGGGATAAATCTGGATTCTGCTACTACCTGCAATACCATCTCAGGTAATACTCTATCAGACAATGACATTGGTTTACATCTTCATCATTCCTACAGAAACACAATCACAGGTAATTATATTTTATTCAATAGAGATTATGGTATAAGTCTCCATTTCCTTTGCAACAAAACGACTATTTCAAACATCAATTATGATATACAGGATTATTCTAAAGGTGACAATATCATATACAATAACTATTTTGATAACAACAATAACGCATGGGATGATGGAGAAAACATCTGGAATATTACTAAAACATCGGGGACAAATATAGTAGGAGGAAAATGGTTAGGAGGGAACTACTGGAGTTCTTACACGGGTGAGGATTTAGATGGAGATGGACTTGGAGACACAGAATTACCACACAAAGAACAAATAAAGAACGGTGGAGACTGGTTGCCATTAATATATAATCAACAACCAAGTAAGCCAATCATCAATGGTCCTACACATGGAAGAGTAGGAAAACCATATGATTACACGTTTATGTCTATAGATTATTCTTGCGACAATTTAACTTATTATATCCTATGGGGAGATGGTGACACAAGTGAGACAGTTGGTCCATCTGGAGAAAACGTAACGGTGAGCCATACATGGACTTCACAAGGAGTATATGTAATTAAAGCGAAAGCAGAAAACCACTTCGTTGAGAGTCGTTGGGCAACATTTACAGTCACTATGCCAAGGAATAAAGCAACAAGTAATATGTTGTTACTTAGAATACTTGAAAGGTTTCCATTACTATGGAGGGTTGTATCACGACTAAATATAAGATAGGATTATCATTTGGAATAATAATTCTTTTTGTTCTCTCAGCAGTTAGTCCTATGACAACTGGAAGAAATCTTAGAACATCTATCCTAAGAAATGATGGTAATATCTTGTATGTAGGTGGTAGTGGAGAAGGTAACTATACAACTATACAGAGTGCTATTATTGATGCAAATAGTGGAGACACTGTTTTTGTGTATGATGGGATATATTATGAGAATGTTAAAATCATTAGTAAGTCAATAAATCTAATTGGTAAAGACAAAAACTTAACAATTATTGATGGGAATTATACAGATTATCCAATTTATATATCATCATCTAATTATGTAAAAATAAGTGGTTTCACTTTGATTAATCCTGAAGGTGAACCATATGATGATTGGCAATCAGTTTTAATTAAAATCAGAAATTGTCAAAATACTATTATTGAGAACAATATCGTGAAACAAAATAATATAAATTATGGAGATTGGAGCGCAGGAATTTATTTAAAAGATTCCTCAAATAATAGTATTAGAAATAATATCATTTGTTATACCGATATGTCTAATCGTTCAAGAGGGATTATGCTTGATGATGGTGCTAATCAGAATAATATATCTAATAATGAGATTTATAATTTTATTGATGGTATTTGTTTAGATACTAATGATAATACAATTTATGGGAATTTTATTTACGATAATTTTTGGGGCTTACTAATACGAAATTATGCAGATGGAAATAATATTATTAACAATAAAATAACGAGTAATAGTTGTTATGGCATACAAATTCGTGTTGGAAATAATAATTTTGTCTCAGGGAATATTATCTCAGGTAATGGTATCGGATGGGATAATGAAATGGGTTTAGAAATATATGGTGATGGTAACTATATAATTAATAATCTTATTTCAAATAACAACCCAATTGGTATTTCATTAGATAAGGGTATTAATTACATTATCCATAACAATATAATAAATAATAAACAAATTGGCATATATGTTTGTTTTACAGAAGAAAATTATATTTCTTATAATAATTTCATAGATAATGGAAATTATAATGCTTGTTTTGAACAATTGAGAGAAGATAAATTTTCTGTTAAATGGAATAAAAATTACTGGAATGATAATAATGGTGAATCATATCATATAATTCCAGGATATGTATATTTTATTTTTACCTTTGGAGTTAAATGGTATAATTTTGATTGGAATCCAGCACAGGAACCATATGATATAAATGAAACAAAGACTTATGATGATATTGAAGATTATTCACGTAATATCAATAATCCAGTATTTGAACGATTTCCATTTTTAAAAAGACTTTTGGATATTTGGAGGTGGAATATAGAATGAAGAAAATCATTATCCTTGTAGTAGTGTTTTTATTTGTTGGTATGGGTTTTCAACCAGCATTCGCAAACAAT
>Ga0255055_10003252_pt1 | contig 11024 bp, 15 predicted proteins | sample JV7_2_27_MG_FD_188633 | JGI IMG/M metagenome (GOLD analysis project Ga0255055, IMG submission 188633) | Seawater microbial communities from Jervis Inlet, British Columbia, Canada - JV7_2_27 | ecosystem: Environmental > Aquatic > Marine > Inlet | place: Canada: British Columbia | collected... | reverse complement strand
TTGTCACGCAGCCTATGATCGATTATCTTCGACGAAAGACGAAAGAGAATTCGAATTCATCCCATGAGATAAATACATGACACAGGTGCTTGGAACATGATAGTGAGTGGAAAGAGGTTTACAAAGGGGTACAGTTTTCATCATTTTGAGGGAGCACCCGAAGAGCGGCTTGTTGAATCAGGTGTACCTTCGGAAGTGGTCATACCTCTACAACAGGGTTTTGGCGATGAGGTGTCCGCTACAATAAAAAAGGGAGATACCGTAAAGGCCGGGCAAATCATCGGAGCCGGTGAAGACACCGTATCAACTCCCGTTCATTCCACCGTAAACGGTACTGTTGAAGATTTCAGAGTTCTGTCCTATCTGCAGGGAGATACCAATGCAGTCGTCATACGCTCGGATGGGTCTGCAGATTGGCAGCTCGTCGATGATGGGGGAGCGTGGACTGAGCTTTCGGAAGAGGCACTGGAGCGAAGGCTCTACCTATCTGGTGTCACCTCTCTCGGAAGATCGGGAATTCCAACCAGATTCGGAAGCTCGATAATCGGACCGGAAGATGTGGAGCATATCATTATCCAGGGCATAGGTACAGACGTGTTCAACACCACATTTTCCGTGCTGTTTGAGAATGACGGTGTCCGTCGCCTGGCAGAAGGAGTAAAGGTCCTGAAAAGTATCATGCCGAAGGCCGCTGTGCATATCACCTTCGATAAATCGGACATGCTTCTCATAAAACAGGTTGACGAGGCGATGTCAGGAATCGATGGTTTGAGGAGTTACCCTCTCAAGGCCAGGTTTCCTCAGGAGTGCGACGAAGTGATCATACCGACCATTCTGAACAGGCCCTATCCCTATGGATATCTGCCAGCCCATTTGGGCATCATCGTTCTTAACGTACAGGCGGTCATGCATGTCTTTGAGGCAGCTTCAGAGAATAAGCCGCTCATAGATCGGGTGGTCGCTCTCTGCGGACGAGGGTTCAAGGAAAACAGGTATACATCTCTCCGAGTTGGATGTCAGATACAGTATGTACAGGACCTGGTGAAGGAAGAGATGGACGTCAGATTCGTTTTTAACAATCTTCTCACCGGCTTCACCTGCACCGATATGACACTTCCACTGGACCGCACCTGCAACAGCATCACTGCCCTTCCTGAAAGGCAGTTCGGGGGTTTTATGAACTTTGCGTCACCGGGGTTTAAAAATGACTCCCACACGAAAACCTTCGTCGCTTCCTTTATTCCTTTTGAAAAATCTCTTGATACGAACCTCCATGGAGAGGAGCGGCCTTGCATATTCTGCGGGTATTGTGAGGATGTCTGTCCTGTAGGTATAATTCCCCACCTGATATATCATAACGTTGAGCGTGACAAGGTGGAGGAGCATCTTGCTGCCTATAGAATATTCAACTGCATGGATTGCAACCTCTGCACTTATGTATGCCCCTCAAAAATCCCTGTGGCCTCATACGTACGAGAGGGGAAGGACAAGCTGAGGGAAATGGGTATTGATGAATCGACAGTCATTTTGCCTGACTTTCAGCTGAAAGGCATTGAGATGTCGAATGCAACCGATGAGGATACTGATTAATGAAGAACATCGATTTGAAGGGAACATACGACAGGATCGTCAGGATACGACTCCTGAAAAACTTTGAGATTATTACGGATACCATCGGAGGAATCCTCTTCGGCCCATCAAAGGTGACACCCGGTGCACCACACATCGTCGACTCCATTGAAATCAAACGATTCATGTCTGCCGCCATCATCGCACTCATCCCCTCCACTGCTGCAGCAATCTACTTTTGGGGATTCGCTGCAATTAAAATCATTATCGTATCCTATGTGGCTGGCGGAATAACGGAAGTGTTGTTTGCCTTTATTCGGAAAAAGGAGATCGAGGAGGGTTTCCTCGTCACCGGGCTCATATTCCCGCTCACCCTCCCTCCTTCAACGCCACTCTGGGTTGTTGCCGTTGGAGTGATATTCGGTACGATTTTTGGCAAGGAACTTTTCGGTGGAACTGGCAGAAACATTTTCAATCCTGCTCTTGTGGGTAGAATATTCATCACCATAGGCTTTCCCGAGATCATGACGACTTCGTGGATCGCACCCCTTTCCGATACCATTACGTCCGCAACGCCACTGGTTGTCTATAAGTCGTCACAGGTCATGCCTCCCTTCTTGGACTTGCTGCTCGGTACGACGGCCGGAAGTATGGGTGAGACTTTCAGGGTAGGCATCATACTGGGTGGATTATTCCTGATGTTTATAAGAATTACAAACTGGCGAATACCCATAGTCTATCTACTGACTGTGTTCGTCATGTCTTTACTGGGAAACACCATTTTGCCTGCTAAAATTGCTCCCCCCGCCTTTCAACTCCTCTCAGGCGGACTGTTGTTTGGTGCCATGTTCATGGCGACGGATCCTGTTACTTCACCCTTTACGAAGACGGGAAAAGTCGTCTTTGGAATCCTGGCCGGGATCTTTACGATTTTAATACGGGCATTTTCTGGGTTTACCGAGGGCGTCATGTTCAGTATCGTGCTCATGAACGGATTTACACCCCTCATCGATCATATCGTCGTGTCATCCAAGTATAGGTTGGAGAAAAATGAAAGATAAGCTGCTGATGATAGTCTTCGTCCTGGTGCTCGGAAGCGTTCTGACCGCAGCACTGGTTGTGGTGAATAACGTGACAACACCCATTATAGATACCTACAACGTGCAGAAGATAAAGATGAGCGTTCTGGATGTTCTCGGCATACGCTACGACGAGGAAAATCTCGAGTCCGTTTTCTCTGAGAACGTTGATGAAGAATCGCAGGGCGCTGAAACCTTATATGTTTCAAAAAACGGTGATATTGCATTCGAGATATCTGGCGCTGGATTATGGGGCCCGATTGAAGGTGTCATGGGGCTGAAGAACGACCGGAAGACGATAAAGAGAATCGTTATCGTTCGTCAGGAGGAAACCCCTGGCCTGGGTGGAAGAATTGGAGAGGATGAATTCTTGAATAGATTCCTGGACAAGACAGTCGTCCCATCTCTTGAGATCGTAGCACCGGGTAAGGCCCAAAGCAACAATCAGGTTGACGGTATCACCGGAGCAACCATGAGTGTGAAGGCACTCGAAATCCTTCTGAACACTGAGGTTCAGAGATATCTAACGCTACTGTCTGAGGAAGATGCACAATGAGTCGAAAAAACAATGAAGGATACAAAACCTTCGTAAACGGATTCTGGCGCGATCATCCGATTTTCGGTATGGTTTTAGGAATTTGTTCTGCACTTGCGATATCGAACAGGGTAGAGAATGCCATAGCTATGGGTGCGGGCGTTACTTTTGTATTGGTGGCAACAGCGCTTATCATTTCCCCTCTCCGCAGTATGATTCCGCTGAGGGCGAGAATTATTACGTTCATGATAGTCATTTCCACCTTTGTGATCATTGTCGATAAGTTTCTCAAGGCGTTCTTTCCCACTATCAGCACGGCGATCGGACCCTATGTCGGGCTCATCATTACAAACTGCATCATCATGGGCAGGGCTGAAGCATTCTACACGCAAAACAAACCGGGTATTTCAATTATCGATGCCATTGCAAACGGTCTCAGTTACACCTATACCCTCGTCATCATAGCAGCGGTGCGTGAAGTTCTCGGCTTCGGGACATTAATGGGTTTCAGGGTCACACCAACTGGCTGGACCAACTGGGTCGTCATGTCCATGGCCCCTGGTGCCTTTTTTCTGCTTAGCATCTTTATCTGGTTGACGAGAACAATCGCCAAAATTGAATCTCCGTAATGAGAGGGAGGGGCTGTGGTTTATCTACTGACCATATTCTTCGCGGCAATATTCACCCACAATGTTGCCCTCACGTATCTTCTGGGCATGTGTCCTTTCATCAGTTTATCTCGTAATTTGAAAACTGCCACAGGTATGGCAGGTGCTGTCATCTTCGTCGTCACTATGACAGCTGCCATCAACTGGCCCATATATCATCTGGTTCTGGTGCCGTCGGGAAGTGAATTGATATACTACATCACCTTTATTGTTGTGATTGCAGCTTCTGTTCAGCTTGTTGAAATGTTGATGGAGCGTTTCTTTCCCTCTCTTCAGGCGGCATTCGGTATTTTTCTTCCATTGATCACGGTAAACTGTACTGTTCTTGCGATTTCCCTCTTCATGGTACTGAGAGAATATAATTTCATTCAAACCATGTTTTTTGCGGTCGGCTCTGCCATTGGCTGGATGCTCGCGATCGTCATGGTGGCAGCAATTAACGAGAAGCTTGAGCTCATTGGCGACATACCCAAAGGCTACAGGGGTGCTGCGATCATCATGGTTATTTCGGGTATCATCGCTCTATCATTTTTAGGATTTTCAGGAATGTTGAGGATACAATGAACTTTACACCACTCATCGTCATGAATGCAATTCTGTTCGTTATCGCCATTCTCCTGGCCATTGCAGAACGGCTGCTCGTCAACTACGGCGAGTGTAAAATTACCCTGCGCCAGGAGGACGAGGAAAGGGAGATAAAGGTGCAGGGCGGCAGCTCACTCCTCACCTATTTAACTGCTCATAATATTAAGATATCGTCATCCTGCGGTGGTAAGGGAAGCTGCGGATACTGTAAAGTAAGAGTGATGAGCGGTGGTGGGCAGTTGCTTCCCACAGAGGAAATATTCATGAGCAGGGAGGAAAAGCAGAATAATATGCGCCTTGCCTGCCAGGTAAAAGTCAAGGAAGATATAGTAATTTATATCCCAGATTTTCTGGAAACAATCATCAGCATGGTAAAGAATCAAACTTTTAAGACAGACCGGAGGTGGCGAATAACCATTGAGTGATACTGTGGAAATAACAGAACAGATTGATCAGGTAATTGAGAAATTTAGAAATGAGCGGGGGTCTATTATTGGACTTCTGCAGGATGTGGTGAGCGTGTACCGATACTTACCCGAGGAAGTGTTGCAGAAAATATCCGGTGAGCTTGAGATCCCATTGGCGAAGCTATTTACTCTTGCAACATTCTATAAATCATTTCGGTTGGAACCTATTGGCGACCACCACATCTGCGTATGTATGGGAACCGCATGCCATGTAAATGGGGCGCCAAAGCTTGCAGATAATCTGGAAAGAGACTTGAGGGTCAAGGCGGGGGAGACAACAGAGGACAAGAAGTTTACCTTTGAAACCGTAAATTGTCTCGGTGCTTGTGCGCTCGGTCCGCTTATAACCGTTGATGGCGAATATCATGGGAAGATGGACCAGAACAAACTCAAGAAGCTCCTGAAGAAATATCAGAATGAAACCTAGGATTATCTGAAAAACCCGATTTTGCAGGGATATTTATGACACTTGAAAAGGTAGCAATCATTCTGGAAGCAGAAAGAATACATGTTGGAAAACCCATTCAGAGAGAAGTGACAAAGATCTGCGCTTCGGACCTGATGAGCGACGTTCTCACATTGGTAAAACATACGAACACGTTGCTCCTGACAGGCCTGGTAAATCCGCAAGTTATTCGAACGGCAGAGGTAGCCGAAATTGTGGCTATCTGTTTCGTACGCGGGAAAAAACCTTTGGAAGACACAGTAAAGCTTGCAAAGGTTAAAAATATCCCTCTGTTATCCACACAATTGTGCATGTATGATGCTTGTGGCAAACTGTATTCAGCGGGATTGAAGGGCATGACCGTAGAAGATGCAGGGTGAAAAAAAATTCTATAAAAGACAGGAAATGGTGTATGAGCTGAAAGTATATCAGATAATGAAAAGTCCCGTCATTACGGTTCACCCCGAAACACTCATGAGTGAATTGAGGAATATTCTGCGTGACAAAGGTATCTCCGGAACTCCCGTCATTGAGAATGACAGGTTGGTTGGTATTATAAGCATTGAAGATTTCATCAAATGGCAGGCGGAATGTATGGAGGATTGTCCGCTCAAGCAAAGGATGATCTCTGAAGTTAAAACGGTGTATGCTGAAGAGCCTTTGGTACACGCAGTAAGTACACTAGAAAGTCATGGGTTCGGCCGTTTGCCGGTTATCGAAAGGGATACGGATAAGCTGGTAGGCATCGTTACGAAAGGTGTTATTATTGAAGGTCTCCTTCGTGAATTGGAGATCGATTACCACGAAGAAGAAATCCATCGCTATCGGGCAAGTCATATCTTCGAGGACCTCATCGCTGACAACATCAATTTAGTCTTCAGGTATCATGTGAGGGGAAATGATGTAGAGAGAGGAGGAGAGGTAGCAAGCGGATTTAAAAAAAGCCTGTTGCGACTTGGGATACATCCTGATATATGCCGACGTGCAGCGATTGCAACCTATGAAGCTGAGATGAACACAATTTTTTACACCACGGGTGGAAATATTATTGTCAATGTGCAGCCTGACAGTATTCATTTAAAGGTGCAAGATAACGGGCCTGGTATTCCGGATATACAAAAAGCCCTTAAACCTGGTTTTTCGACGGCTTCGGACTGGATCAGAGAGATGGGTTTCGGTGCAGGAATGGGCTTGAACAATATACAAAACTGTGCAGACGAAATGGATATCACCTCAACAGTGGGGGAAGGAACGACCTTAGAAATCGGTATCAACATGGCCAAGGTATGATTCTCAAAGATATTGTCGAGAAATTACAATTGGAAGTTTTAACCGGCCGGAGTGCAATTGAATGTGAGGTCATCCGCGGTTACGCGGGTGATCTTCTGAGCGACGTCATGGCGAATACTCAGAAAGGCGACCTGTGGATCACACAACAATTTCATCATAACATTGTGGCTGTGGCCGGCATGAATGAGCTGGCCGGTGTCGTCTTAGTGAACGGGAGGAGGCCTGGAGACGTCACGATTTCTAAAGCTGAAATTGAGAATATTCCCATCATGGTGAGTACAGTACACTCATTTGAGTTCATCGGTAGACTGTATGCAATGGGAGTAACAGGAATTAGGGAGAATGCTGAGGGAGTTTAAGGTGGATCTACATGTGCATACCACACTTTCTCCCTGCGGTGATTTGAATATGATTCCTGCACACATTGTGGAACAGGCCGATAGAGTGAATTTGGATATCATTGGAATATGCGATCACAATTCCTCCGAGAATGTTCGAGCGGTGCAACGGGCGGCTCGTGGAATGAATCTGGCGGTTTTTGGGGGCATGGAGGTCACATCGAGAGAAGAGGTGCATATTCTCGCGGTGTTCGAAGACAGTGCGATGATTGATGAGATGCAGGGGATTGTATATGCCAATCTGCCCGGTGAAAATGATGTGACGGCATTTGGTGAACAGTTCATAGTTGATGAGCAGGGTACAGTTGTAGGTAATAATCCCCGTTTATTGATAGGAGCGACCAATCTTTCCATTGAGGAGATCGTTTTTGAGATCCATCGCATTGACGGATTAGCCATAGCATCACATGTTGATAAGGAGATGTTCAGTATCACCAGTCAGCTGGGTTTTATTCCTGAGGGTGTAGCGTTCGATGCACTCGAGTTGTCACCGCACTTTGATTCCAGTGCACCGTCTTGTTTGCCACTGCTTGAAAACAGGACACCTCTAGTTTCTTTTTCCGATGCACACTATGTGGAAGATATCGGAAAAGGCTTTACGAGGTTCATCATGGCGGAGACGAGCATTGTGGAGATGAAAAACGCACTCCAAAGCTCGGATGAAGGAAGAGTTGCTCTGTAGGGGATTCGATGGACGACCTATCTCTCCATCTTCTCGATATAGCTGAGAATTCCATCGCTGCGCGTGCAACACGGATAGATATAGTTATTATTGAGGACAGGGGTGAGGACGTACTAATAATACGTATCACGGACAACGGCATTGGCATGGATGATTGCATGAGAGAGAAGGTTCTTGATCCGTTCTTTACCACGAAGCCTCGAAAGAGCGTTGGACTTGGCCTTCCCCTTCTTGCACAGGCGGCGGAGGAGAGCGGGGGCAGCCTGACCATAGAATCAGGGTCGCAGGAGGGCACAGAGATCGTTGCGTCATTTGCGTTAAGTAACATTGACAGAAAGCCACTGGGTGACATGGATGAGACCATGCGTGTTCTGAGAGCGACACATCCGGCTATTACCTTTTCATATCAGTATCAGTTACGTGACTGATGCATGTGTTGCTGGTTTGAAAGTAGAATTTTTATGAGAGGTGTGAAGAGATGAAATTGAAGGTAGATGATCTAGATAAAATCAGTGAAAAAATGCAATCCACAACAAATCTTCGTGAAGGGGTGTGGCGCGCGCGCATCAACGTACACATGGGTACATGTGGAATTGCGTCCGGCGCACGGAAGGTGTTGAGTGCCTTTCTGTCGCTGATTGAAGAATCCGGGAGCACTGACATCATACTTACGACTTCGGGTTGTGCAGGGCTGTGTAGTCGGGAGCCCATGGCCACTGTTGAATTGAAGGGCGAACCCCCTGTGAAGTACGTGGATCTTGATGAGGAGAAGGTTGAAAAAATCTTCACGGAGCATGTTCTTGGCGGGAAAATAATGGAGGAGTACGCCCTGGCAATTGGAAGTGAGAGGATGTTTTAATATGAAACGTTACCGAATGAATTTGATGGTGTGTGCAGGGACGGGATGTGTCTCGAATCATTGTCTGGATATGAGAGATGCTCTGGAAAAGGAGTTGAAAAAGCACAATCTGCAGGATGAAATCGGTATCGTATTAACCGGATGCAATGGCTTTTGCGCAAATGGACCCATTATGGTGGTTCAACCGGAGGGGGTATTCTATCAGTTTCTCACCGTAGAGGACATTCCCCACCTGGTGGAAGAGCACTTTCTGAAGGGGAGGCCTGTTGAGGGGCTGATGTACATTCCTCCAAAAGAAAAAGCACCAAAGCCGAAGATGAGTGACATTGGTTTTTTTAAAAAACAGCGTTTGATCGCCCTGTCAAACAGAGGTATGCTCGACCCTGAAAGTATCGATGAATATATTGGAAAAGACGGTTACAAGGCCCTCGCCAAGGCTCTCACATCCATGACCCCGGAAGAGGTCGTCGAAGAGGTAAAAAGTTCCGGCCTCAGGGGGAGGGGGGGCGGAGGGTTCCCCACTGGAAGAAAATGGGAATTCTGCAGAAACACTCCTAGTGATGACAAATATATCATTTGTAATGCCGATGAGGGCGACCCAGGGGCGTTCATGGACAGGTCAATCGTTGAATCCGACCCCCACTCCGTATTGGAGGGAATGGTGATCGGCGCGTATGCCATTGGAGCAGCCCACGGATTCATCTATATCCGGGACGAGTATCCCCTTGCTTTGGAGAGAGTGATTCGGGCTATTGAACAGGCGCGTGAATACGGTATTTTAGGCGAGGATATTTTTGGCTCTGGCTTCAATTTCGATGTTTCGATAAACAGAGGTGCCGGTGCATTTGTATGTGGTGAGGAAACATCACTCATCAATTCTCTCGAGGGGGAGAACCCGGAACCAAGGTCCAAGCCGCCCTTTCCCGCTATCTCAGGATACAGGGCACAACCAACCAATATAAACAACGTGGAAACCTGGGCCAATGTGCCCAAGATCATCAGGCTGGGATCGAAGTGGTTTGCCGGAATTGGGACCAAGACGAGCAAGGGCACGAAGGTTTTTTCAATCGTAGGAAAAGTCAAGAACACGGGCCTTGTTGAGGTCCCCATGGGAATAACCATGAGGGAAATAGTATATGATATCGGGGGCGGCATTCTAAAGGATAAAAAGTTCAAAGCGGTTCAGATAGGCGGTCCGTCAGGAGGGTGCATTCCTAAACAACTGCTTGATACCCCGATAGACTATGAATCTCTGACAGAGGCAGGTGCAATTATGGGCTCCGGCGGTATGATCATCATGGATGAAGAAACCTGCATGGTCGAGATTGCCCGGTACTTTCTATCCTTCACGCAGGATGAATCGTGCGGTAAATGCCCGCCCTGTCGTGAGGGAACGAGACACATGCACAACATTTTGATGCGCATCACGGAGGGGAAGGGGCAGGAGAGCGACATAGAATTGCTTGAAAAGATGGGAGTTTTGATAAAGGATACGGCAATCTGCGGGCTTGGCAAGACAGCGCCCAACCCTGTACTTACCACCATACGCTATTTTCGTGACGAGTACGAGGCACACATCAAAGACAAGAAATGTCCGGCACGGGTATGCAAACCGCTCATAAACTATAACATTCTCGAGGATGCATGTACCGGCTGTCATGTCTGTTTCAAAAATTGTCCGACAGATGCGATTGTCGGAGAGGTAAAAAAAGTTCACACAATCATGCAGGATAAATGCATAAAGTGTGGCATGTGTTTTGATGTCTGTCGATTTGATGCAGTGAGGTATGAGTGATGGTAAATTTCACTATCGATGATAGAGCAGTAGAAGTTCAAGAGCGGGCAACAATACTTGAGGCTGCGAAGGAGGTGCAAATTAAAATTCCCACCCTCTGCTACAATTCGCACCTCAAGCCTTATGGCGGTTGTCGCATGTGTCTGGTAGAGGTTGAAAACCCGAAGAGGGGTCTTCGGGCAACGCTTGTTTCATCCTGTACCTATCCTGTTGAGGAAGGACTCGTGGTCAACACAAAATCAGAGAGGGTGATTGAGGGTCGCAGGTTCATACTGGAGTTGCTCTCTTCGAGATGTCCTGAGTCTCCTGATATAGAGGAAATGGCTAAAGAGTACGGAGTCTCAAGAGAGGATTCCACCTCCCTGGATACTGTCGGCAGTTACCTTCTCTTTCGGGCTCAGAAGCCCGAACACACGAAGTGTATCCTGTGCGGGCAGTGTGTGCGGGTGTGTGCAGAAGTCGTGCAGAGAACAGCACTGAGCCTCAGTTCAAGGGGCCCAGCAAAAAAGGTGACCACGCCGTTCCACCGAATATCCGAAACATGCATCGGTTGTGGTTCCTGCGCATACCTCTGCCCAACCGGTGCGATCACTGTTGAGGAGGAAGCCTGAGTACTCGAAATCAGCATTTTAGAGAGTGTAAAAGCGCCTTT
>Ga0255055_10003251_pt1 | contig 11024 bp, 13 predicted proteins | sample JV7_2_27_MG_FD_188633 | JGI IMG/M metagenome (GOLD analysis project Ga0255055, IMG submission 188633) | Seawater microbial communities from Jervis Inlet, British Columbia, Canada - JV7_2_27 | ecosystem: Environmental > Aquatic > Marine > Inlet | place: Canada: British Columbia | collected... | reverse complement strand
CCCATCTCATCCAGTACTTGCCTCAGCAACTCACGCTTGTAGAGAAACCCGGAAAGGGCAAGGTCGATGTACTCCAAGGTGGCCTGGATATCTTTTTCCATGCGTTTCTTTTTGAGAATTTTATCTGAGTCCCTGAAGTGCAGCAGTTCAAATGGCATAGCTGTCCCTCCTTCCTGTAACATCATTGAATTTCTGAATTTTCTCTCTCACTCAGCCCCTTCAAAATCAAGCATATAAACGGTTTCAGTGCATTCGTTAATCATTGGGATACATTCACTGATAACCTGGTTGAGAGAAGGTAATGCGGGGGTTCAAGTGGCTATTTGAGTGATTTCTTCCCCATGATTTCATCCAAGAATATGGATCTTTTGGCGGGTTGATTGAGGTAGGTGTGTGAGTGGCTTATATAGAGGAGTCTCATTGCTCTGGATATACCAACAAAGACAATTCGTCTTTCCTCCTCTATGTCTCCTTTTTTGGTTGGGGTTATCCCTTCGACGAGACCTATTACAAAGACCACAGGAAACTCCAGCCCTTTGGATTTATGGATGGTCATAAGGGATACGCCTTCCTTGTCATTGACCGACTCTCCCTCAAAGGTCTCCGTGTAGTCGAGGAAGGACTCAATGTCAGTGTAGCGGGTAGCTGCCAATTGCAACTGATTGAGGTTTGCGATCTTCACATCGTCAGGGCTAGGAATATCATCGTCTGTGACATACCGGTCATAGTCTAGAGCTCCCCGCAACAACTGGATTAGCTCAGCTGGTTCAAAATTCTGGGAATCCTCTATCAGGGGATCCAGAAACTCTATGAGCACCTTCACATTCTTTCTTATATAAGGAAGGTCTATGGGCATGGATTTTAGAGCCTGGTACAGATGCATCTCTTTCTTGAGGGCAAATTGCTCGAGTTCCTTGATGAACTTTTTGCCCACGTACCGGTTGGGGATATTGATGACATTCAGTAGAGCATCATCCCCTTGATCAGAGTCAGGATCGAGGATCACTCTCAAATAGTCGAGCAGCATCTTGACTTCTGGCCGGTTGTAGAAGTTCAGCCCATTTTCTATGTGGTAGGGGATCTTGTGCTGAGAGAAAACTTCCTCCACCACCCGTGATTGAAAATTGGCCCGATAAAGAACTGCGATGTCCTTATAGACATATCCTCTGCGGCTAACAAGATCTGAGATTTCATTTACCAGATTGAGGGCTTCACCTTCTTCTGAGGACGATTCAAGCACAATTACGTCATCCCCATCTTCGTTATGGGTCTCTAGAGTTTTTTCGATCTTTCTCTGGTTGTGCCTGATCAGGTTCTGGCAGGCCTCCAAGATCTGCGGGGTAGATCTGTAATTGAGGTTAAGGATCACCTGCATGGCATTGGGAAACATCTTCGTAAAGTTGAGGATGTTCCCGACGCTTGCGCCGTTAAAAGCATAGATCGACTGCCAGTCATCCCCACAGATCCAGAAGCTAGCCCCACTCTCTGAATCATTGAGCAGAACTTTCAGGATCTCCATCTGTATGGGGTTTATGTCCTGGAACTCGTCAACCAGAAGGTGCCGGTAGGTGTTCTTCCATTTATCCCTCAACTCCAGTTTTTCGCTGAGCAGCTGATAGGTCTCAACGAGCAGGTCGTCAAAGTCCATGAGCATCTTTTTGGATTTCTCCCGATCATAAGCATCGTAGATATCAGCCACCTTGAGCATGGTTTTGTCACCTTCATAGAGATCCCTGAACTCGGAGACAGATATGAGGTTGTTTTTGGCAAGGCTTATCTCCCGGAGGACCATGCCGATTGAAAGGTTGTCAATTCTGAGCTTTTTCATGATCTTCCGCAGGAATATTATCTGCTCCCTTCCTGAGAGGATCTCAAATACCTTTCCTTCACTTCTGAGCAGAAAATAACAAAAGCTATGAATCGTCGACAGTGTAACCCTCTGAGCTAGCTCATCGAGCACGGGAACCAACCTGTCTCTCATGGCTTGAGCTGCATTTCTGGTAAATGTGAGTCCCAAAATGCTTTCCGGTGATACCCCCTGTTCCTTGACAAGAATCCCTATTCTCTCAGTCATCGTTAAAGTCTTCCCACTACCGGGCACAGCAATTACGGCACATATTCCATCGAAGAAGTTCGCAGCTTCCTCTTGTTCTTTATTGAGTTCGATCATGCCGCCTTAACCTCCATTCCGTTACGAATCGTGTTGATCGCCATTCGCAGCCTGAAGCACTTGGCGACGAGTTGGTTTATGTTAGGGTCAGTTTTGTCCTTGGCGATAAGTCGCCTCAATTCTTTCCGATAATCAGTATGAAGTTCACGGAGAAATGTCAGCACACGATCCGGTGGATGCTTTTGGAGGAGAAGCTGGATGTTCACAATATGAGATGCTCCATTCTCACCCGTTACAGTCAGATATTGTTGGGCCGTATCAATCACTTTCTTCGTCATCTTGCCCTCCTTTAAACCACTCATCGCAGTGATTCTTATAAGCGCAACCTTTGCACTTCCAGTGGCCATCGTTGGGTATAAAGACTCCCTTGCTGATGCCATCCCAAACTGCTTGGATCTTTTTGGCCAGTCGCATTTCGTCCATTTCGCTGCGTGTCGTGTAGTATTGCTCGAACTTGGGTGTCTTGGTTTTGATGAGACAATCAAATCGAAGCAGGATTTCCCTGTCCCCGTATCCGTTTGCCTTCATGGCCATGGCGTAAATGGTGAGCTGGAGATTCTTGTCAACTTCATCAAGTGAGTAGGCCCGGCTGGATGTCTTGAAATCGGTGATAATGATGGTGCCGGATTCATCCTCCTCGATGAGATCCACGATGCCGATAATGGAAACCGGGAGATTTTCTATTGTGAACCGAAAGGGCTGTTCTATGGCCAGAACCTTAAAATTGTCCTCTGGGAGCTTGTGATAGTAAGCAGTCAGAAGGTCTTTCCCTTCCATGAGCAGTATTTCAAAGTTCTTGCCCTTCTTGTACTGAATGTCATCTCTTCCTTCTGCTGCATATCTCCAGTATTTCTCAAAGAGTCCGTGGAGTTCTTTCAGGGGCAATTTATTGCCAACCATCCTCTCCTGATAGAACTCTGCAAGAACGCGATGGATAGTAGCTCCGAATTCCAGGGCGTCGGCTATGAATTCAGGTGGGACTCTGTCAATTCTTCCGAATTTATGGAGAAGCCCGCAATCTATGTAATCGTTGATGGAGGAAGCTGAGAGATGTGGTTCTTTCTTGAGTTCCATGATGTCCATTTCGTGGTTACCTCCTTAATTTCTGAAAAGGCGCAGGATACTGCGTTTTTTAAGAAGGAAAGGGACAGGACGCACTAATCCTGTGTATCCTGTCCCTCTGGTTTAGATTGTCAAATGGAGAGATTACGCAGATTGCTGGAGCTGACGGATGAACGTGGATGCGTCTTGAGAGGAGAGATATTCAACGTTGGCCCCAAAAGTTTCCGTGGCAAGCTCATCCAATTCCTCAACGGATATGCCCCGACGTCTGCTGAGGTTGTATACTGCTCTCCTTTGAGCTTCGGACATTTGGGGAACTGTGGCTTCCTCGGGTTGACCGGATTCAGACTGCTGAGAGTCTGTCTTGGTCTCGCCGTTCGATTTGCCTTTCTGATCTTCTTCAGGTGTCTCCTCGGGCACAACCTTTGGAGTAGCTTCGGGTTTCTCTTTAGCTTGCTTGGCCTTGGCACGGGTTTTCTTGACAGCTGGTTTCCTGGCCTTAGGTTTTGTCTGAGAAGGTTCATCCACCAAGACGTCATTCAGGTCCCCAAGTTCTTCAAGGGCTGTGAGTCCTATATTGGTGAGATCCCTCAGTGCTCTTGCCTTGGCCCTAGTGCTTGCCATTCTGAAAAGATGTTTCGCTACCTTTGAATTACAGTTGGTGGGGTTGGCATCCCCAATATCAGTGAACGTGCCGGTTTTGGCCTGAGCTACCGCTCTACAGACTGCCATATTCCCGTTTTCTTTAGTGGGATACTGAAGTGGCTCCACATCAATGCTGACCAGACCCTTTTGGTGGGCCAAATCTAGCAGTCCTGCGTAAAGCACAAAGTCTTTCCCCTCGATGTTTACTAGGAACCGGTCATCCAATTTGGGTTTGTGCTTTTCGAGAAATCCCGCCTTCTGGGCCTCACCCTTCGCAACACAGTTCATCACTGCAAGGAGATGCTTGCAGTTGAATGTTGAATCCTGCTTGACACCTCTGGCGAAATCCCCGCAGGTACACTCGACCGTTTGGTCATCGTACATTACCCGATAGCAGATCTTACCTTCTTCGCTTTCAACGTAGTAAAAGCCATCCTCAACCTGGATGACGCGCAACTTCTCAGCCTTTGCATTTCTTTTTTGTAGTTCTTTCGCTGTCACGATTAGTCCTCCCTTTGTTTTTCTTCTTAGAATGGAATCTCATCATTGTCTTTTCCCTCTTCGAACCCACGTCCATCAGTTCGGACGAACTCCAGCGAGTTGCAGATCAGCTGATAGGAGCTTCGAGTCACACCTTCATCTGTCTCCCACTTTTGCTGGTCCAGTGTACCAATGATCGCTATCCTGGCTCCTTTGTGGAGGTACTTCTCGGTGACCTCGGCCAAGCGTCCGAAGCACACCACCCTGATCCATCCGGTTTTCTTTTTGGTTGAACGGAACGCCAGATTGAAAGACGCGACTGGGTTTCCTTCAGATGAGTAGAATACTTCTGGATCAGCTCCCAGGTTCCCTGTTAATAGGCAGTTGTTAAGCATACATTTTCCCTCCTTTCATGTTGTTAATGTAACCACACTGACAAGTTTATGGGTTTTAGGCACTAATAACCTTTTCACTCGAACATTCCATGTAATTTAAGCTTTTCGAAAATCATCTTACCACCATACTTCGGATTAACCAAAACAAGCTTCCGCATGTTTACGCAATAGTCACTATTACATTAATTAATATATATAGAAATATGACAGAAAATAAATAAATAGATATTAAAATAGATAAAGAATACTACACTTATACTGTAATTATAATGTCTTTACTGTTGATTTCTGACTTGACACCTGAAAAATTAATTTGTATATTTAAGTTTTGCTGTTTTATGAAGTGACGTTATTGGAGGCTAGATGAAGATAATCGGGACAAGATGTAACTGGGTTGACTGTGCTTCTAAGTCAGCATTCATCATTCAGGGGGTTCCGTATTGCCCAGTTCACTACTTGCCTGCGTTCGAAAAACATTTTCTCGAAGAGTATAACCGGTGGGACGGAGAAACTAAGCCGCCAAAAGAGTTCATGACAATCTTCTCACGGTATGTCTCGTTGATCTACGGGGAACGCGCCATCCCTGGTGCTCTGTCAAGGGCCAGAATTCGAGATCGCACATACAACATCAGAAAAACAAAGGACGGGCTGACGTTTTGTATTGTTAGACACCGTTATGCGTGGACAGATTACAAGTGGACACAGGAAGTGGAGCAGTTTTTTAAGTTCACAATTGACGAGAAAAGGCTGGAGCTTTTGAGCGAGGACTCTTTTCCTTTAAGACTTTTTTATATACATATTCCGGGCTAAAAACTTTGTGAATATGTGACTTGTCATAAGGAGGGTAAATTAATTTTTTCTTTCAATGATCAGTAAGGGTACATCTGCTACCTGGGCAAGCAGATCTACGTATTCAATAAGGACCTTGCGGACATCGTTCAGAGTCTGCCGGAGTTCCTCATAATTCTCCCACTGTCTCTCGTGCTCTAGGGGAGAAACAGAAGTCTTTTTGGTGCTTTCGTGGTCAAAGAGCAGCGGATGCCATTTCGCCAAGACCGGACGCAAAACAACATTTAGGACAGCTACAGCGAGATAGCCAAATGACAACTTGTCTGTGCCCTTCGGTTGTGCAACGGAAGGACCATACTTGCGAAGAATATTCCTGGTTATGTCAAAGAGCCTGTAAAGTGAAGTAAGTGCCTCTCGAAGCAGCCCTTCCTCAGGCTTTAATTCCTCTACTGAAATGCGAGTGATCAGCTCAACGTACATCTCCCAGGCTGCGTTCCTCTCATTCTCATCGGGCTCCCAGGTTCCTTCGACTCCGCCTATGTATGGCAGCTTCATGTTGACTTTCACAGTGGTAAGCTTTGCCATAGCCTTGCCCCCTCTTATGGACATTTCCTATTATTCTTGAATCTGTCGCGGGGATTCTCAATAAGATTCGCCCTATTGGTGCGCGCCTTGAAGGCATCGTCAATCCAGTTGGCCAGGGTATCCTTCCGCTTCGGATACCAAAACCATCGGGCATACCCTTCGTCGCTATTTTCACCTTTGAGGTTCTTTTTCAGACGATCAGGCGGGATTGGCTTTTTACCCGCCGAAGTAAGCACAATCCCTAACAACCCGTTAGCCGTTACTTTCTCCCCATGCCGGAGCGACGCCTGTAGCTCCCAATCCACAAAGCGACGCGCCCAGGTACACTTGCCTATCAACACGATGGTAACCGTGGAATCTTTCAAATACAATTCTCTGATTCGGCGCATGATATAGTCCGTATCTTCGCTGTCGATGATATCCTGCTCCATGCCAACACCAAGCCCCCTGGTAATAAAGACTTTGCGCTCCTTGTCAAAAGTTTCAACAAAATCCTCCACTTCGCCTTGATCATCGTGATGATACGATATGAAAACTTTGTGCCTGACTTCACTCATTTTAGTACCCCCTTTTGATAATCGTGTTGTGTGAGGACACAATGTCACATGCTAGTAAATGATTTTACTCTAGTAAGCTCGGTTAGAATTTGTCAAGGATTTCTTTCTCCGCGATCTTACGGGCTTGGCTGAGGTTGTTGCCTGAACACAAAGGGACTTTGAAAGATAGCTAAGTCGCTCTTACTTTTAAAATAAACTCAAAGGTAAACCTCCATGCCTCCCTCTTTTTTTGCGCTTGACAGATTATCAAAAAGGAGACTACAAAAATAGAAAAGTGATTCCAAAATCAGATTGTAGAGCGAGAAGGGATGAATTCAATGATAGAAAAAATAAAACTCAAGACACGATACCATTTCAAGCAAGCCAAGATTCCAGTGGACCACATGTCCAGGGAAGACATTCAGAACGAGATCAAGGAAAAAGTTACACCTGCGGTTCTGGAACTGGAAGCTAAAGAACTGATTGACGGGTTCTATTTCATAGCGAATGAAAAATTATTAAAGCTCAGATTGTCCTCCAATTGCTGGATAGAGAAAAAGCAGGCGATACAGGACGTTCTGAGGGCTAATGGGTTTTCAGGTGAACTAGATGATACAACAGGCCTGCATGATAATGACTTTGATGCCTTGAACGACAATAACATGGAATTCAACAGCAGGTTGGTGATAGGTTACCTGATGCTCAAAGACGAAGACAAGACAAAGGAACAGGACAAATTCATCGAGAACCTGCCTGAGCAGTGGCTCCACTATCTCTACAACCAGTTCGGATATGCGTACTTCGACGAAGCCAAGCACCATTTTGGCAGTGGATTTTTTTATTTGAGAAGGGCATTAGGACATGAGCAGTGCAATTTACCAAAGTATATAAAAGAACTTGAAAAGGTGAAAGCAATTGCACAGAAAGAGATAGATGATCTAGGACAAGGTCAAGATTAGTCAAGGCTTAAAAGATGGAATAACTAGTGAAAAAACATGTCCCAAAAGAATTTCTCAAGGAATACGACGCCAGGCGTAAAGACTTGCAGTATTCGCTTGAGCAAATCGTCTCTTTATTGAGGGTTAGGCTCAGCCAGTTAGCAGCTCGCAAAGGTGTCAGGGCAAGGATAACTGATTCGCGGGTGAAGCGTCCCGCCAAGCTATGGAGGAGAGCACAAGAAGCTGGTCTGGGTGTGGAAGAAGCCTTCACCAAGGTCAAAGACATCCTGGGCATAAGGATTGTGTGCAACAACCTCTCGGACGTTCAAGCTTTGATCGAAATGATTCACACAGAAGGTGGCTACCTGTCCATAAAAGAGGTAAAGGACATGGTTGCCGATCCTAGCCCATCTGGCTACCGGGCGACCCATGTGCTAACCGAAGTCTCGGGCCCGCATGCCCCTGGAGGAATCCCTACGCCATGTGAGGTTCAAATTCGGACCCTTGCACAGGACGCATGGGCCAGGATATCCAGGGCCGATCTATACGACAAACAAGTTCCTGCCTCTATTGAAAAGCTTACCCAGGCACTCTCCAAGCAGCTGTCAGGAATCGACGAAATCGCGCAGCACATCAGAGAAGAGCTCACCAAGCTGCCTCCCACTGCGGACAGCATCGAGGATTCTGACAGCATCTTGCCTCAGAAGCTGGCTCTCTTATTCAAGCAGAAGTATAAGGAAGAGCTGTTTGAGTTTACGCTGATGAGCTGGGTTCAAGCCCTTGAAGAGGCAGAAACGGAGAATATAGGAGAAGTTCGCGCCATACTGGAAGATGCAAAGCTGAAGGACATACTGGACAGAATAGCAAGACGCATACGAAACTATGCCCTGGAGGACTCAGAGTGGGCTCTTTATAGCGCAGTTGTTGCATCCGAGATTAGCAGGAAAGAAGGCATTAGAGTCGTTAAGAAGCTGATGCAAGACGAATGGGATGAGATCACAGCAATAGCCAGGTCTCAAGTTATGCCCGCAACAATAGAGGAGTTCGTTGAAGATTTGAGAGATGGAAGTCTTCCCTTAAGAGAATGCTTGTCCGTTCTGGACTGCTTCGACAGTTGCGCAGTATGCGGTGAGGAGATCTTTATAGGAACGGGATACGCTGTAGAGACCATCCTCGAATATTACGAAAAGCAGGATGATGTGTGGGGCCTGGAAGACAGAATTGACTCTTGGAGGTTCGATACAGGCTACCTGGATGGGGGCACCCTGTGCGACTATTGTGAATACAAGTGGGACAAACTGATGAAGGAATGATTGCGAATCCATAAGAGCAGCCTCACTTCATTGATAGGTTAACTTCCTCCAAAAGGCAGTCATAGCTACACGGCATCATAAGATATGAATTAAACCTCAAATCTCCTATTTTGTCTTCCTTAGCCTTCTCCTTTTGAATGACTCATCTATTATCTTTTGTCTTTCTCGGGCCTGTCTGGTGTAGGATTATTTGGCTTCCTCCTTGCTCTTTGACTGCAATACCTCATCGAGGACATTCTGATATCTGCTGAGTTGCTCTTCCAGTTCAGCGATACGGTCCTCGCAGTCCTCGAATCGTTGCTTAGACAGACCGCAGAAAGCACACACTCGCTCGTCTTCACTGTTGAACATCTTTCATCCTTTCCAAGTAGTCATCTAGGATCATCCTGATTACTGCTGACAGGGATATACGCTGCTCAGGGTGCCGCTCTATCGACCTTGCAAGCAATCGCCTGAGAGCTAAGTTCTGCTGCTCCGTGATGTTTATGCCTATGGTGATCATGTGGCCCTCTCAAAATCGAGTCTTTGTGATGCAAAAACCTTAGAATTTATTATTTGTTCTAGGCCATTGAGGCCAAGAGGTTTCAAGATAAAGGCTGGCAGGAGCCGTATGAATCGAGAGGTTCACGTAGTGCGGCTTACACGATCTCTATCCTCTGGCATATATCTTGCGATTTCCGAAATGGAAACGGCGGTGGCTTAATTCAATGGGTCAATCAACACGGTGAGCAAGAAAGCGAGAAGGTTCATCCCTTACAACCAGCTCCCTACTAAGACTCTTGAGAACATTTCTGAGGGGCTTGCGACTATGAGCAAATCGAAGCTCAAGAAACTGGTTCTGGAGGGATTTTCGGACTATTTCGGGGCCAATGCCTTGGAAGAACTTCCTCAATGTTCAGTGGAGGCCACGTCACTACTTGATGTACCTCAGGCTTCGGTATTAGTCACTTTTGAAACGCACCCTTTTAGGGGCCAAGAGTACAAACCTGTTGCTGGACTCACAAGGCTTTTGGGTAAGACACAGAATCCAGATCTACCGCTTATCCCGGTCATCTATCTCATGCCCCGGCATGCAGAAGATACTTTAGAACATGAGAACATTCACGCCTGTCAATATTTACATGATGTTTCATTTCCCTTGACATCAGATCAGAAGAACCTATTTCTGAGCATGAACTTGGAGCATGCCGCTCGCTATCTTCAAGAGACTCAAGGAAGGGATGCTGTCACGGATTTCATCATTAATGCAACCTGTTATAAGACTTGGATAGAGATGGAGGCCAATTACATCACAAGGAAACCTAAAAACATTCAGGCATGGATGATGAAAGTCTACTTATCCTCCGTACCCATCGTGACCTTCAACTCAGTCCAAATTGTCATGGAATGGACCAATGACGATATGGAAAAAGCTAGAGTCGGATTTAGCGGTTTCTGCAACATTATGGAGAATGAGGTAAAGTGGGTAGCAGATCTAGTCCGTAAAAGCGGAGCTGGTTCTCTTCATAAATTGATTTTGGAGACCCATAAAGAATATGATATGAATTTATTTGAATGGGAAATGGCTTTCGGAGATCCCTGGAATTTTTAGATTTTTAATATTTTGTTTTCACATAGTAAATTGCTGAACTCGGTTCTCCCGAGATGGTGGGTGATGATGTATTTGCAGTGATCTTCGTCCAGGCTCGTCAGTAAATCCAGGGTCCTTGCCAAAGCGTGGAACTTGGCCTTGTGCTTTCTGGTGATTTTTCCGGCATTCAGCTTCCGGAAAACCAGCTCGATTCTGCGGTTGAACTCCGGGTAGTCACCGCTTTCATAAATGGGGTAAAGTTCTTTTGCTTTCTCAATAGACGCAATCTCTATCCGCTTGTACACGTACATTGAGTAGAGCAGGAGATAGAGTGAAGTTTCATAGCTCCAATTTCCGTCTTCTCGATAGCTGACTTGAATCTCTTTGAAATTTACAGCTTTTGCGAATCTACTCAGCTCCTCGTTGATTCGGTCGACCGCCCTTCCATTGTCATCAACTCTATTGAACTGAGTGCTCTTTGCGGGATAGAGCACATTTTCGCCACCCAAGACCGCAAATTGCCTACCCAAGAATGGGTTCA
>Ga0255055_10003250_pt1 | contig 11031 bp, 8 predicted proteins | sample JV7_2_27_MG_FD_188633 | JGI IMG/M metagenome (GOLD analysis project Ga0255055, IMG submission 188633) | Seawater microbial communities from Jervis Inlet, British Columbia, Canada - JV7_2_27 | ecosystem: Environmental > Aquatic > Marine > Inlet | place: Canada: British Columbia | collected... | reverse complement strand
TTTTATCTGCACTGAAAGTGGTCCATAGATGCACCGTTTGACCGTCCTTTTTTTTGTACTCCGATAAAAGCGGCAAGGATCTGGGCCGGGTAACCATCGACAAATCGGTCGCCGGATCGACCTGCATGGCAAGTTCCTCAAATCCTTTTTTACCTTCCAGGTAGTCCTGGAACCATTGGCCCTTTGAAGAAAAATGATTGACCACATAATCAAACATCAGCTCAAAGTCCTGGCCGATGGAGGCAACCTCTTTCCACGTGCCCAGTTCGGGATCGATCTCAAAAAAATCCATGACCGAAAACCCATCATCCGAAGAGTAGGGGAAAAAGGGCAGGAAGTGAACGTTGGAAATGGCCCCCTTGAGGTATTGGTTGGCAAAATCATGCAGCGTTGCCAGGGGTGCCTCACCATCTTTTTTCAAGGAGTCGCCATAGGTGATCAGGACCACATCTTCCTGGGAGAAATAGGATTCTTTTTTACTTTTTTTAACGGTATATTTTTCAATTATCGGCGCAATCCGTTCGAAGGCCAGCGCTGCGGTCTCTTGCCCATATATTTTCTTAAGCAGGTCTTTTACTTTATCCATATTTTCCATTTAGCCTCTCTTTTACTATCATTCAGGCGCCAGCCAATTGTGTTCAATCATATAATGCCTGAGATTCTGATGTAGAACCGTGTAAGAAAAATACTTTTTCGCCAGCTCATAATCATGATCAACCATTTCTTTGCGAAGTTCCGGGTTGTCCAATACTTCTTTGGTCAGCTCGACCGCTTTATCGCTCACGTAACCATCAATTTCAATAACCTTAAATCCCTTGGGTTGAATATCTTTGAGGTAAATGGAATAGGTATTCACGACAATGGGTTTTTTAAAATAGAGTGTCTCCAAAAAGGCGTTACCAAATCCCTCAAAAGTAGAAGGGTAGGTGACCAGATCCGCATACGGGTAAATGTCTTCCAGGGTGTAAATTTTCCTGCCGTCCGGTGTGGTGCCTCTTTCTTCGTTGATGATGTCATCAACGAAAAGAGTGTTGACATTCATCAATTTGGAGTATTCTTTCAAGCGCTGCTCATAGTCCCAGCCTTCATCACCGGATGCATGCGAGATCACCAGTTTGGCTTTTCGGCCCAGTCGGTGAACCAATTCAATGGCATGCTCGATTCCCTTGCGTTGAACCACACGGGTCGGCTGCAGGACAAAGAGCTCATCGTCCTCAATACCCAGGGCTTGCTTTACATCGAATGTATATTCGTCCGGCGGTTCCGGTGGATTGTCAAAATCCATGACATTGTAAATAATATGACTTGAAATACCGGTGCGCAAACTCAACTGAGTATCAGCGACCGAGTTGATCACCACATGGTCGATGGATGGCAATACCGGTGGAAATGCCATTCTTAAGTAATCCGACACCGCGTTCACCATAAAGCGGTCCCGTTCCCAGTAAAAATCATGATGGTGTGCGATGGTGCGGATATGGGTCTCGGCAATAAATTCCGCCAAGGCAATTCCCAGGGGTATATTCATCGGAATGGTCAAGGCGTTCTGAGGAATAATCAGATCGATGTCGAATTTTTTAACAAAGTCGTATAAATGGTCTTTTAGTTTTATGGCCAGTTGATAAATTTTCTTGGAGAGCGCGCGGTCACGAGCTGTTACGCCGAATACTTTGTTATGAATCGCCTTTATTTCAGGATGGGTAAAATGAGCTTCTTCAACCAGATAAGATCGCTCCGGCGGCCGGTCTAATTCACCGGCAAAGTAATAACTCGTCCACCCAAACTTTTTAAAGACATCTGCCCATTTTTCAAGCTCCAGCGAAACCCCGTCCGTGCCGGCGATTCGGGTGGAAATAAAACCCACATTTTTAACTCTATCACCAGTTCTATAATCAGGCATCATCGGCTCCTTTTATTGTTGGCTTAAATCACCTTAACCTAATCCGGACAAGCCGGAACAAATTGCCACAAAGGCACCAAGACACAAAGCGAAACCTTTGGTTAATATTCATCTTTGCGTCTTTGTGTCTTAGTGGCGTAAATGTTTTGCCACAAAATGCAAAATCCAAAATCCGCAATCCCCAATCTGCATTGCGCAATCGACTTACACCATCTCCTTGGGCTGACCGGTGCATGAAAGGACATTGCTCCACAATCTTGAATACGGATCAATTTGCTTGCGTTTGGATACGGCCATGGGAATCGGCACATGCGTAAATTCATTGTTCCAGTGGCCCACTACCATGTTTGTTTTTCCGCACATCCCGGCATGCACCGCATTATGGCCCAGCAGCAAACAAAATCCCGAATCATGCGGATTTGCCGGCATGCTTCGGATCGTGTAACTGGGATCGATGTATTTCAAGGTGACATCCATTTCGATCTTCTTAAAATAGTTTTGAATCCGGTCTTTGAGGAAAAGGCCGATATCCCCAAAGCGGATATTCCCGGATTCATCGCGAGCGCCGGTGGCTTCCATCAATTCCTGACCGGCGCCTTCGCCCACCACGATAACCGCATGCCTTCTGCTTTCAAGCCGTTGCTTGAGGGCTTCAAACAGACAATCAAGGGTAAAGCGCATTTCAGGGATCAGACAGAAATTCACATCCCCGTTGGTAATGGAGGCAAACGCGGCGATAAATCCGGATTCGCGTCCCATCAGTTTTACCAGACCAATGCCGTTTCTGGCTCCCTGGGCTTCGGTGTGTGCGGAATAGATGGCTGTGCGTGCTTCCGAAACTGCGGTGACAAAGCCAAATGACATATCGGTATAGGAGATATCATTGTCTATGGTTTTGGGCACACCAATAACGCCGATTTTTAAATTGCGCCGGGCGACTTCTTCTGCAATGGCCTGGGCGCCGCGTAAAGTCCCGTCTCCGCCAATGGCAAACAGGAGGCCGACGTTCATCCGCTCCAGCGTATCTACCATTTCTTCGACATCCTGGGGACCGCGCGAAGAACCCAGAATCGTTCCGCCCATCTGGTGGATGTTATTCACCACTTCCGGATTCAGGTCTATGGGTGCGTGCCCATACTTATATGAAAGCCCCTCGTAACCGTAAGGAAAACCGAACACGGTTTTGACTCCATAATGGTAATGCAGCCCCATAACAATCGCTCGAATCACGTCGTTTAATCCCGGGCAGAGACCGCCGCAGGTCACAATCCCGCATTTGAGTTTAGAAGGATCAAAATAAATTTTGTTTCGGGGCCCTGCGAGTTCAAATGCCGGCGGCCTTTTGCCTTCTTTAAAAAACGGTTCTACCAGATTCGGGTCCGTATGATAAAGAACGTGATCATCTTCATCCACAAACTGCACGCCGGACATGGGAGAAGCAATGCGGCACTCCCCCAAGTGGTCCACGTCAAAGTTTAAACTTTTGTCGTCCACAAATGATCTCCTGCATTTCCCATTTTAGATTTTGGATCGCGGATTGCGGATTGATGTTCACCGCCGGAATATTCTCGATTGGGTGACGGCTCTTTTAAATCCAAAATCTAAATTCTAAAATCAAAAATGAGTAATTCCGCATTCCGCATTCCGCAATCCGCATTCCGAAATCGCTTATGCTTTATTGGCGCTACCAAGTACATTCGTATTCTTATACTTCACCATCTTGATAAGCTCTTCCCGGGCCGGCCCCAGATATTTGCGAGGATCGAATTCAGCCGGATTTTCGGCAAATACTTTGCGAATGACGGCCGTCATGGCCAGGCGGCCGTCACTGTCGATATTGATTTTGCATACCGCCGAGGCGGCGGCCTTTCTTAATTGTTCTTCCGGGATTCCAACGGCGTCTTCCATTTTACCGCCAAATGCGTTGATCATCTTAACGTATTGCGGCTCCACGGATGAGGCCCCGTGCAGGACGATGGGAAAACCCGGGACGCGTTTTTCGATCTCTTCCAGAATGTCAAATCTGAGCGGTGGGACTTCCTGGCCGGGTTTTACTTTAAATTTATGCGCGCCATGTGATGTGCCGATCGAAATCGCCAGGCTGTCCACGCCGGTTTTTTCGACAAACGTTTCGACTTCTTCAGGTTTGGTATAATGCGAAACTTCGTGGGAGACTTCATCTTCGACACCGGCTAAAACCCCGAGCTCGCCTTCCACGGTAACCTCGCGTTCATGGGCATATTCGACGACCTGTCGAGTCAGTTTGACATTTTCATCAAACGGATGGTGGGACCCATCCAGCATCACTGAAGAAAAGCCGGAATCAATACAGGATTTGGCCAGTTCAAAAGAGTTGCCGTGATCCAGATGCAGGGCTACCGGAATCGAGGCGCCCGACTCCTTTAGCATCTGGACCGCCCCCATCGCCATGTAGGGCAGAAATGTCTGGTTGGCATATTTGCGGGCACTGCCGGACACCTGCAAGATTACCGGCGATTTTGATTCGGCACATCCCAGAACGATGCCCTGCAGCTGTTCCATATTATTAAAGTTATAGGCCGGGATGGCATAACCGCCTTGCATGGCTTTTTTAAACAGGTTTTTGGTATTGACTAGTCCCAGTTCGGTGTAATGTTTTTCGTCTGGCATAAAATCCTCCTAGTGGTTTTCGGTCAGTGCCTAAAGTTTAAAATGCCTAAAATTATGGTTTCGCTCGCGTTCCGTCTTTTTTAAATGGTGCAAATCCTATTTTTGGTTTTCGAGGACGAGAACGAGGACGAGTAGGATTTACGATTTAATGTGCATCGTTCTCGTCGTCGTCCTCGTACTCGTTCTCGGCACAAAATTGCGCAACTTCTTCACCATCCTCTATGAGATGATCGTTCGACCCAGAGGCTCTCGACGGGTAGAATACCTCAAGTTGAGGCATTTTAGATCATTTGTCTGAGAGCGCCGCCACTCCCGGCAGCACCTTGCCTTCCATAAATTCTAGCGACGCTCCCCCGCCGGTCGATACGTGGGAGACTTTATCGGCCACACCGGCCTGGTCAACGGCTGAAGCGGAATCCCCACCGCCGATAACCGTGATGGTGCCATTGGCGGTTGCCTCGGCCAGGGCGTTAGCGATGGCATAGGTTCCTTTGGCGGTTTCTTTTATTTCAAAAACCCCCATGGGACCGTTCCAGACAACCGTTTTTGCCATGCTTATAATCGATTTAAATTTTTCGATCGTCTGCGGTCCGATGTCCAGGCTGAATTCACCTGCCGGAATCCCATTCGCTGCAACTTCTTTAAGGACGCCGACCTGACGAGTGTCGAAATCAAACGTATCCGAAACCATACAATCGACCGGCAGAATTATTTTTTCGCCCCCCTGTGCCAGCAGTTTTTTAGCCAGATTAACTTTGTCGTCTTCAAGCAGTGATTTTCCAATTTCTTTTCCCTGGGCCTTGAAAAAGGTGTAGGTCATTCCCCCGCCGATGATGATGCGCTCGACCCGGGGCAGTAAGTTAGAAATAATGTCAATTTTGCCCGATATCTTGGCACCGCCCAAAATGGCGACAAACGGCTTCGCCGGATTTTCCATAACCGCGCCCAGATAGTCGAGTTCCTTTACCATCAGAAAGCCGGCCGCACATTGCGAAATATGATGGGTGACACCCTCGGTTGATGCATGCGCTCTGTGGGCGGTGCCGAAGGCATCGTTTACATAAACATCGCCCAATTTGGCCAATTTGGCGGCAAAGTCCGGATCATTTTCGGTCTCTTTTTTGTAATACCGCAAGTTTTCCAGCAGCAGAATATCTCCTCCACCGAGATTATTAACAGCAGCCTCAACTTCTTCTCCAATGCAGTCTTCAACAAACCGCACCTTTCTCCCCAGCAAGGCGTTGAGAACCGTCACGCAGGGTGCCAGCGACATTTCCGGAATGCGCTTACCCTTGGGGCGTCCCAGGTGGGACATCAGGATAAGCCTGCCGTCGGCGTTGACGATATATTTAATCGTCGCCAGGGCGGCGCGGATGCGTTTGTCATTGACAACCCGGCCGCCTTGCAGCGGTACATTAAAATCCACGCGCACCAGCACGCGTTTGCCCTTTAGATCTAAATCTTCAACGGTCAGTTTGTTCATACCGCACCTCTTACGATTTTAGATTGCGGATTGCGGATTTTGGATTTTACCTGCCCGTCATCGCTCCCTGTGCAGCGAAGCCGGAAACCGCTCTATTCGGCCCGAGCGTTCGACCGAGCTCACGCCGAGGGCTCATGGCCGAGAGCAGGCGAAGCGGGCGGGAAATTTGGATTTTGCTGATTTGAACTTAATGGCTGAATTTTAAGCTTTATTTAATCCGCAATCCGCAATCTAAAATCCAAAATTAGGCGGAACATTACCCAATGAGTCCGGACAACGCAACAAACTCGATAAACTCGATCAGTCTTGTTAAGAGAATGCTGCCAGCATTCCAATCAAATCCACAACTCGATTCGAGTAGCCCCATTCATTGTCATACCAGGAAACGATACGGGCAAAGCCGTCTTCCTGAGAGCGGGTCGACAGGGCATCGAAGATGCTGGAATGGGTGTTGCCGATAATATCGCTGGAAACCAGTGGCGCCTCACTGTATTCGACAACGCGCTGCATCGGCCCTTTGGCAGCTTCCTGAACCGCCGCATTGATTTCTTTGCGGGAAGCTTTTTTGCCCAGCCGGCAGACAAGATCCACGATCGAGCCGTCCGGCACCGGCACCCGCATGGCCAACCCATCCAGTTTGCCTTTCAGCTGGGGCAGCACCTTGCCGACGGCCTTGGCCGCTCCGGTGGTTGTCGGTATGATGTTTTCTCCGGCCGCCCGGCTACGGCGAAAATCCTTATGCGGAACGTCCGCCAGGCGCTGGTCATTGGTGTAGGCGTGCACCGTGGTGATAAAACCCACCTCGAGGCCGAACGCATCGTCCAGGATTTTAACAATCGGTGCCAGGCAGTTGGTGGTGCAGGATGCGTTGGAAACAATGCGGTGTTCTGGTTTGAGCTCTTCGTCGTTGACTCCGATCACAATGGTAGCATCGATTTCTTCCTTTGCGGGAACGGTCAAAATCACTTTTTCAGCACCCGCGGCCATATGTTTTTCCAGCGGTTCACGATTGCGAAACACCCCGGTGGCTTCAATTACAAATTGAGCGCCCAAATCCTTCCAGGGGATTTCAGCCGGATCGCGTTGCTCGGTCATTGCCACCCGTTGATTGTCGACGGTCATGGCGTCTTTTTCCGCAGTTACCTCTTTATCAAAAATGCCCATGACGGTATCATATTTGAGGAGGTAAGCGAGCTGTTCGTTTTCAAACAGGTCGTTGATCGCAACCACTTCCATGTCTTCGCGATCACTGATGATCCGAAATACACTGCGGCCGATGCGGCCGAAGCCGTTTATGCCAACTTGAATAGCCATTATGCTGCCTCCTTATCTATTTCCATGAACTTTCTTATCAAATCAACCACCCGATGGGTGTACCCCCAGCCATTGTCATACCAGGCCAGGGTCTTGGAAATGTTTTCTTTTTGGACCATTGTTGCCATAGAATCGAAAGTGCTGGAGTACGTACTGCGAATAATATCACTGGAAACAATGGGATCATCCTCATAGCTCAGAATCCCCCGCCATTGATCCGAAGCTGCCGCGGTTCGGATCACCTCATTTATCGCTAATTGCGTCACCGGTTTCTCGTGCCAGCAGACCAGATCCACCACGGACCCGTTGGGAACCGGTACGTTCATGGAGGCGCCGGTCAACCGTCCGGCCAGGTCCGGAATCAGTTCGGTGACCACCTGGGTGGCATTGGTTTCCTGAGGGATGATATTTTCGGCGGCAGCGCGGCCGCGCCGTTTATCTTCGGAGGGCACATCCGCCAGGCGTTGCTGATTGGTATACGCATGCACGGTGCTTAAAAACGCTCTTTGGATACCAAAGGCCTCGTGCAGGATCTTGACCACCGGTGCGGCACAATGCGCTGTGCAGGACCCATTGGAAACAACCCGATGTTCCGGCTTGAGCTGGTCATCGTTGACCCCCATGACAACGGTGATATCCGGTGGTGTTTTTTGCGGTACGCACAGGATTACGCGCTTGGCGCCCTGCGCCAGATGTTTTTCAAAGTCCTCCCGGGTCCGATTCTGGGCGGTGGCTTCAATTACAGTGTCCACTCCTAAATCTCCCCAGGGGACATCTCCGGGCTCTTTTTCAGAAAGCATGGGAATCTGGCGGCCAGCCACATAGAGGTTGCCTTCCTGGATGCTGACTTCATCTGGGAAAGGCCCCAGAATCGTATCAAAGCGCAACAGGTACTCGAGGGCCTTGTGATCGGCAATGTCACTGATGGCGGCCAGTTTAATGTCTTCGCTCTGGTAAAGAATTCGAAAGAGATTTCTTCCGATTCTTCCAAAGCCCATTAAGCCGATGGTTGTTGCCATACGTCACCTCCTTGCTGTGTTGTTCTAATATGTTGAGTTTCCGATTGAATATTCTTTCAAAGAACATCGACAATACTGGGCGTATAATCCTGCGGCGGTACAAACCCCAGCAGCGTCAAACATGTTGCCGCCAGGCTGCTGATACCCAGATCTTGATGCTCCGAAAGCTTCATTTTTATACTGCCGGTGGGTCCATACACGTAGGCGAATACCGGATTTAATGAGTGGGCCGTGCGCGGCTTGGGCTGACCGGTCTTCTCATCATAGATAACTTCTCCGGTTTTATAATTGCACTCATACATATCATCCGAATTGCCGTGATCCGCTGTAACAATAAGAATTCCACTGGCTTTTTTGACAGCTTTGACAAGTCGCCCGATACATAGATCGACGGTCTCCACGGCAATCTCGACTGCCTGGGGGATACCCGTATGCCCGACCATGTCACCGTTGGCATAATTGAGCCGGATAAAATCAGTTTTGCCGGCCAGGATGGCTTCAACGACTTTGTCGGTAATCTCGGCGGCTTTCATCCAGGGGCGCTCCTCATAGGAGACATTGTCAGACGGGATCTCGACATAATCTTCCAAAGCGTCGTTAAACTTGCCGGAGCGGTTACCGTTAAAAAAATAGGTCACATGGCCAAATTTTTGGGTTTCACTGATGGCCAGCTGTCTGACACCGGCCTTGGCCAGATACTCGCCAATGGTGCGGTTAATGCCGGGTGGATTGACCAGATACTTTTTGGGTATCAGCGCATCACCGTCATATTGCATCATGCCGGCATATTGTATATTAAGCTTGGGTCCGCGGGGGAATTTGTCAAAATTATCTTCTTCAAAGGCCAAGCTGATCTCGATGGCTCTGTCGCCCCGGAAATTAAAAAATATGACACTGTCATCTTCCTCAATGGGCCCCAGGGGTGCATTGTTGCGGCCGATGACAAACGGCGCAAGATCCTGGTCGATGGCATCCGGGTTTTCCTGGCGCAACGTTTCAATCGCCTCGCGGGCGGATTCAAACATTCGGCCTTCCCCCAGGACATGGGTTTTCCAGCCCAGTTCAACCATGCTCCAGTTGGCCTGGTAGCGGTCCATGGTTATTTTCATGCGACCGCCGCCGGATGCAATGGCAAAATCGATTTCGTTATTTTGCTTGAGATCAGACAGAAAGTTTTCAAGCCGCTCGACATATTCCAAAGCAGATGTTGGCGGCACATCGCGCCCATCCAGAAGAATATGCACGCAGGTTTTTTTAACGCCCTCGTTTTGCGCTTCAGTCAGCAGCGCTTCCAGATGGTTGATATGACTGTGAACGTTGCCATCTGAAAAAAGGCCGATAAAATGAAGCCTGGAATTATGGCTGATTACATTTTCGATCAATTCTTTCCATACGCCTCCATCGAAAAGCGCACGGTTTTCGATGGATTCATTGACCAGCTTGGCACCCTGGTCAAAAACGCGGCCACATCCGATGGCGTTGTGACCGATTTCACTGTTGCCCATATCCGCATCCGAGGGCATGCCCACGGCGGTGCCATGGGCCTTGAGCTTGGCAGCCAGGGCATTTTGAACCAGCCAATCCAGGGTGGGGGTATTGGCCCGGCTGACTACATCGCCCTCTTTACATGTGCCGATACCGACACCATCCAAAATGGCCAGAACCACGGGCCCTTCAGGCCCCTTGAAATTCTTAGCCTTTTTTAACGGTTCCATAGCAAATCCTTGCACAAAAATAATTTTATAGGAAACTATTCTTTTTCAGAAACGGCCCTCGGAATAGGTGGCCCCTTGTCAATCGAAAATATTCAATCGCTACCCGTATCAGCGGAACACCAGAAAGATCAGCCACACAATGGCTGTTGGGACCACGGCACCGGCCGGGATTCCGCCCGGCGACACCTCATTGTTAAAATATTTCTTCAGATCAGCATCGTTATAGCTCTCCACGCTGCGGGGGAAAGCCTCGGCGGAGACGTTAGCGGCCCAGCCGCCGGAACAGCGCCGACCCAAAGAGCAATCAGACCCAGGCTGCCCAGCACGATAACTGCTATTGTTGTACATTTTCTCTTTAGGGGACAAATTGGACTTGTCAGGTTTTTGGATTAGCTGTAACAGCTCAACCACTAAGACACCAAGTCACAAAGAAAAGATACTAATTTCAAAACAATATATGAAAGGGAAGAATTCATTCCTAAACTAATCCGATCACCCTTTTCCTTTTTGTAAGTAATTTTGAATTATTTAAGCATTTTAGTGTCTTTGTGCCTTTGTGGCTGAACGATTACTAAAATTTAAGTTCGGCGGCGGCTTCCCTTAATATCTCAGCGCTTCTCTTGAGCGCTTCCGCTTCCTGGTTTGAAAGTATCGGCTGAATGGTAGTCTCGATCCCTGTGGCTTTCAACACCCGCGGAAGAGAGAGGCTGACGCCATTACACCCTTCCATATTTGATAGCGTTAGCACAGCACCTTCGTCGTCTGTGATAGCTCTGGCAATTCTGGCAATGCCGGCTCCGATGCCATAATAGGTGGCTCCCTTGCCCTCGATGATCCGATAAGCCGCTTGGCGCACGCCATCGTCGATTCTTGCTTTGTCTTCATCCGATATGGGACGGCCGATTTGTTCTGCAAATTCTTCAAGCGGCACGCCCCCGACTTTGCCGGAAG
>Ga0255055_10003248_pt1 | contig 11040 bp, 8 predicted proteins | sample JV7_2_27_MG_FD_188633 | JGI IMG/M metagenome (GOLD analysis project Ga0255055, IMG submission 188633) | Seawater microbial communities from Jervis Inlet, British Columbia, Canada - JV7_2_27 | ecosystem: Environmental > Aquatic > Marine > Inlet | place: Canada: British Columbia | collected... | reverse complement strand
GCTCTGTCAGGGTTCCAGGACGAGCTGCGAGACGAAGTGCTGGCCCGCACGCCGCATGTCGAAGTGCTGCTGCCTGCCGAGGCCGACCCGGAAGCAGTGCTCGACCAGGTGAGATCGACGCCAGGGGTCGCGGCGACCCAACTACTGGTTCGCGGTCGGGGTTGGCTGCTCGCCTTCGGCAGGGGACGACCGGTGGAGATCATCGGGTTCAGTGGGGTCTTGCCGGATCAGTTTCCGGGAGCCACCGACCGGCGGTCGGGTTTCTATGTCAGCGATCGCCTCCTCGACTCATGGGGATTGGAGTTGGGCCAGGTGGTGGAGGTCGTCACCCCGCGACCGACTCTGACGCCCATGGGGCCACAACCCCGGGTCAGGCGAATAGTGCTGGATGGGACCTTTGCGGCTGGACAGGCGGAACAGGAGGAGCGCATTGCGCTGCCGTTGCCTGCCGCGGTGGACTTGCTGGGCGCGGGAAGCCGGCGAATTCTGGTGACCTGTGAGGACCTCGCTCGAGCTCTGGTGGTGGCGGATGAGCTGGAAGCACGGCTGCCGGCAGGCAGTTCCGTCAATACCTGGCGGGATCTCAATCAGGCACTCCTCTTCGCTTTGCGCCTGGAGAAGAGCCTCATGTTTATCGCCGTCTTTCTTATCGTCGTGCCAGCGGCAATGGCGCTGGTATCCGATCTGATGCTCATTCTGGCGAGTAAGCAGTCCGAGATGGGCATGCTGGGTGCGATGGGGACACGGCCTGACACCCTGCGCCAGATCTTTCTCTGGCTGGGGACCCTGTTGGTGACGCTGGGAGCCGCGACGGGTCTGGCGCTGGGAATCGGGGGGGCCTGGATCCTCGACCGGTATCGGCTTCTCGAGCTACCCAAGCAGGTGTACTTCCTGGATCACGTTCCCTTTCTGGTGCGTTTCCAGGACGTGGCGATGATTCTTCTGGCCACCGTGGCACTGACGATCGCCTGTGTCTGGGTAGCAGCCTCTCGAGCCGCTACCCTGCAGCCGATCGAGGCTTTGCGGCGATGAGTGTTTCGGTCATCGGCGAGAACCTGCGCAAGGCCTACCGCGATGGAGTGCGCACCGTCGAGGTTCTGCGCGGCGCCAGCCTGGAGGTGTCTCCTGGCGAGTTTGTCGCCGTCGTGGGTCCCTCCGGTTCGGGCAAATCGACCCTGCTGCACCTCCTGGGTGCGCTCGACGTCGCCGATGCCGGTACTGTCGCCATCGGTGGACAGGTATTGACCGAGCTCGACTCCAGAGAGCTGGCTGGGTTTCGCAATCGGACGATCGGTTTTGTGTTTCAGTTTCAGGAGTTGCTGGCCGACTTCACGGCGCTGGAGAACGTGATGATGCCGGGCCGCATCGCTGGGCAGCGGGTCAGCCAGATCAGGGCCCGCGCGACCGATCTGTTGGCGGAAGTGGGCCTCGCCGATCGTCTCGAGCACTTTCCCAATCAACTTTCCGGTGGTGAGCGCCAGCGAGTGGCGCTGTGCAGAGCCCTCCTCCTGGAGCCGCCCTTGCTCCTCGCTGATGAGCCCACTGGGAACCTCGATCCTGAGAGCGGCGATCAGGTCTTCGAGCTGATGCTGGAGCTCCAAAGAGCGCACGGAACCACCGCTTTGGTGGTGACTCACAACCCTGAGTTAGCCCAACGGTGTGCTAGACTGCTGACGCTCGAAGGCGGCGTGCTGCACCCGCCAGGTCGCTGATTCCCGCCCCTCGGTGAGCACTCCTCAAAGGCCCCCTGGGGCCTTACAGAATGTTCGAAAAGTACAACGAGAAGGCACGACGAGCACTCTTTTTTGCTCGTTACGAGGCGAGCAAGCTGGGGAGTCGTGTCATCGAGACGGAGCACATTCTGCTGGGGATCTTGCGCGAGGGTGAAGAGACGGTGCACGAGCTTTTCCGTCGTCTGGATTCAAAAGCAGAGGCCATCCGCAAAGAGATCGAGGGCGAGCGAGTTTTTGTCGAGAGGATCTCGTCCACAGCCGAGCTGCCCTTGTCGGAGGAGTCGAAGAAGGTCTTGGCCTATTCGTCGCACGAGGCGGAGAGCATGCTGCATCCGGCGGTCGGCTCGGAGCACCTCTTGATCGGACTGTTACGGGTCGAGGGCTGTGTCGCCATGCGCACCTTGACCCGACACGGTCTCGATCTATACAACGTCCGAGAAGAAGTTCTCGCCATCGCCAAGGAGAAGGAAGCCACGCAGCAGAAGAAGGAGCTGCCGTTTCTTTCCGAATACGCTCGCGATCTCACCTTTCTGGCGGTGCAGGGGACATTCGATCCGTTGATCGGCCGCAACGAAGAGGTGGATAGAATCATCCAGATTCTTTCACGTCGCACCAAGAACAATCCGATTCTGTTGGGCGAGCCCGGTGTCGGCAAAACCGCGATCGTGGAGGGGTTGGCGCAGCGTATCGTCGAGGGTCGGGTGCCGATCTCTTTGGCACAGAAGAAGATTCTGGCGATCGACCTGTCACTCATCGTGGCCGGCACCAAGTATCGTGGCCAATTCGAGGAGCGGCTGAAGGGAATCCTGACTGAGCTCAAAGACAATCCGGATATCATCGTCTTCATCGACGAGATTCACTCGCTGATCGGCGCCGGTTCGGCCGAGGGCTCCCTGGACGCAGCCAATATTCTAAAACCGGCTTTGTCACGAGGTGAGGTGGCCTGCATCGGCGCGACGACACTCAAGGAGTACCGGAAGTACATCGAGAAGGACCGGTCGTTGCTGCGGCGTTTTCAGTCGATTCAGGTCGAACCGCCCTCCGATTCCGAGACGTTTCGCATCCTGAGGGGAATCAGGGAGCGCTACGAGGCTTTTCACAAAGTGCGCTATACCGAGGCGGCTCTGCAAGCGGCGATCTACCAGTCGACTCGGTACATCACCGATCGCCAGCAACCGGACAAAGCGATCGATGTCATCGACGAGGCCGGTGCCAAGGTCAAGCTCCGTCGCGTTCGCGACACCCAGAATCTGCGACGCTTGGAAAAGGAGATCGGGGAGGTCGTGAGGGAGATGAAGACGGCGATCTCGGACAAGGAATTCGAGCGTGCCGTCTACTTGCGTGAAAAAGAGGTCGAGCTGCGGGAGGACATGGAGCGACTTAAAGGGCACACCAACGAGGATACGGCTCTCGATGTCACCAAGCGCGACATCGAGGAAGTGATCTCGTCTTGGACGGGAATCCCGATCGCCAGTCTGGAAAGTGAGGAAGCCGAGAAGCTGATGCAGATGGAGGACATTCTCCGTCGGCGAGTCGTGGGTCAGGATCACGCCATCGGTGCGATCAGTCGAGCGATTCGTAGATCACGCCTCGGTGTCAGCAATCCCCAGCGCCCCGTGGGCTCATTTATCTTTCTCGGTGCATCGGGAGTGGGCAAGACGGAAGTAGCCCGGCGGCTAGGTGAGTTTCTGTTCGCCAGCCAACAGTCGCTCGTGCGTTTCGACATGAGCGAATACATGGAGAAGCATGCGGTCTCCAAGCTCATCGGATCGCCACCAGGGTATGTGGGACATGACGAAGGTGGGCAGCTCACCGAACGGATCCGACGACAACCATACTCCGTGGTTCTGTTCGACGAGATCGAGAAAGCGCACCCCGACGTCGCGAATCTCCTGCTGCAGATTCTCGAGGATGGTGTGCTCACCGATGCCTATGGCAATCAAGTGGACTTCAAAAACACCATCGTGCTGATGACGTCCAATATTGGCAGTCAACTCGTTCTGCGCGGCGGACGGATGGGTTTCGGCGAAGCGGATCAGAAGAAGGATTTCGAACGTGTCGAGCAGGAGATTCTGGCGGCACTGCGAAAGACTTTCAGTCCCGAGTTCATCAACCGAGTGGACGAGGTCATTGTCTTTAATCCCTTGGGGAAGGAGGAGTTGAGGGCCATCGTGGACATCCTCCTGTTGGATGTCAATATGACACTCCAAGAGCGCGGTCTCAAGATCGAAGTGTCGCGTGCCGCCAAGGAATGGCTCTTGGAGCAAGCGGGAATCGACCCATCGACAGGTGCGCGGCCTCTACGGCGGACAATCCAGCGCCACATCCAGGACGCTGTGTCGGAACTGCTAATCGCCAGGCACGGCGAGGAAATCGGACTCATCGAGGTCGCCGTCGACGGCGATGAGCTCAGTCTTCAACCCCAGAACCGACCGACTCTCGTTAGCGAGAGTTAGAAGCCAAGGCGACCCCAGACTGTACCGGCAAGCAGTTTGCAGGTAATCTGTGCACTTTGGAATCGGCGTCGGGAATCAACAACTTGAGAAACCAGGATCGATACCGAGGATCGCCTCTTCTCTCCTCGATAGTCTTTGTCTGCCTCCTGCTCACCGTGGGGACGGGACTGTTGGCGCAGGGGTTTCAAGGGCAGAGTATCCGCGAGGTGCGGTTCGTCGGGCTCGAGACCCTGACAGCCGACACCCTCAAGTTCTATCTCGGCATTCAGGAAGGGGAGGTCTTCAATGTCCCTGGATTCAATACCCAGGTCCACTCTCTGTGGGATCGTCAGCTCATCGACAATCTGCAGGTCGAAGTCGAGGGAACCGCCGAGGGTCTGATTCTGACGGTGACCGTCACCGAGCGACCGACGTTGCGCTCGATCGAATACGTTGGGCTCAAGCGACTCAAGAATGCCGACATCAACGACAAGATCTCGGAAGAGCGTATCCGTGTCCGCGAAGGGGATGCCCTCAACATGGGAGAGATCTATCGCTTGAAGCACGCCATCGAGGCGGCTTACGCGGAGAAGGGTTTTCGGCTGGCCGAGGCCACGTTTAGCATCGAAGAGATCTCGGTCACCGATCGGCGCGTCTTCTTCAACATCGACGAAGGCGACAAAGTGCGGGTCGAGGACATTGATTTCGAGGGCAACACGGTCTTCAAGGATCGTCGACTACGCTGGGCGATGAAAGGGACCAAGCAGGCGAATTTCATCACCAAACTGATGAAGAAGGACCTCTACAGTGCGGCCAAGGTCGATGAAGATCTGGACAACATAAGGGTGCTCTACAAGAAGTCGGGCTACAAGAATGTGGTCCTGGGTGAGCCCAATGTCGAGGTTCTGCCGTTGAAGCCCAACGCGCCGACCACCAAGGAGCAAAAAAGACGCCTCTTCATCACGGTTCCCATCGAAGAGGGTGATCGCTGGAAACTGGGCACCATCACCATCGAGGGCAACGAACGATTCAGTGAGGAGCTGCTGCTGCGCATGTTCGAGAAGCCCAGCGGTGGCTGGCTGCGGGCAAACGTGATCGAGAAGGGAATCGAGGCCATCGGCGAGATCTACAGCAATACCGGCCATCTCTTTTCTCAGATCGAGCCCGAGCTGGTCGAGAAACCCGATCTGGTGGCGGATGTGATTATTCACATCGACGAGGGGGATCAATTCCGCATTCGCCGGATCGAGTTTCAGGGCAACACCAAGACAAAGGACAAGGTGATTCGTCGCGAGATGGGGATTCAGGAGGCCATGCTGATGAACACCGGGGCGTTGCGCAATAGCCTGCTGCGCCTCAAACAGATGGAGTACTTTCAGATCGACGAGAGTGATCCGGTGTCGTTCGACATCGACCAGGAGGAGAAAACAGTCGACCTGGCCATCAAAGGTACGGAGGGCGACCGAACCGAGCTGCTGTTTGGCGGTGGTTTTAGCGAGATCGATGGCTTCTTCTTCCAGGGCCAGTTCAAGACCAGGAACTTCCTGGGTCGCGGTGAGACGCTGGGAGCCTCTGCCCAGATCGGGGCCCGCCAAGACGTGGTCGATCTTTCGTACCACGTGCCCTGGTTTCTCGACCGACCTCAGAGTGTCGGTGCCAACATCTTTGCCCGGCGACTGGATTACACGCTGCTGACCGGTCAACAGTTCTTCCAGGACAACCTCGGCGGCGCTCTGACCTATGGTCGCAATCTTGGTCTTTTCGGCCAAGCGACCGTGAGCTACTCTCGCTACGATGCCAAGGAGGAGCGCACGGACTTCAATCTTGAAGGCGATCAGGTGAGTCAGTCCATCGATAGGACGGTCTCCATGGTGCGGTTTGGTTTTTCCCGGGATCGCCGTGACAGTCGGCTACAGCCGACTGTCGGCAGTCGCTACAGTGTGACCCTCGATCTCGCTGGTGGCGTTCTCGGGGGCACGACCAACTTCGTGCGGCCGCAAGCGACGGTGAGCAGGTACATTCCCATCAGCAAAGAAAGGCTGCAAACGGTATTTGCCGTCAACACTGTGGTGGGCTTGATTCAGCCGTTGGAAGACACAGAGCTGTTTTTCAACGATCGGTTCTATCTCGGCGGAGAGACCAGTGTGCGCGGCTTTAATTATCGCTCGATCTGGACGCGGGACGCCGAGGGGGACACGGTTACCGACGAGTTCGGTTTCCCGCTCGGCGGAACGCGTACTTTGCAGCTCAATCTGGAATATATCTTTGTTCTCGGCGGGCCCTTCCGGTTGCTGCTTTTCGGCGATGGTGGCAAGGTTTTTGGCGATGACGAATCTTTCAACCTGGACAATTTTCGTTGGTCAGCCGGCATCGAGATGCAAGTCAATGTGCCGATGCTGGGAGCACCACTTCGATTCATCTGGGCCAACAATCTCAGCCCTCTGCCGGACGACCGCTTCGAGACCTTCCAGTTCAGTATCGGTCCTAGCTTCTAGAACATGGGAAGTGCGATGACTGCTTTGAGAAAGCTCGCCAAGTCCTTGCTGCTGGTGCTGATTGGTGGACTCGGAATCTGGGTTTTGGGGAGTGACAGGTTGGCCGCCCAGACCGAGGGTGGGATCGAGCCATCCACAGTGGCAGTCATCGATGTCCAGCGGCTGGTGCTCGAGTCCAAGACCGGTAAGCAAGTCCTGGAGCGGCTGCGCAACCTGCGCGAGCAGAAGATGGCCGAAGGGGAGACGATTCAGCAGGAGATCCGGGATCTCCAGGAGCAGATCCAGGCGGGCGGTATGTCGTTATCCGAAGAGAAGGTCGCTGCCACGGAGAAGCAGATCGAAAACAAGATGATCGATCTGCGACGCTTCAGTGACGATGCCGACCGCATGCTGCAGAAGGAGCAGGAGGAGGCTTTCGCGCAGATCGAGCGCGAGATCATGCCGATCATCAGCCGGGTCGGTCAGGAACAGGGATATTCGTTGATTTTCAACAAGTTCGATAGCGGAATTCTCTATGCTGTCGATCAAATCGACATAACCGACTTGATCCTGCAGCGCTACGATGCGGGTAATCGGGAGGATGGCTGAACCGTTGAGCTTTCGACTGTCGGAGTTGGCCGAGCTGGTCGGAGGCGAGGTTCAAGGCAATCCCGATAGGACCATCGAGGGTGTCCGCACTCTGGCCAACGCCGGCCCACAAGAGCTGTCCTTTGTCACCAGCCCTCGCTATCGGCAGGAAGCCGCTGCGAGCAAGGCAGGGGCCCTACTCACCAGCAAGGCTCTCGAAGGGGTGGAGAAGGACTTCCTTCTCGCCGACGACCCCTACTACGCCCTGGCGCAGATTCTGGTGGTGATGTATCCGCCAACTCGGGCAGAGCCGGGTGTGCACCCGACCGCTCTCGTCGCTACGGGTGCGATCTTGGACCCATCCGCGACCGTCGGTCCCTATTCAGTTGTCGGTGAGGGCTCGCAGATCGGGCCAGGCGTCGAGGTGCAGGCTCACGTTGTGGTGGGTCGCGAATGTCGGGTCGGCAGGGATTCAGTCCTCTTCCCACGAGTGGTCGTCTACGACGGCTGTCGAATCGGTGAGCGCTGCATTCTCCATGCAGGGGTCGTGGTCGGCAGCGACGGCTTCGGCTATGCCCTGCATGAGGGCCAGCACGTCAAGCTGCAGCATGCTGGCAGGGTCGTGGTCGAGGACGACGTGGAGATCGGTGCCAATACGACGATCGATCGGGCCTTGCTCGATGAGACGCGGATCGGCAGCGGCAGCAAAATCGACAATCTGGTCCAGGTGGCCCATAATGTGCGCCTTGGCCGGGGATGCGTGCTGGTTTCGCAAGCTGGAATCGCTGGCAGCACCCGTCTGGGAGACGGGGTTGTGCTCGCTGGGCAGTCGGGTGTGGCAGGTCATCTCGAGCTGGGTGACGGTGTCCAGGTGGCTGCCAAATCCGCTGTCTTCAAGTCCGTCGAGGCGAGCAAGAAGGTCGCCGGAATTCCAGCCTTGGAGGCGAGTGCTTGGCGGCGGCAGCAGGCTCTGGCAGCCCGCCTCGGCGAGTTGAAGAAACGCATCGAGAGATTGGAAAGTCAGTTGGCGCTATTGGAGAAGGAGGGCAACGGTGGGTAACGAGGAGGGCGCGAGAGATCAGGAGTGGATCAAGTCGATCATTCCTCATCGAGAACCGCTACTCCTCGTCGATCGTGTCTTGGATATCGAGCCGGGACAACGGATCGTGGCGATCAAGAACGTCACCGCCGATGAAGCGATCTTCCAGGGCCACTTTCCGGGGCATCCGGTGATGCCGGGCATCTATCTGGTCGAGGGGATGGCACAAGCCGGCGGGATACTTCTGTTACATGACGATCCGAATCGCAAGAACAAGTTGATCTACTTCATGTCCTTGGATAGGGCGCGGTTCCGTCGACCGGTGACTCCTGGAGATCAGGTGCGCTATGAGGTCGAGATCGTTCGGCGCAGACCCAATCACTGCAAGCTCTCGGGTCGAGCGTTGGTCAATGACCAGGTGGTCGCAGAGGCGATCTGTACTTCGGCGATGATCGATCGTTGACGAGAGTCGCTGAAGATCACCAGCGCTGATCGAGTCCGAGTCCTTCGAGCGTTGGCAGGGTGGCGTCCCAAAGAGCTCGACTGCAAGCGGACAGACAGGAGCACTACGACAATGACTGGAGACATTCACCCCTCGGCTGTAGTCGACCCGGCAGCGGAATTGGCGGCTGGGGTCACTGTCGGTCCCTATGCTGTCATCGGCTCTCAGGTGGTCCTGGGCAAGGGTACCAAGGTCGGCTCCGGGGCCCAGGTCTATGGCCCATCGGTCCTCGGCGAGGAGAACCGCATCTATCCGCACGCATGTGTAGGATTCGAGCCGCAAGACCTCAAGTACGAAGGCGGCGAGACCCGCCTGGAGGTGGGGAGCCGCAACATCTTCCGCGAGTTTTGCACGATTCATCGAGGTACCGAAGGAGGAGGGGGGCTGACCACCATCGGCGACGACAATCTCTTTATGGCCTACACCCACGTCGCACACGACTGTCATGTCGGCAATCGGACCGTCTTCAGCAACGCAGCGACCCTGGCCGGCCATGTGGACGTGGATGACGACTCGACGATCGGTGCTTTCAGCGCGGTGCACCAGCACTGTCGGGTCGGGCAGCACGCCTATATCGGGGGCTACTCGGTGATCACTCGCGATGCTCTACCGTGGGTCAAGACTGTGGGGATCAAACCGGCGTGCTATGGCGTCAACACGATTGGTTTGGAGCGGAAGGGTTTCGACGAGAAAGCCATCAAACTCTTGAGCTCGGCGATGCGGATACTGTTGCGTTCACGGCTCAACACAGCTCAAGCGGTGGAGCGGCTGCAGGAGGAATATGGGGATGTGGCGGAGATCGAGTACCTGATCGACTTTCTAAACACCAGTCAGCGTGGAGTCATCACGGCGCTTCCTGGTCGACAGGGGGACCGGGGGGGTGGTTCTGGCTAGGTCTGAGCGACCCTTGCGGATCGGTGTAGTCGGAACCGGTTCCCTCGGTCGGCATCACGTTCGAATCCTATCGAGCCTGCCAGACGCGGAGCTCGTGGGGATTCATGACATCCGGCCCGAGGTCGGAGCAGCGGTCGCTGACGAATTCGGCACTCAGTCCTATCCTGCCCTCGAGCCCTTGGCGAGTGGGATCGAAGCAGCGGTGGTGGCGGTGCCGACCGTCGATCATGCGGAAATCGGATGCGAGCTGTTGGGGCGGGGGATTCACGTGCTGGTGGAGAAGCCCATCGCCTCGGGTCTGGCCGAAGCGGACAAGCTGGTGACTGCGGCTGGGGATCAGATTCTGGCGGTCGGGCATGTGGAGTTCTTCAATCCCGCTGTCGAACGACTCCTGGACGTCGGTCAATCGCCCGGTTTTGTCGAGGTTCATCGGTTGGCGGCTTTTTCTCCTCGCAGTCTGGACGTCGATGTTGTTCTGGACCTGATGATCCACGATCTGCAGATTCTGCATGCGCTCGACGACAGCCCTGTAGCCGAGGTGCGAGCCACAGGGATCAGCGTTCTTTCGGAGCGGATTGACATCGCCAACGCGCGGGTAGCCTTGACCTCCGGGTGCGTCGCCAACTTGACGGCGTCGCGCGTCTCGTCCGAGCGAGTTCGCAAGCTCCGGGTCTTCCTGCCCGGGCGGGGCTACTACTCGGTCGATTATCAAGAACAACAGATCAAGGGGGTTCGCCTCGAGGACAGTGGGGGAGCCCGACAGATCGCTCCTGACCCGCTGGCAGTGATCCGTCAAGAGCCCCTCGTGCGCGAGTTGGAGGCCTTTGTGGCAGCATGCCGAGGAGGGGAGAGCAGGTTGGTGAATGGCATCCAGGGTAGGAGGGCACTGAAGACCGCGTACCGAGTGCTCAGAGCCATTGCCGAAAGCGGTTGACGATCAGCCGCAGTGCAGTGACAGTTGGGAGGACTTATGAGCGATATTCGAATCGGCGTCATCGGAGGCAGTGGCCTCTATCATATGGAGGGTCTCGAGGTGCAAGAAGAGCGTCGGCTGTCGACACCTTTCGGCGACCCTTCCGATGCTTATCTGATTGGCGAGCTGGACGGCACCTCAGTGGCCTTTCTCGCTCGTCACGGACGGGGTCACCGGATTCTGCCGTCGGAGTTGAACTTCCGCGCCAATATCTACGGGTTCAAGGTCTTGGGAGTGGAGTGGCTGATTTCGGTCAGCGCGGTGGGCTCGATGAAACTGGAGTACCGACCTACCGATATCCTGGTTCCCGATCAGTTTTTCGATCGGACTAGGCATCGAGCCGATACTTTCTTTGGTGACGGTCTGGTCGCTCACGTCTCGTTGGCTCAGCCGGTTTGCTCG
>Ga0255055_10003247_pt1 | contig 11042 bp, 9 predicted proteins | sample JV7_2_27_MG_FD_188633 | JGI IMG/M metagenome (GOLD analysis project Ga0255055, IMG submission 188633) | Seawater microbial communities from Jervis Inlet, British Columbia, Canada - JV7_2_27 | ecosystem: Environmental > Aquatic > Marine > Inlet | place: Canada: British Columbia | collected... | reverse complement strand
CGAGATGGCCGAGATCAATGCCGATGTTAAGGCAGACGAGGCCGCGCAATTGGCATATGACTTATGTGAAGAGTACTACTTTCCAACACTGGCGGTAGAGCGTAATGGAACAGCTGGGGGAATGGTCTTGACCAAACTACAAGATCTGATGTACCCCAGACTCTATAGGGACCACAATGGTAAAGAAGGCTGGTACACAACTGGTAAAGCAGCACCTCCAAAGGTAGATCGCCACAATATGTTGCTGGAGTACGAGGAAGCCGTTCGGCTCCGTCGCACGATTCCGGCGTCCACGGATGCCGTAGGCGAGATGTCAACGTTCGTGCAGAACTCCAAGGGCAAATATGAGCATAGACAGGGGTGCCTCGATGACAGAGTCATGTCCCGAGCGATTTGCTGGCAGATGACCAAAGAGAGCCGGGGGGTACAAGAAGATCTAGTATGTGTGTTCCGAGATAAATCTTCCTACGCACCAGATAATACACAGAGTTCGAGAGGTAACATATGGTGGTAACCAAAGAACCAGATAAGTTTATTGACGCAATTGAGAGACACCATACACAAAGAGTCTACGAGCAAGGCATAGACCAGAAGTACTTTGATGATGACTTCGAAACAAACATCAAGTCTCCTTTCCATGTAGTCCGCACAGGAGCTGCGTCCAGACTTGTTAGTAATATTGTTGCCCATCTTGAGACCTCTAACCCCCAAGTGCGCCGAGAGCCCAGGAGTACAGGATCAGGTGCCCGCGAGTCAGCAGTCAAAGTAAGCAGGTTCTTGAACTATCTAGTGAGATGTTTTATCCAAGAGATAAATGAATCTACTTGGAACGCCGTCCTCCGTGGCGAGGCTGTCTACCAGATAGAGTTCAACAAAGACGCTTACGAGAGCAAACAGAAGGATTTCGCGCACAAGCTTGGTGAACTGCCCGTCTTGGTCTCGGCTGTTGACCCAATCAATGTGTTCTGTCAGCCATACGATATTCTTCTTCCAGCGCGTGTGGCCAAAGTATTTGAAGTAGATGATCTGACCGCGAATGAACTTATACCAGAGGTCAAGCTGGATAAGACGTCGGGTCATTACAAATACAAGGCATATGCAGATGCCCAGACAAGATTTTACACAATTGAGCAACAGGTGAACCAGATGGCCAACATCCTTGGGTTCTGCCCTTACGTGCACTTCTATGCTGGATATGGCAAGCGGTCACCAGAGGGCAAGCCGGAAGAGATGGCTGTTGGCAGACTGCGACGTTCTCGTGGGCTCCTAAAGGAAGAATGCGAAGCTGTTTCGAGGTTTGATTCTATTGTCGGTATATATGCCAACCCAATATACAGAATCAAGCAGACAAAACCAGATGCAACACCGATGGGAGACCAGAAACTAAGGAACCTTGTCATCGGTCCTGGGGCGGTCCTGAAAGAGCCGTACGGATGGGAAGGCGAGTTCTATGTACCGAACCTAAACATCCAACAACTTTCCATGCATATTGCCCAGATAAGATCAGCCATAGGCCTAGAAGATCCGCCAGTCATGTCCGGGCTACCAGCATCTTCACACACGACAGGTCGCATGGAGGACATAGAGTTCTCTCATGCATTTAAGAAGAACCTTAAGCTCATACAGAATCATGAGGCTGCCCTTGCCATGTTGTTGGGGCGTTGCCTGCAGGTTCTCGATACTGTGCCCAGCGCTCTACCAATCACATTTAGAGGAGAGGTCATCAAGGACGGTATCTCCACTGTCCAAGAAGACAAGATAACCAAGGACGACATAGCAGGTTATTATGATTGTGAAGTGTCCCTCAATCCTGATGAGGACATGGAAGCGAACACGAAGTTCATGAAATATCGTATGCTCGTCAATGAGGGGCGCATCTCATGGAAGCGCTTCCTAATGGACGGTCTTGGTAAAGATGAATACGAGGCAGACGAGATCATGGCCGAATCTATAGCTGAGCAGACAATCATGACCAATCCGATGATGCAACAGATTCGAGCGTCAGAAGCTATAGACCGTATGGGTGCAACTAGATACCTGCAGAAACTTGGGCAAGGTGTCACGGAACAAGCACAGATGCAGCAAGCCGTGGGTGAGTTCGAGCCTAGGTATAGACCGACAGAGGCGACGAACCCAGAAGCCGCCGGAACACTAAGACAGGTTCTCAGCGAATCGCCGAGAGCGCCGAGGAGTTCACCCCAGCAATGAAAACTGGAATAAATGACAAGATAGTAGATGATATGATGCGGATAGATCAGCTAGCGGCGAAGAAGATCGAATCCACACTTAAAGGCGACAAGCCATTCGCAGCCAAGAAGTTAGACCAAAGCAAGTTCTTATGGGCAGTGCGTAATATAGGCACTAGAGACCTGCAAGAACTACGTGCCGAATTTGGTGACGAGGCTGTCGGAAGGCTAAGATACGAAGCAGCTATGATAGAGGAGCAACGCAATGGACGAATATTCCCTCGCTAGATATTGGGCCGACTATAAGGCTGAGGTAGATGCCAATTTCAGGGCTCAACTTGCTGCTATTGACGCAGATACTGAGCTGAACGACAAGGAGAAGGAAGAAGCAAAATCACTGCTGGGCTCCTCGTACATGAATTACCTGAATCAAATACTGTCCATGATATACCGGGCCACGTCTGGCACAATCGACTCAAATGAGCTGCCAAATTATTCGTACTACTCAAGGGCTTACTATGATGATGTCAAGTCAGAGCAGCAAGCAGCGGCGGGAGCAACTAGCGCAGCACAGGGCGCAACTATAGCAGGTCTCAACATAATTGTTCCTGGTAAAGTTGGGATAGATGAGAACGGTGTATACAAGGACCCAAGAACTGGCCAAGAGATAGACACAGCGACTGCCCTTTACGAGATAGAAAATTATTTCTATGAGGTGGATGATGGGCAGCTGAGTGAGTACCAAAAGCAAGAACTAGATCTTGCAAGAAAAAGACTAGCACTAGAAGAGCAAGGCATGGAGGCGACCAGGGCTTACCAAGAGGCAACTATCAAGATGCGTGGGGCTGAGTTGGCAGCAACAACTAAGCAACGAGAACTTGACAGAGAACTTGAACGATCTAGACAACTTGCTGAGTACAGAGCAAGTCCCGGCGACTGGATAAAGGCATGGGAGTTTGAAAGAGAACCCCAAGAACCAGCTGCGCGGCAAGCACTTACTGATTGGGTTAATGCTTCAACAATGGCTCAGAATAACCCACAGTACATCCAAGATATGATATCACAATATCCTGGACTGCCCCAAACGGGTGACCCCGGCATGTATAGTGATGTTCCAGGTTTTGCAAGCTTGGGGCAAGCAGGTAACGTTCTTGGTATACCAGGGCAGACAACATTGAGTGAGGAAGCCCAGAGAAACCTTGGTCTTATGCTAATAGCCGCCGCACCGGGAGAGACAGAAGAAGACCTTCTAGCTCGGGCGGAAGCAGCCGCAGATTATTATGAGCAGCACCATGAGTCGGGGGTGGAAATGCTTGAGGGCAACATTGCAACAGCCCAAGCAGCTGATAAGCAGGGACCCCCAGCACCATATGGTTTAGAATGGGTCGCAAAGCTTATACCTGGCTGGAACACTGGGCAAGAAGTACCACAGGGTGAACAGGCACGTGTGGCATCTGGGCAAATGTGGAACCAGATACCATGGTCCCAGCGAGAGATGTTCGGTGGCTATCTAGGCTCACAGTATCATGGCGGAGTCCCGAGCCTCAGGGATTATGAAGAACTGCTAAGGCAACGATTACCACAACCGACTAATGTTGCCAGAACAGGGGCGGCGCGTCAAGTATGACAACTAAGATAACAAAATGGGTGCCGATGTTGGGCGACAAGCTTGAGCTTATCAGTATACTTGAGCGACAACTGGAGCTTGCCAATCAGCCTAAAGAAGACCCGTGGGAACAACTTGACCGTCTTGGCCCGACTGGTATGGGTACATTCCAACCCCCACAACAGAGACAGAGACAACCACAACCAACTGCTCTGCCAAAGCCTGCGCCTTCCACAAGTCTTGGCACAATGGAAAAGCCAGGACAGTTCCCACAGATAGGACAGTTCCCAGGACAAGATGAACCGCCTGCATCATCGGCTAAGACGACTACATTATTTCCTGGAGCATTATCTGCTGGCGGGGCCATAGATGACCTGCACAAAAGTTTGCTGGACAAGATGCGCACACCGAAGGGTCTCACCAACGAAGAGTACAACGAATTGATTAGTATAACAATACCCATGAGACCACCTGGGATGATTGATAAAGAATGGGAGACTCACAAGAGAGTTATAGCCCACGACAAGATAGCCGAGGAGCTTTCTTGGGATGAAACACTTGTCAGTTACATGGAAGAGGACGCAGAACTTGGAGACATTCGGTATCGTGTCCACAAACTAGGTGAAGGTCAGCCTTTCTTTGAGGGCGTTGCAGCCAAAACTAGAGGATTTCTTACAACTCCCATTGGTGGATTTATGCCCCTAAGCATAACAGATATAGCTGGGCTTGGCCTGATAACAACAGGTGCAGTAGCCGGAGGTAAAGGTGTCTTTGATAAGCTATTTGCAAGTGCATATCGTCAGCGTATTGGTGGGAGTTGGAACGCTACAAGAACCCAACCTATATCTAATGAAGGTTTGAACGCAGCTACTAGAATAGTTCAGGACAGTATGGCCACATCCCAGAAGTTCAAAACCATACTAGACGGATTCCTTGGTAAATATAGGTTCCGAGCTCCTAAGTCAGCCGGGGCTTTACCACCGTCTAAAACTAGACCTGTTCATACACCAAGACCAGGTCCTCGTGGAGAACTTCCTCCCCCTTCTTCCGCTGTAAAAGACATCCGAGAGATAAACATGATGGCGACCTATCTAGCAGATACTATCGTCAAGAGGCTACCACGCCTTACTGCAACCAATACTGGAATACCTGCTCAACAATCAAGTCTAGCTACTATAATTAGTGGTCTGTCTAACGAAATATCTCCGACCCTTAAGGCCATCCAATCTGGCAAGATGGACATCGAAGGTCAAGAGATATATGACCTTGCCCCAGAGACCGCCGCAGAGTACGCAGCCAAACTAGCTCCACCAGAAGTCCCAGCACCAAAGCCTACTGTAGGGCCGTCAACAAAAGGCGTTACATTATTCAATCAACCTGTGCCGGACAATTTAGTACCGAAGCTTGCCTTTCCGATGACTAACCTTACAGGACCAGAGATAAACCAGCTGGGTGTCAGGAACATAGCAAGCAAGCTCAAGGATATAGCGGAAAATACCAAACTGCCCGCCGAGTACAGGACTCGTATAAAGGATTTGGTTGAAGCGATAGACAAAGACTTCCATACGCAGAAAACGATAGATAGACGTAAAGAGCTATTGGACTATGTCAAGCGTGAGGAAGCAGCTGGCAGACCTGTTGGTGTACCTGAAGAGTACATAAAGATAGCTGGGCAACTGTATATAAAAGACTTGACACCGAGACAACTTGAGGAGATATACAATGAGGCCACCACGTTAGTTAAACAGGGTCGTCTAAAAAACAAGTTACTTAGCAACCAGGCCTATCGTGATTACAAACAAGCTGTTGGTGCACTCGTAGAACAAGGCGGTGGGGTACCCCCGGAGACTTTAGATCCCATTACAGCCGAGGTTACTAGGAATAGTTTTATAGAGAACATGAAAGACAAGGTAGACTGGTACTTGCAACGTACATATCTCATTGAATCTTTGATGCGAGACTTAGACAAGTACAAAGAGGGAGGCCCATTCACGAAGCTGATCTGGGATCCATTTGATCTTGCCAAGGACGCATACCTGCGCGAGATAACAAAACTTGGGGATGACTTTATCGAGCTGGTCACAACACAGAACGTTAACGTACATCGCATGATGACACAGAAGCACAAGTTTGGTAACGTTACCTTGACAGGTGAGGAACGTATTGGTGTGTACATGAACAGCTTGAACAATGACAATCTCATGCATCTCAAGTATGGGAACAGGTTCGACGATGCGTTAATAAGGCAGGTAATTAACTCAATGACAAAAGAGGAACGCGTCCTCGCTGATTTTATGCATGGTGTAATGAATGACCCTGCAGCGAGTGCAGAGCTTGGTAGATTACGACCACTCATTGAGGGCAAACCATATACTCAAGTTGATGAGTACTGGCCTATTAGCGTAAACTGGAAAGGAACTGTAGAACAGCCACAACGTGGTGAAAACCTCATGATGCGTGAGCAGATTGCTAGAGCAGTGGCAGCACATGCTTCATCCCATGTACCAAAAGGAGCAATGCAAGAGCGTACTCACAAAGCAATGCAACCATTGAACCTCAACGCATTTGACGTGTTCGTTAATAACCGTACATCAATGGCTTTCTACAAAGCTTTTGGCCTCCCCGCCAAAGATGTTGATAAGATTATCAACAATGACAAGTTCCGTGCAATGTACGAGAAGCGCGTAAACAAACAAGGTTACCAAGTGCTAAAGAAATGGGTACAGCAGGTTTCAGACCCGGACCCAATGCGGGCGATAACAAGTATGGAGCATGTCATGAAGTTCCTACGTGTCAACGCAGTATCCTCTGCCCTTGGTCTTAACTTAACAGTAGCTATGAAGCAGTTCCCGTCGTTCTCAAACGCTATGGCGGAAATTGGTGTTATACCAGCAGTAAATGGTATGCTCCAACATGTCACTGATTACAGAGGGAGCGCTGCACTGATAAAAGAGCTATCACCACAAGTGTATGCTAGAACATTTGAACGTGAGCTGGCGGAGCTCAAAGCGGGGAGCAAAAGTATCGACCAGCTTATGCGAAAAAAGAGTATCCGTGAGTGGGGCATGATATTCACAACTACTGTCGACAAGTTTGTTGTCGGTTCAGTATGGCGTGGCGCCTATGAGATGCATCTCAGGCGATACCCTGCGGAGGGGCGAGAAGCATCAGCGAAATATGCAGAGCGTGTGCTGAAACGCACACAGCCATTCTTTGATATCAAAGACGTTATTGAGTTCCAGCGTTCTGGGGAGCTTGGTAAGTTGTTCACTACGTTCACCAACCAGCTAAGTAAGAACTGGAACTACTACAGATTTCACATATATGGTCAATCAAAAGCTGGAGAGATTAATGCTTGGGAGAGCCTGCGAAAAGTCTTGTTCGCGTTCATATTACCAGCATTTGCGATAGCCGCGATAACAAGAAGCGATATTACTAAAGAACCAAAAGATGCCGTAGTTGACATGGCTGCTATGGGTGCAGCCGCGATGCCATTATTTGGGCCGTTCATAAGTGCTGCCCTTAGAGGTATGATTCAGTCTGGTCCGATAGCATTGGAACCGTTCGAGCAGGGACAATCATTCTTCTACAATATCAGCAAAGGCGAGGCTGGTAAGGCTGGACTTGATGCACTAGAGCTCTTGGCATTACTGAGAGGTATTCCATACAATCAGCCGAAACGTACAATACAAGGAACATATGATCTCATCATGGGCAACTCACAAGACTGGGCAAGACTCATATGGTCCGAGTACGTAAGAGAACAAACATACGAGGAGGGGCAGGAGGTTCCAACCTATGTGCCCCCAGCACATAAGAGATAACACAAGGAGGAAACAACAGAAATGCCAGACGAGGAAAAGAAGGGAACTGGAGATCAGCCCGACGAGACTGAAGACCCAAAGCCCGGCGAAACCTACAGTAAGGCAGAAGTAGAGGCACTCATGAAGGCGCAGTACAACAAGCTCAATGCTCGTTTGTCTGCCCAAGGAGCCGAGAACGCACGACTACGAAGAAGTCAGGTGCAAGACGTGGATCCAACTATAGAGATCCAACTAAGCGAAAGGAAGCAGAAGGTAGCTACAACAGGTGAGGCTGACCCATACATTCAGATTCTGGAGCGTGAACTTTCCAAGCAAAAGCAGCGAGTGCAGATCGAGAACCAGCAGGCAAAAACTGCTGACAAACGAGCTGAAATGATGCAGGAGCTTGAAGACGCTGGCGTCGACATCGGAGACGATGCTATGCTGGCGGACTTGGACAACGCTTTAGATGATGAGGTGTATATGGGAGATGGGACTTTCAAGAGAGCGGAGCGGCAAAAAGCAAAGCTACTCAAGACAGCGCCCAAAAAGAAACCTACAACTGAGGGGGGACCAGAAGTGCCCGAAGATAAACTCAAGGAACAGCACCGACGTGAGTTCATGGAGGAATTCAAGCTCACAGATCGGGACGCAACTACACCTTCCGGCTCAGGCCGTACGTACACACGTGACCAGATCGACAAGATGTCCATAGCAGAATACACTAAGGAAGCAGCTGAGATCGAACAAGCGGCACGGCAGGGTAGAATAAAATAAGGAGAAAGTTAAATGGCGTATAACACTGGAACAGATCCAACCCTAGCAGAGCTAATTACCGCTGCGTATGTACCGCAACGGTATTCCAAGAACGTTATTATGCACGTGCAGAGCAACTTAGTTGTTGCTTCGCGTGTTAACACAACGTACCAGAAAGATCTTCGCTATGGTTACGTGGTCAATATTCCAACCGTAAATGAAGTCACCGACGCAGAAGTTACGCCAGGAACGGCACCAACCCCAGTAAATGCTGCTGGGACCCCAGTGACCATTACCGTCGACAAATGGCGCGAGTCAACTGTCGAGATTTCGGACATGGCAAACATTGAGGATCCTGTAGGATACCTGGACAAGGCTGCTAAATCCTGTGCATATCGTATCGTAAAGAGGGTGGACACCGCATTAGGTGCCCTGTTCTCAACACTGTTTTCAAGTGTACCATATGGTAGCGATGGGCAGACCATGACTGACGATATTATACTCGCAGTTATGGAAAACCTTGATGAAGGTGATGTACCAGAGGACGACAGGTCCATAATTGTTGACCCGTCGACCAAGTCTGATCTATTAAAGATCGACAAATTTGTCCGGAACGACTATGGCGCTGGTAACGTGGTAGCCACTGGTAAGTTCGGTAACATCTATAACATGGGTGTCTACATCACGAACAACCTGACTGCCGCAACCACAGGCAACTACGGTGTAATGATGCACCGAGATGCCCTTGCCCTAGTCATGCAGGAGAACCCACGCTCTCAGATGGTCCGCATCGTGGAAGAGTTTAGAACTCTATTCATCGTGGACGTGATCTACGGCGTAGGCGAACTGCGAGATACTTTCGGGCAGTCATTCTATACCAGGAGCTCATAATGCCATTATATCTTTTCAGGTGCAATAAGTGTGATACGGAGACCGAACGGGTCGGCCCACACGATATGGCTTTGCCTACTTGTTGTGGGCAGGACACGGAGAAAGTCCTGACGTGCTTCGCATTTGTTAAGATGAAGGGTGAAGGGGGCTACCCGGCCCGTCGAAAGATGGTCAAGGGTACTGCCCCCGGAACCACTCAACGTGGCTCAGAAGCATGGCTAAGCTCAGACCCTGAGTTGGCCACTCAGAAACATGGGGGCTGAGGGGTCTACGGACCGTCAAGTCTATAAAAATAAGGAGAAATATGTCACAGCAAGTAAGAGTCGAACGTGAGCTGGTTTATGACAACCAAGCTGACGTCGACATAAACATCAAAGGAAACCCAGACACCAAACGAATGGTCGTCGTCGATGAGTTTTGGTATGACTCCCAAGCCAACTATACCGTGACCCTAGACGGAACCTCGGATGCCGTGGCTGCCACTGTGGGTGGGACTAGCGGTCTCACGCTAACTACAGGCACAGCAGACAACGAGATATCGTTCATAGGTACAGGCTTAATCTTCGATATAACCCAGAAGCCTGTCATCGAAATCAGGGTTAGTCTCACAGACGTATCAGGAACAGTCTTTTTCTTTGGGTTCTCTGATGCAAACACGGAAACATCACCAGCTGGCAGCATTGATGCTGATGGCGGAACAGTAACCGCTGTCGCAACAGATGCAGCTGGCATTCTGGTTGACGCAGACTTAGGTGCTTCTAGTATCTATAGTGTGAGCGTCAACACTGGTGGCACAGCACAGTCCCAAGACTCTGCCCTAGACTGGGCCGACGGCGTTGAGTATGTATTGAGGGTTGCCCTTGATGCTAGCGGAAATGTCAGGACTTACGTCAATGGCGTAGAGGAAGGCTATCTAGCCTCAGCTGTCGCTGATGTGCCATTATGTGCCGTAATCAACTTCGGCACAAGAGCCAATGATGGCTCAAACACGGTCATGCTACGAAGTCTTAAGATGTGGCAAGACCACGCGTAAAGTAAGAGAAGAGGAGGAATTCTTACAATGAGTGATTATTTAACAAACGGAAACGTTGCGGTGGCTGCAAGAGCTACGGGCAACAGGGATGTTGTATCAGCAAGCAACATTCTGAAATGGGTGGCCGAAGGAAAAGTATGGGCTGCTGGCGTAGGTGTTGAGAACGCAGGCATTGATGGCGCAGCTGCCATTGCTGATACAACCCCCACCTTTGCCCTAGTAGCACCTTCCGACCCAGATGTGTATGTGCTGCCTATGCTTGTCAGAATTAGCGTACACACTGAGGGAGGTGCCTTAGCACAGTGGATGACTGGTGTCACTAGAGCTGCGGCTGATTGTGCGACAGCGCTTGTTGTCTCTGGTACTGCCTTTACAGCAATCCAGAACAAGTTAGCTGGTAACACGGGCAAACCACAGTCCGCAGTAACGTATACCTGTACTGCCTCTGCCCTGACCAATGCTGATTATGTCATGCCTGCTCTAGCTACTGCTGCCGATAATATCGTTAGTGGTACTGGTGGTACTGGTCTGAACGCAGGTTCAATGTTGGAGTTCGATATGTTGAAAGACCCGACCATCCTGCGAAAAGGTGCCGCACTATTAATCTGGAGCGTCACTGGGACTACAGACACCAAGAACATCCCGTACATTGTATTCGCAGAATTAACCGCAGACGACTTGAGATAGTATAGGAGGACAGCATGGCTGACAAAGTACTACGATGGTATATTGATGGGAAAGTATCACGTACCAAGACCGAAGTAGGG
>Ga0255055_10003246_pt1 | contig 11045 bp, 8 predicted proteins | sample JV7_2_27_MG_FD_188633 | JGI IMG/M metagenome (GOLD analysis project Ga0255055, IMG submission 188633) | Seawater microbial communities from Jervis Inlet, British Columbia, Canada - JV7_2_27 | ecosystem: Environmental > Aquatic > Marine > Inlet | place: Canada: British Columbia | collected... | reverse complement strand
TGTATGAGGATACTTCAAGTAATGTCGCTCTTTTTGAGACTCATTATTATGGTGGCATTAAAAAATTCCATTGGGTAACAATTCCACTCACTTTACATGGAGTTGTTGTAAAAAAAGATGGAAAAAAAGTAACATTCACACTTGGTGAAAATGAATCTGATCCTATATTTGCTGTACCTGATTTATTGCCACATCTTTCTCGTAAAGTTCAAGATATAAAAAAACTGGATGATGCAATCACAGGTGAAAGCCTTGACTTAATGGTCGGTAGTCAACCTGCAAAGGGAGAAATGTCTGAAAAGATAAAAACTGCTATTCTTGATAAGCTGCACAAGGATTATGGTATTGTTGAAGAAGATTTTATCTCTGCTGAGCTTGAAGCTGTTCCTGCATATAAAGCAAGAGACATGGGTTTTGATAAATCACTAATTGGCGCATATGGTCAAGACGATAGAGCATGTGCATATACTTCACTTCAGGCAATAATGGATTTGAATAATCCAGAATATACTGCCCTTGTATTATTTGTTGATAAAGAGGAAATTGGCTCAGAAGGAAATACAACAGCCCAAGTAACATCATTTTTAAGATCGATTATAAAAGACCTTGATCCAAAAGCTGACGTTGATAGCGTAATGCTCAAATCAAAAGTTGTTTCTGCTGATGTTAATGCAGCAGTTACTCCAAATTATACAGAAGTTTTTGAATTAAAAAATGCATCAACTCTCGGACATGGCATTGTAATGTCAAAATTTACTGGTCACGGTGGAAAGTATGCTGCAAATGATGCATCTGCCGAGTATGTTTCTGAGATTAGAACAATGCTAAACAAAGAAAAGATTCCATGGCAGACAGCTGAACTTGGAAGAGTTGATAATGGCGGAGGAGGAACGGTTGCAAAATACTTTTCAAGACTTGGAATGGAAGTAATTGATCTCGGTCCTGCTGTTATGTGTATGCATTCACCTTTCGAAATCACAAGTAAAGTAGATATCTATTCATCCTATCTTGCGTACAAGGCGTTTCTTAAAAGTTAGAGTACTTTTCCTTAATATCTTTAAGCTCTTCCTTAAAATTACCATTTCCACAAAATTTCGGATCACAAGGTTTTTCAATTTTTCCATTAAGTGGGAAACCTGCAAGGTGCAGCATTGGTCTTGTTGATTTCTTTCCATGTTTCCATCGGTAATAAAGCCAGTGAACAAAAAAGAATGCAGGTCCATAAAAATTCTTTTTATCTGGAACCCAAAAATCAATATTATTTTTCCAAGAACTAGCTAATACATCCCATTGTAGTTCGGTAAGATTATCTAGATTTGTTCTTCTACTGTTACCAAGAATTGCTTCTTTTAATGGAATAAACAAAACAGGAGTGTAAAACATCTTTGCATTATGATTTCTTAAATCATCAATTAAATTTAACGTAGCTATTACATCTTCTTCTGTTTCTTCAGGCTGACCAGTCATAATCGTGCAAAGGGGCCACCAATCATAATCATTCATTTTACCAATTGCTTGAACAACAAGCTCAGGCCAATTATCAACGCTATATGGTAATGCCTTTCCCTTCATGTATTTCTTCATGAGTCTAACACTGCCTGTTTCAATGCCCATCTCAATGGATATAAATGGTTTTTTGTACATAGGGCTAGTTTTAGGGTTCCATTTTGTCTTTTCAATTAAAATCGGAGTTAAATCTTCTAAAAGTTTGTTGTCATAAATAACTGGTGCAAATGAGGCATGAGACAGCAGTATATTATCAACACCAGGATGTGAAGCGATTGTTTTATAGAGTTTCACGATTTCATTTCTATTTGGTATAAACTTCTTTTTTGATTTGTATAGAAATATATCTTCTGTTACAGTAAAAATTGATTTGGATCCTTCTTTAATATTTATATCAACTTCCTTCATTATATGGTCTATTGGAAATGAATATTTTGTACGCATGGTAGGGCTGCAAAATTGGCATCCTCTGCCGCATCCTCTCATGATTTCTACCATTCCATAGGATGCCGCATGTTTAATCAGTGGTACTTTTTCTCTTTCTAGTTTTTCCGCCTCAAAATATTTTGGAACATTTTTCTCGCTCATTATTTTTTTAAAAATATCTATAATATCTTTTTCTCCTTCTCCTTGAAATAATATATTAATACCAAGTTTTTCTTGAGCATTTGCTTCACTTATTTGCCAAGAACCTTGTCCACCCACAATAATCTTAGGCTTGAATTGTTGAATCGATGGGTGTGTTACCAACTTTTCAAATTCAGATGCGTTTAGCGCCTCTCCACCAAAACCGATTAGGGAATTATAAGTAGTAGAAACATAAGCAAGCCCCATTGGGTCCATTGTTGATATTCCAACTACCTTTGTTTTTTTACCTATGAATTTGTGTAAATTATCATAGTGTGATACTACAACATTTTCTTTGCCAAACTCATCAATAAGCATTGATTCTACTTTTCTAAGACCATAAATTGTACACTTTGCAGAACCGTCTTTGTTATTTCCTAAATTGTAAAGATAGTCTTTAAGAGCATACTCTGAAAGTTTTTTTGGAAATGTACAAATAAAAGCTGCAAATGGATTACTATCATATTCATTTGCTTCCGCACGTGAAGCTGTAAGAACTATTGGTATTCCTTTCGCGCCATCACTATTATTCATAAATTTATCCTTCTTATCCAATTAATATTTTTTTGAAAACAGGATCCTTAATAGTTGTTTGTATTTTTACTAAGAACTCTCTCCATGATAGAGTATCCCATGACCATTTTATCATATCTTTCTTGTGGAGTGATAGAATTTTTAAAAAACTTTGCCAATTGTAGCCTTCCGCCTTTAATGGTTTAGCCCAGCCACCATCTTTCCAAAGATAACTTGGCAGTTTATTTCCAAACCATACTGTGAGTGAGTCTAATTTTAACTCAATATTTCTTTTTTGACTTTTAAAATGCTTTTTTAATAATAAAGGTTCCGGAGGAATTGATAATTTCATAGTAATACCCCATATACTTAGTATTGTGTATAAGTGATTAAGAAACTCTATTATATCATTTTATAAAATTTTAAGTTCTTTAAAAAACACTATGCTAATAAGTAACTCACGTTTGTTCAAAAATGCTTAAATAATTTTACATACCAAAATTTATTAGTAGTTGTTGTATAGATTTTTGTGTAAGATACCTTATTTTTTACAAAAAATTTGAGGTCTTACATAAAGTAAAGAACACCAAAATTTATTTATATAAGTTCTTTATTGTCATTTAAAAGCATATCGAAAAGTATTTAAAAATTAAAGTGGGAGGAATGCCTCGTATGATGCCAAGTTCGTCTAAAAAGAAAAAAGAAAAGCCAAGTATTGAAGAAATAACAAGATGTCCACAATGTAGTAGTACACATTTAACTAAAGATTATTCTAGAGCAGAGCTTGTTTGTGAAGATTGTGGGCTAGTAATTGATGAAGATTTTATTGATCATGGACCAGAATGGCGTGCCTTTGATTCTGATCAACGTGAAAAGAGAGCCCGTGTTGGAGCTCCAATGACTTATACAATACACGATAAAGGTCTAAGTACCATGATCGGTTGGAAGAATCGTGACTCTTATGGAAAATCCATTCCAACTAGAAACCGAGCTCAATTGTATCGTTTAAGAAAATGGCAACGAAGAATCCGAATTTCTGATGCCACAGAAAGGAACCTTGCATTTGCTCTTTCAGAGCTTGATAGAATGGCTTCTGGTATGGGTCTACCTAGAAATGTCAGGGAAACTGCAGCAATGATTTACCGTAAAGCTGTTCTTAAAAATCTTATTCGTGGAAGAAGTATTGAAGGAGTTTCAGCAGCAGCTTTATATGCAGCATGTCGTCAATGTAACGTTCCTAGAACACTTGATGAAATTGCAGGATCATCTAGAGTTTCAAGAAAAGAAATTGGCAGAACTTATAGATTTATTGCACGTGAACTCGGACTTAAACTCATGCCAACTTCCCCACAGGATTACATCTCAAGATTCTGTAGCGAACTAAAACTATCGGGTGACGTTCAATCAAAAGCAATTGAAATTTTAAAAGATGCAGCAGATAAAGAACTTACCAGCGGACGAGGACCAACTGGAGTTGCAGCTGCTTCAATTTATATCGCTTCCATTCTTTGTGGTGAACGGAGGACCCAAAGAGAAGTTGCTGATGTTGCTGGTGTTACTGAGGTTACTATTCGAAACAGATACAAGGAACTTGCGGAAAGATTAGACATTGATATTATACTATAGTTATGACACGCAGGTATAGTGAAAAAAAGAAGGAGCATTTTTATAACGCAGCAAAACAGGCAGGTTATCGAGCTCGTTCTGCATTTAAATTAAAGCAGATTCAAAAAAAATTCACGGTTTTAAAAGAGGGTAGGTTTGTTGTTGACTTAGGAGCTGCTCCGGGTGGTTGGAGTCAAGTTGCAAAAGAAATTGTCGGTGAAAATGGTACAGTTATTGGTATGGATCTATCGCCTATTCAACCAATTAAGGGTATCACTTTTTTACAGGGCGATATGGCCAAAGAAGCTTCTTTAGAAGAATTAATCACAATTATAGGTGACAAAAAAGCAGATGTTGTATTGTCTGATATGTCACCTGATATTTCTGGTAATTACTCTGTTGATCAAGCGAGAAGTATTTATCTTGGTGAACAAGCATTGATTACAGCTGAGGCTCTTTTAAAACCAGGAGGTAACTTTATTTGTAAGGTTTTTTCAGGAGAAGACTTACAAGATTTTATCAATATACTTAGTAAGAAATTTAGAATTGTGAAGCAATTTTCACCTCCAGCATCTAGAAAGACTAGCTCGGAAATTTACATAATAGCAAAATTTTTACAAAAAGGTGGTTCTTATTAAAATTTATTATAATTTAAATAAAATAAAGCGAAAGTTTTATAAATCAAAACATACCATATATACTATTAATACTCAAGTAGAGAGACCCAATTATTTTTGGGATATATGTACAGCCTCAAATAAATGTGGGGGGGGCTATACAATATGACAAAAAAAGAAGAGAATAACCTAGATGAATTCTTCGATACAACAAGAAAGGATATTAATAAAAAGATTGACCATATAATTACAGATAAGAAAATTGTTGAGATTCTTAATGGTGGTAAACGATTAAGATCAATGTTAGGGGCACTTGCATTTCGAGCATGCAAACCAAACCAAACCAAAAAGGATTATCAAAGAGCTCTTGAGGGCGGCGTGACTATCGAACTAGCACATGGGGCATCCCTTGTTCATGATGATATTATTGATAAAGATAAAGAGCGAAGAGGAAAAGATGCAGTCTATGTAAATCAAGGAGTTGGAAAAGCAATTCTCACTGGACATAAAATGCTTGTTCAGGGTTTTGATATTGCATTAAAGCATGGTAAAGATTGGGCTAAATTATATGTTGATTCATGGAATGAAGTAGTAAATGGTGAAATAGACGAAGTTGAATTCAACTTAAATGGTAAAGATTTTAAAAAGACTGCTTCAAAATCACAAATTTTTAAAGCTTATAATAAAATCATAGACTTGAAAACTGCAGCCATGTTTTCATCAGCTTGCAAGTCTGGAGCACTGGGTGCAAATATGTCTGGAGATATCCTTAAGGTATTTGCAGATTATGGTAGAGAAATTGGTCTTGCATATCAACTTGCAGATGATCTTGTTGACCTCTTTAAGGGAGAAATAATTGATAGTGTAGTAGTTCCGATACTTAACAGGCTTGAAGGTAAAACTAGTGGAATTAAACCTTTACAAAAATGGGAAATAAAAAGAAAGTTTTCAAAAAACAAGGACAAAATTCAAGAAATGTACATTGAAGAAATTGAAAAACACGTTAAAAAAGCCCAAGATCTAAGCAAATCTAATTTAATCCCAAAATCCACTTATAAGGATATGCTTATCGATGCACCAAAATATATAATAAATAAAATGCTTGATGAAATTAACGTCTCTGTTTAAAACCAAAGTTATCTTTTTTTTTAATTAGTACGAAACACTATTCAGGTAACTGATCAAAGTAAATTTTTGTTGCAGGACGAGTAAGATAAAATATTATACCAAGGTCTATTAGTAATGCTAGAACCACTGTTACAAGTCCTAATACTGAAAATACATTTAGATAAATTATTGCATTAACCATAAATGATGCAATCATAAGAGCAAATATTGCAAGAAAAATTGTTGTGATTATTATACCTGTTGTCCATACCCAGGTTTCTTTTTTAAATGTACCATAAGCAAAAATTGTAAATATTGCCGAAAATACAAACCATGCTATTGCGGCCATTAAATAACCAAAATTGATAACTGAAACTATATATTTACCAAGACTGGCCTCCCAGAATGGTAATTGTATAATAGCTAAAACCGTGTATCCTGCCCAAAAAGTAAAAAGTGTAGCTAAAGCAAGCCATAATAGAATTAATATATAGATGGACCTTGGTCTTTTGCTCAATACTTTTCCCCCATACTTTCTATTTTGTATAATTAAAGTACAACATATAATTTTTGTTATTTTAAGATTCCTTTTTTTTATAAATTAGGACACCTTTGAGGTACAAACAAAAGCCAAGAGTAAGAACTACTACTGAACCTATTAGTAAATAAAATCCGATATCTGGACCCCATGAGCTTGGTATCGTTAGATCCATGTTTTCCCCAGGTATGACGAAATTGATATCTCCACTTCCCATAAAGTTACCAACTGTTACTTTTCCAAGCTCAGACATAGCTATAAAAAATACTACATTAGAACCAATAATAAATAAAATTGCTAATAAGAATGTAAGTATTGAAGATTTTTTCAAATTATATCTATTAAAAATTAGTGTTGCAAAAATACATAATATGCTTATAGTGATAGTTATAGGAAATAAATTCACTACTTCAGTAAATCTGTCATCTAATGAAGCTAATTCACCTGCAGAAACATTGTTATTTGAAATAATTGTAACCATCTCTGTTGGCACTAAATATAATTTTGTAGATGTTTCATAATGAGGATTAGTAGTTGAGCCTGTTATATTCCACCATGGTGAAACAATTGCTATAATTGCAAGTAATATTGCTAAGATCTTTAAGAATAGGATTATATCCCTTTTCCTGTAACTTAAAATTATCGCTACAATTAAAAATACAATCGTAACAAGTATTACAATCAACGGAAACAGCGGTTCACTTTTTGTTGCAACTGTGTAAGATATTTCAAATAAAACATCAATATTTCTTTGAGCAATTAATTCTCCATTTGAATAAATCTTACAATGATACGTTCCTGGAGGAATAGAAAACAATATTTCTCCTGCATCATCTGTATCACCTCTTATTTCCTGTTCGCCTCTGGAAAAAAGAACTTCAGCGTTACTAATAGGATTACCACGTGCATCAAGGATTGTTGTTGTAACATTAAATATTGCCGGAAATACCACTGTCATTTTGTCATTTTCACCATATGGGATATTAACAGATTTCTCTAAAGAAAATGTTTTATATCTAACCTTAAGCAAATAGTTACCAGGATAAATATCAGAAAAATGATACTCCCCGGAAGATAATTCTTCTGCAAATAAAGCAACAGTTTTTTCAAAATCCACACTTACTAGAGAAACATCAAGATGAACTCCTGGAGATAGATTCAATATATCTTTTGTAAAAGTGGTAAAATCATACAATTTAATTTCTAATTTTTTGGTATCAGGGATCTTGATTTTTTCCTTAATCTCAAATGACTTGTATTTTATTGTAAGATTATATTCCGAAGGATAAAGATTGTTGAATTTATATGTTCCATCAGATGAGGTATCAGCTTTTAATGTGACTGAGTCAAACATTTCTTTACTATCAAGGCTTAAATCAACATTAAAATCTGGAGCCTTACCATTGGAATCCCGTACACTTATTTCTAAATCATGAACATCAAAACTCAATTCTCTTTTTAATGGAATTAACTGTCTAATTATTCCTAACCGTATCTGTTCTTCTTTAATTAAAAATCCTTTGTAAATGACATTCATTAAATATTTTTCTGCAATACCACATGGTGCTTTGATAGTTGTCTTTCCATCAGAATCGCTTTCACCATTTGCAATAATAAAATCATCTTTCTTTAGATATAATTGCACATTTTTTATTCCTGTATTGTCTTGATTTAAACATGTAAGGCTTACTTTCCCTTCCATTTTACAAAAAATACGAGTTTCTTGGTCCTTATCTAAGTCTACAATAGTATATCCAATAAATTGCCGCTCTTGTCTAAATAAAGGATTTTCTCTAAAAATCTTTATTAGATATCGTCCTTTTTCTAAATTAGAAAAGGTAACCTTTTTAAAAAATGAAAATTCTTTCCAATCAAACAACTTGATTTTTTCAATAAGGTTCAGATCCTCATAATTAGATGGTAAATCACTTTTCAGAGGAATACGGACTACGGTTCCATATCCTGATGATTCGATGCTATTTTCTTTGTATATTTCTGCAGATAAATACGAAACATTAAGTTCTAAACCTGTTGATATATAGAATCCAAGAGGAAAAGATGGTGCAAAATGAACAGAGGCAGTTAGATTAAACCTCTCAGTATCTTCTTCTTCGTCAGTTATATTATCGTCTTCTACTGGCTGATATTGAATAAGGGATTGATACATCTTAGCTTCTTCTGCTACTGCAGGATAACCTCCATTTTCTGATGTAAAAAATTCTGCATTAAATTCTACTACATGACCCTTTGGTAATGTTTTTAGAAATTCTCCCCCTTCCTCAGCAGGATCTCTTAATATATACAAAAATGCTAAACGAGCATTTAATCCGGGGTAATTAACATCGTTTTTTTCCCATAGTTCTAATGTTATTCCATCTTTACCAACATCTCTAGATTTTGTGACATTAGTTGTTTCAAAAATTATTGCATGTGCCTTTCCTGTTTCACCATCATCAACTGATATCCAAGGAGTACTTCCTAGATCAGGGTCATCTTCTTTTATTATAATGGGTTGTGGATCAACTCCCTCAGGATACTGTGGAACACTATATTCTTTTATCCTTTCATCTTCACTATAAAAATGCAAATAAGGATATATTTTACCAAAGTTTAATTCCTCAATAGTACTGCTTTTAAGATTACCATATCCAAGATTAATATAACCTACATCAATCCTTTCTCCAGTTGGTAATGGAGAATCAATTACTTCATGTCTTACATGTGTGTAAATTCGTTTGTCTTCAGTGGGACAATAATAATATTTGTAAATAACTGTTGATTTTAATAATCCATTATCTGATACACTTTCAACTCCAACTTTTATCATCAAATTTCCATCAATAATTTTTTGGCTTTTGACTAAGTTATTTGCAATATAAGGAACTCCCCCTTTCCATTTACCATTAACCATCCACCAATATCCAAAATTAAATGATGCTCCCATCTCGCCTGCATTGGGTTTTACAAGCTCTGTTCCTTTTTTCAATTTTGCTACTTGTTGAGAAATAGCTTCACCTAAAGCCTCTCCTTCTATGTTAATAGCATAAACGATGTGATCATTTTCTGTTATTTTATAATATTCAGATTCGAATATTAATCCTGGAATTTGCTCATAAATATAATAATCTTCATCTACTTCGACATGATTTGGATAATTTGGACTGGATTTTTTATCATCATCATAATAAACAAAATATCTTTCTTTCCCATTAGCTTCGTAAGGAATAAGAAAAACAAGACTACATGAACTAATGTGCTCATTGTCAGTAAATTCTAAATCATATATCTGGGATTCAAGAGGATACCATAAAACTCCATCCCAACAACAGACTCTCACCGAATGTTCATTTTCATTTTTTGCCCAACATGAATTATTAAACATTATTTGGATATCAACTGGTTGATATCGCGCATATTCATTACTTGTATCAATAGGAATGATAATTTCTTCTTGAAAAGAAAAGCTTTCATCCCACCAGGGAATTTCATCAGCAGGTATAGTGATTGTAACTAATGCTGAAATTAGCAAGTTTGCAAGTATTATATATCCAATGAATTTCTTGGACATCTGGCTTGTTAGCCTCCCACATCTAAATTGAGTAATATATTTTCTTCTTAATTCCCATTAATATATTACTAATATATAAAATAAAATTTTATTTATAAATGGTTTATTGTACAATTCTTATCTGAAAACTTGATTTCTTCAATTTTTATTTATATTTTTGCTTCTTCTTTGTATTAAAATCATGATTCCAATTATTAACAGAATAATAATTATAAGTAAACCAAACAAGAAATTTGTTACAAAAACAGAAAGTATTGCATCAGCAAAATATGCTATTAGCAAACATCCCACTATAGCACCGATCGATATAGCAAAAAAGGTATTCAAAGGTTTCATACCAATTAATCTTCCAACAATGGATCCTACAAGACCTCCAGATCCTTGGAATGGAACCATAACAAAAAGGACAATTCCGATAAAACGAAGTGGTTTAATCCAAGAATATTTATCAGAAGAATTTTTTCCAAGGTTTTCTACCTTTACCATAAACTTTCCGATGAGAGGAATTTTTTTTGCTAGGTCATAATTCCATAATAAAAACAAAGCTATAATAATATCAACAAAAGCAATTGTTAAAGCCATAACAATAGGATTTATCTCTGGAACAATTATATGTTGATTTAGGATAGGAATATTTAAATCTCCACCACCAACACCTATTGGAATGATGGATTCCTTTCCAAGTGGAGGAAAGAAATACGCAAACATTAATAAAAATAATTTTCCAGAGCTTTCTTTGTCAACCACTAGATATAAAATAATCATTACTAGAACTGCTAAAGCAAAAGGGAGTAAAAATTTTAGAAGTGTAAGATATGGATTTGGGTTTTCTTCTTTTTTCATGATTCTTGCTCTTAATGTATTATGTTTCTAAAGATTATTTCGATTAAATCAAGTAGAAACAATGATTGCAGCATGGTCTTTTTCATAGGGAGATAAATCAATTTTATCAACAATTTTTATG
>Ga0255055_10003245_pt1 | contig 11048 bp, 6 predicted proteins | sample JV7_2_27_MG_FD_188633 | JGI IMG/M metagenome (GOLD analysis project Ga0255055, IMG submission 188633) | Seawater microbial communities from Jervis Inlet, British Columbia, Canada - JV7_2_27 | ecosystem: Environmental > Aquatic > Marine > Inlet | place: Canada: British Columbia | collected... | reverse complement strand
TCAAATTCAATAATTCCGGTTTATTGATATAGGTAAGATAATCCTGTTTTAACAGATCAATACTGTCCAGGCTTCTTTGTAGTTTCAATACCCTGATGATGTATTCTGTTTTTTCACCGATATGAAAGGCTCCCAGGGCAGTATCGAAATCACCAAGGGCAACATTTACTTTTATCCGCTTGGTGATCTCTTCAAATAAATCCCATTCTACCTGGCTTGTGATTCTGAAATACGCCAGTTCCGGAGTTTTTTTGTCGAAGTAAACACCCTTGCCAACCTCCTCGAGGGAAAAATATTTCTTAAGTTTGATGACTCCTTTTTCTTGGATCTTAATCCTGTTCATTGACATCTCAAAACCATGGTCAGTAAAAAGGTTCTGAATGTCCTTTATCAAAAAGCCTTTATCAAAGAGTTTAATCCTGATCACCGGATGTGTTACCCCTGCCACATATATATTCCCTTCTACGGCATCAAATAAATGATCAGACTTCAATTTTATCTTTTCAGATGCCACGACAATATCATCCAGGGGATAATCTTCGGCCATTACCATGAAATAAAAATCAGGTATATTCCTCATTGGCATTTTATCCTGCAAGCCATGGAAAGGCTTCCAGATTTTCAACACAAATGATCCAGGCAGGATATTCTTTTCAACGGTTGTAAGAAATTCTTTCTTGTATATGCAACCATAAATTCTATCTAGACTTCTCATAGACAACTATTTAATGATTATTGAAATGCAATAGAGAGAAGTGTGATTGGAAAGAAAATTTACAAGTCATTGTAAAATTAAATAAAAAATGGCAAAAAGTCCAGTATACTAATCCCCATTTGTAAATTCCCATATTTTTGTACATTTACTCAGCTCTGGAATGAAGGCACTACTTAACATATCTTCACTTAACAGTGCATACCTGTTCCAACTGGAAAAACACCGGATTGATCCTGACAGGCAACTCCTGCTTCTCAACCAATTCCTGCTTGAACATAATTGTACTTTCAGTGGCAAACCCATGCCTACTCTGCTGAAACCCAATTTCGTTTCCAAAAAACAATTGCAGAAACTGAAACTAACGGTCGAAGTAATGAGCACCGCGCTGGATAAATTCATTGATTTATTTATGGAGGATGAAGAGGTGCGTCACATTATGAAATTCTCAGCACTGGAATATGAGCTCTTCAGGATTGATCCCGGTTATCATAAACCACTGGTAATCTCCAGGCTGGATGCCTTTTTAAATGAATATTCTGTGAAGTTTCTTGAATTCAATTGTGATTCACCTGCAGGGATTGCCTATGCTGATGTCCTTGAAGACGGTTTCAGGGAACTATTCAGGGAATTTCCTCTGTTCGAGAGCTGGAAAATTACCTACACCAGGAGACAGGATCTATTGCTGAAATCATTGCTGTTATGCTATGCCGAATACCGGTCCAGGATCAGGTCTATGCCGGAAAAGCCCGTTATAGCCATTGCAGACTGGGAGGAGGTTTCCACCTACTCTGAATTTGAGCTGCTGGAAAAACATTTTACCGGGAAGGGCTACAAAACCGTGATTTGTAGTCCCCAGCAATTCACCGTAAAAAATAGCAGGGCAATGGTTCATGATGAGGAGGTGCATCTGGTATACAGGCGGGTAATCACCCGTGAACTGCTCCAGAAATATGACCAGGTCGGTGAATTCGTACAGTGCATAAAAGACGGTCTGGTCTGCTGTTGTAATTCATTTAGATCTTATATCGTGGGGAATAAAAAGGTGCTTTCCCTCATTTTAGATCCCCGGTTCCAGGGGATATTCAGCAGGAAGGAGCTAAAGATGATCAAAGAAACTGTTCCCTGGACAAAAATTCTTGCGGATAATGAAGTAAGCTTCAGGGACAAACGTGTCCATCTCAGGGATTTCATCCTCGAAAATAAAGACCTGTTGGTACTCAAGCCTTCTAATATGTATGGAGGTAAAAATGTTTATATAGGCCTGGAAACCAGACAGGAAACCTGGGAAAGGGTAATGAACCAGCAAATCGAGGATGAGTCCTGGGTGGTCCAGGAATACGTGGATATCCCCACTGATATTTACCCGGAAATAGGGGATGGGATTTCCTTTAAAAGAAAATATGTGAATATTAATCCTTTCGCTTTACAGGGGAAATACAGCGGAGCCATCACCAGGGTGTCTGACAGCGCCGTTATTAATGTAAGTGCCGGTGGCGGGCTCGTTCCAACCCTGGGTGCAGATCTGGTCGACACAGCCCACAAATAATGGAACTAAATCAGTATTCTCTTAATGAAATAGAGGAGAAGCTGTGGAATGGTGAACTCCCATTCTCAGGCATCACTGAACTGGGATCCAGTGAATTTCATTTTGAGGCACCTGCCTTCCATGCCGGAGTTTCCATGCATTCCGGTCACTGTGTCCGAAAGGAAATCCTTGAGATCCTGGCAGTATCTGAAGAAGACCGCCACCGGGAGGAAGATCCATTCATGGACAGGTTTATATCAGATTTCCCCATCCGGATCTGTGGGAGGGATTCCAGGTTTGAATATGACCTGAACCGGAATCCCTACAGGGCCCTTTATGATTATGACAAACCACAGTGGGGATTGAAAGTCTGGAATAGGGAGGTTACGGAAGAAGAGTGCTTGCGCAGTATCAAAAAACACAGGGAATTCCATGCCCTGCTTGAGATGGTATGCCGATACCTCTTACAGCAACACAAGTATGCTCTTTTATTCGACATGCACGCTTACTGTTACCAGCGAGAGAAGAAGCAGACCTGGCAGGAAGATGAAAGGCCGGAGATCAATATCGGTACCGGGGCAGTAAACAGGGAAATATTCGAGCCAGCCATTACCTGTTTCAAAAGCAATTTACGCAGGACCAGGATCCATGACCACCCCCTGGGTATTTCTGAAAATGAGATTTTTTTTGGAGGTTACCAGTCCAGGCATCTCAGCAGGATATTCAATGAACGATTACTTGTACTGGCCCTGGAATATAAAAAGATCTTCATGGACGAATGGACAGGTACACTCTACCAGGACGTGCTTGATAAACTGATCCGGGATTTTAACCTGGCAGTTGACAAGGCCGTCGTAACCTGTCTATCTGCGTTGTAGATAGATTTCAATCAGGTAGGAGGCAGGCTATTAATTCACCTGCTTTCCTTCTGATCGTTTATTCAAGATCTGCTAGAAAATATAGCGAACTCCAAGCTGTGCCTGCCACCTTGAGCTGCTCAATCCTGAATCATCGATATAGAAAATGTCTCCAGACGGTTTCTCGAAAGTGAATTCAGAGGTTGTACCATCCGCTGCACGACCTTCATGGGAGATCAACTCGTACTGATCGTTTGATGTATAGTATCTGCGTCCCCACTTATGGTTCAGCATATTCGTGAAATTGAAAATATCGAAAGTGATCTGAAGTGTGTGCCTTCTGCCACCTGCTTCGATAAAGAAATCCTGCATCAGTTTGATATCAATACCGTGCTCGAAAGCAAGCCGGTCGCCATTCCTCTCAACATACTTACCCCTGTTTTCCTTAAGGTAAGGCTGAGAATTAATGAAGTTATCCAGGTCTGTCCACTGCTGAGTGGCAGAGACATAACCTGCATCTCCTTGATTACCAATATCAACCAGGTTGATATCATTTTCAGAGGCAGGGACAAAGAACAGGTCACCCAGGGCATCCCATTGATCATCCTGGGCAACGTTTTCGTTATAGATCCAGGAGAAACGGTCCCCGGACTGTCCATTATAATAAAGAGAGATGGTTGTTCTGCCAAAGTTCAGATACTCCTTCGAATAGACGAGGAATCCTACGATCCTTGATCCAAGATCAAAGTCCGCATAACTGAGGTCAAGATCATTACGGCCCCTTACATGCTCCATATACCTCCACTGTGAGCTGTTCTGGGATGAAGTAGCATCATTCATAGACATGGCTCTTCCGTAGGTATAGGCCAGACTTCCCGTGAATCCTTTATAATAAGGCTTCTGCAACTGGATTGAGATATTATAGGTATAACCCTTATTTGTATTTGTTCCCACCATAATATGGTCATAGGCAGATTCGATCTTACTTCCGTAGCCGTCAAACAGGGGCCTTGTATCTTTCCCGTTGCCTGTCTGGTTTTTTGATGAAGGTTCGAGATTGACATTATAATAGATCATATTATTGACGGTCTTGGAAAAGATCCCTTCAATGGTCCCGATCATACCCCAAGGAAGCTTACGGTCGAATGCGAGATTTGCCCTGAGTATCTGGGGCAACTTGAAGTTTTCGGCAAACAGGTCAATCTGTCCCCCTCCTCCCTGCTTATTTGCAGGACCAGGCTGGTTGTCCCATTCAGGATAATCACTTAGCCTGTAGGTATCGTATTCAGTAAGTGAACCTTGCATAAGGCCGTTGTTGGTGTATGCACCACCAGGCCATACAAGTGGTAAGCGGCCGGTGAACAGTCCCACACCACCACGGAGTTGGTTAGTCTGGTTTCCGGTTATATCCCAATTGAAGCCTATCCTTGGAGAGAACATAAATTGGGGTTTGGGCATTTTTCCGGATCTTGCTCCATAAGTCTCATTCCCTGCTGCATTGATTTTGGCCAGCGTCGTATCGAATTGATCTATCGCCATCGGATCATCCAGAAAAATTGGAATATCTAACCTTAGTCCGGCGGTAAGCTTAAACTGGTCGGTCACCTGAAATTCATCCTGCACATAAATACCTGGCTGTATAACAGAAAATATTCCTGCCGCTTCTGATCCATCACCCGGTACATCATCAACAATAGAATAACCCAAACGGTAACGGTTGGAAATGTTGTTTGCCAGGAAATCTTCGATGTTGCTGAAGCGGTACTCCCCCCATGCCCTTCTCATGAACAGGTTGTAGGTTTTACCATATTCCAGGTTTGCTCCGACGGTGATCGTATGCTTCCCTTTATAAATGGTAAAGTTTTCGGTAATGGTCAGGATGTCCTGGTCGAGCCGGTTACCGGTTGAGTACTGTTCCGATCCCAGCCAGATATCTGCTGATCCATCCTCTATATTAATGGAAGGGAATTTGTCTCCCATCTGTCCCCTGTCATCCCTTACAGAGGTGAAGGTCACCATCAGACTGTTTGAGTATCCTGTAAGGTTTGATTTCAATTCAAGGGCTGAGGAGTGTGTAATTGATGGAAAATGAACTCCCTGGTTGTAAAACGCTATATAGCCGTTGTCTGATCTTGAGGGATCAAGAGCTACATTTTTTGTATAGGAATGCCTGGCCATCAGTTTATGCTTGTCAGAAATATTCCAGTCAAGCCTGAATAGGATCTTATCTGATTTAAGCTCTCTTGTATTGTCAGTATATCCTCCCGGATCATACCTGAAAGTATTGACCACGTAATCCTGTATAGAATTTATCTGGGCTTCTGTGGCATTCCCCCTGTATTCAGCCTGGTTAAACGTATAGGGCTGAGGGGTCTGGTCGCGCTGTAGCTCTCCGCTAAGGAAGAAAAATAATTTGTTCTTGACGATGGGGGCACCAATCCTCAGTCCCATGGTATTCGCCTTGAATGGATCAAGCTTTTTACGCTCAGCACCCTCGTCATCGGTAGGGGTTTTCCCCGCAATTCCTTCATTCCTGAAAAGGTAATATGCAGAACCCTTCACCTGGTTGGTCCCGCGGCGGGTGACGGCATTGATGCCGCCTCCAGCGAATCCACTTTGACGAACATCAAACGGGGCAAGGACTACCTGGAACTGTTCGATGGCATCCATGGAGATGGGCGTACCACCTGTTTGTCCGCCATTCGTTCCGGATGCTGCGAGGCCGAATACATCGTTGTTCACTGCACCGTCGATCGAGATTGAGTTGTAACGGTTATTCATACCGGCAATATTGATAATATTGTCGCCGTGAACGCTTGCCTGGGGTGTCAGCCGTGCAAAATCCGTCATGTCCCTTCCCAGGGTCGGCATGGCTTCGATCTGCTCAACGCCGATTACGGTTTCAGCGCCGGTACGGTTACCATCAATGATGTTGTAGTCATTGGTCCGGCCGACCACCATTACTTCAATAATGTCGATGGATGTTTCCGACATGTCGACGTTCACCCGGTATGTTTGTCCCAGGGTAAGAAAAATATTCCCCTGTTCATATTTCTCATATCCGACATAGGAAACTCTTAAGGTATAGGGGCCTCCGATGTCCATGTTCGGAATATGGAAATAGCCGTCGGTATCCGTGATGGTTGCGAACTGTGAGCCTGTGCTCTCAAGGAAGGCTACAACCGTTGCACCGATCAGCGGACCTTCACCAGGGTCATTGATCTTACCGTTCATACCGGCTGTCGTCACCCCCTGTCCGAATGCCGTTGTCACAAACCATAACAGCATAAACATACCAGTAAGATTCCTGTAAAATGATTTCATAAGCTTGGTTTTAGATTTAAAAAATAATGCAACTCTCATTAATCTAGGTTTATGGTTAAAGGATTATTGGTTGATATTAATATTATATTAACGGTTGAGATTTCGATAACCGGCAAGATAGGCCCGCAAGCCTGCTTGTCCTGCTGTAAGTGAATGATAAGAAATCTATCTTGAGTTATTGAAAAAATAATCCGCTAGAACAATTGCAATATTAAATAAAAATGAAAAAATTATTACTAAATAAAATGGGTTATTTGAGGGATGTTTTCTATAACATATTGCGTCTAAACATGAGGGCTCAATAGGATTCTTCCAGGCCAATGTAAAAATCATCAACATGGAGTTGGCACCTACCTCTGTTCCAGATATAAACCTTTAAAATATCATCCATGGCCTTCCATTCTGGAATGGCATGTTCGTATTGTGACAATTCCCATTCATTCAATTTTTCGGGCCGGATTTCCCATGTCTTGTAAAAATATGGCCTCTCTGTGTTCTCCAGGGAAAGTACCAGTATGGGATGCTCCCCCTCGGGTACTGAATTGAATTGATGATAGAAACTTGCCATTACCCTGGACCCTTCCCTGACATGCAGGTCTTTAACAGGAATTTGGATCCCTTTGACGAATTCAAGATCTTCATTTACCCGGAGGGAGAAGGACCCGGAATAAACTGTCTCCTTGCTTTGTTGAAGGCTTCCATCCCCTGCATATTCATAATCGTGATATTCCAGCACTATAAACTTCTGCGTAGTATCCCCTTTGATGGGCAAATGTTCCTGAAATACCTCATCATCCATTTGTGGTCTGCATTCGATCCGTCTGAAAATGCAAACCTTATAATCATATCCACCCAGGACCTGGAAGGGGATATCAGGCTGAAATACCCGGATCAGTTCAAAACAAGGATTATTCATAAGCCGGTCCAGTGGTACCCTGCCTTCATTGGGACCAAAATGTGCATCCCATACTACGAGTTCACCAGGCAAAATACTATTCTGTGGCTGTTTTACATCAGGCATAAACTGGATACTTTGTTCCCGATTGGCAGGATCTAAGTCCAGGAAAAACCACCAGTAAGGGTCAAAATAGATGGTTTTGCTGCTGGCATAAGGGGATGCTTTAAACCATTTAGCAGTCTGCTTAAGCAACTGCTGCTTCGGCCCGTATCCAACAGGTAATGGCTGGAATATAAAAGTTGATAAAACCAGCATTAATGCCAGGATGGCGGAAAGGGTGATTTTAATGGATCTTTGAAAAGGTATCAGGCGCAATACTCCATCCCAGCCATGTAAGGCCAGCAAAACAGCTGGGGGAAATACGGCCGCCATTACCCTGATTTCACCAACTGAGTTGCCAGTCCCCTTCCACCAGACATAAGAATGGGCAGCGAAATAAACCAGGAAAGGCATAAAACCAAGCAGTACTATGTTGAAATATCGAAACGTTGTATCCTTACTGCCAGTTAAAATACGGATTGGAATGTAAAGCATTCCCACAAGGATCAAAAAGAACAGGGGAGGGCCAAAAATAGGCCTGAACATATTTACATAATACAGGAGTTCACCTGTACCATATATATCACTGGCACTGCCTGTGTATGGCATAGTATTTATCACCCAGAAGAGATCATTGTAATGAAAGCTTCCTATGATACTGAAAAACAGAAAGCCGGTGGCTAAAAACGGAATGGCCTTCCATTGCCCGTTGAGCGAATAGGCAAGGAAAAACAAGGGTATAATGACAATACCTTCAGTTCTGATAAAGGGTATCAGGGAAATGACGACAGCGGACCAGATATACCTGTTCAGGAAAAAAAGGTAAATCCCAAATATCAGCATAAAGCTGAAGAGGATCTCTGTCATGCCCGAGATCATTAATGCACTGTAAATGGGCGTGAACACAAGCATGAATAATGCAAGGAGAGGATGCCTGAAAGTCAATTTCTTTGCTGTGAGGTAAGTTAGCAATCCCGCACCCAGGCCCAGAAGAATATTAAAAAATCTCACACCGATCATCCCAAATTGGGCAAAGGGAGCCATAAGCATGGTAAACAAAGGTTTGCCCCAGGGATCCAGGAAAAATTCAGGATATTTGAATGCATACCTGGAGAATTTATAATGGGCGATGTCATCTGCCCCGCCAACAGACCCCTCAGAAAGGAAAGCCAGTATGATAAAATTAATCAGGAAAGCCAGTAAAACATAATAAGGCAAATACCTCTCAAATCTATTACTCATTCTTAGTCAATGAAAGTTTTCCTGCTGAAAATATTGTACTTAAGAATGCAGAAGATAGCATGGAATCCATCTTTCCAATTGATCTTTTTCCCTTCGTCGTATGTCCTACCGTAATAAGAGATGCCAACTTCATAAATCCGGATCCCGGGCACCCTGGAGATCTTTGCTGTTACCTCGGGTTCAAAACCAAATCTTTTTTCCTTCAGGTATATCTTTTGAATAATATCTGTCCTGAACAGTTTATAACAGGTTTCCATGTCTGTGAGATTCAGGTTAGTAAACATATTGGACATGGAGGTGAGTAGTTTATTCCCGATGGAGTGCCAAAAGAAAAGGATCCGATGTGGCTCGCCCCCCATAAACCTCGAACCATAAACCACATCAGCCTGGCCACCAAGAACAGGTTTGAGCAGCTCATGGTACTCGTCGGGATCATATTCAAGGTCGGCATCCTGGATAACCATGTAATCCCCGCTGGCTTCTTTGATCCCCCTGTGGATTGCAGCCCCTTTGCCCCGGTTCTTTTCCTGGTTCAATAATTTGACATGCTTATCGGATTGTCCTGATATGAACTTCTCGACCAATGCCTTTGTGTCATCGGTGGAACAATCGTTGATGACGATGACCTCCAGGTCAATCCCTGCAATATCAAGGTCCAATACCTTCTGAAGAATGTCCAGTATGGTACTGCTTTCGTTATAGGCTGGGATAACTACCGAAAGGAGCTTGTTCATCGATTATCCTGAATTTGAAGAATTCAAAGATAAGTATATGATCTAAAATTGTATGATTTTTGCAGCAATAATATTATTGGATAACTTTGTAAAAATTATGCATTATGGGAATACCCAGATTCTTTAAAATACCGCAACACAAACAGTTCAATTATGAACCCCTCTACTATGATGAACGAAAGGAGAAACTGCAGGAAAGGATCAAAAGGATTGAACAGGAATATGGTGTAGATAAAGGGGAGGAATATGTCAGGTCATTGACCAAGGGATCATTCTCGCATTATTATGATCGGAAAAGAAAAACTCAAAAATATTCCAACACCCGTCTGATCATTATCATTATCTTCCTTTTGTTTGTAGCTTACTATTTATTTTTCGTCTGATCTTATGTCAGATATCATCAAACTCTTACCGGATTCTGTTGCCAACCAGATAGCCGCCGGGGAGGTCATTCAACGACCTGCCTCCGTGGTGAAGGAATTTATGGAGAATGCCATTGATGCAGGTGCTTCGACCATTAAGGTCAACATTAAAGAAGCGGGCCGCACACTGATCCAGGTAATCGATAATGGCTGTGGGATGTCTCATTCCGATGCAAGTCTTGCATTTGAACGGCATGCCACTTCAAAGATTTCAGTTGCTAAAGATCTTTTCGCGATCAGGACCCTGGGATTCAGGGGAGAAGCCCTTGCTTCAATCGCTGCCATCGCGGAAGTTGACCTGAAAACGCGCCGTGTGGAAGATGAGATTGGCACGGAAATCCGCATCCACGGCTCTGAATTAAAAGGCCAGGAACCGGTTTCCTGTCCCCCGGGCAGCAATTTCATGGTAAGGAACCTTTTTTACAATGTCCCGGCCCGTCGTAAATTCCTGAAGGCGAACACAACAGAATTCAGGCATATAATAAATGAATTTTACCGGGTGGCACTGACAAATCCTGAGCTAGCCTTTACGCTTGCACATAACCAGACCGAGATCTACAGCCTGCCACCTGCCCAGATCAAACAACGTATCATTAATGTTTTCGGTAAGAATATGTCCCAGGTCCTGATACCCGTACAAGCAGAAACAAGCATTGTGAAGATCCATGGGTACCTGGGCAAACCGGAAGCTGCCAGGAAATCATTCGGGGAACAGTTCTTTTTTGTGAACCGCCGGTACATGCGCCATCCCTATTTTCACAAAGCCATCATGCAGGCCTATGAACATGTTCTCCCGCCGGATACTGTTCCATCATATTTCCTCTTTATGGAAGCAGCCACTGAATCCATTGATATCAATATACATCCTACCAAGACAGAGGTAAAATTCGAAGATGAGCGATCAATCTACCAGATCCTGCATGCAGCTGCCCGGGAAGCGCTGGGCAAGCATAGCATGGTCCCTTCCCTTGATTTTAATAAGGAAGGTGACATTGACATACCTGTCTTGCGGAAAGATACCGAAATCAATATCCCCAGGGAACGCATCAACCCGGATTACAATCCTTTTGAAGAGGAACAGGGAAGACCATCCTACCAGGCCAGGGAACAGACCGGAAATCAGGCAAGGTACAGCCATTGGGAGAGCCTGTTCGAGGATATTGAGAAGGCAGAAAGAAAAATCAGTGAAGCCCTGGAGGATAATGTGGGACCAGGGGCAGACCGGAGTGAAT
>Ga0255055_10003244_pt1 | contig 11050 bp, 8 predicted proteins | sample JV7_2_27_MG_FD_188633 | JGI IMG/M metagenome (GOLD analysis project Ga0255055, IMG submission 188633) | Seawater microbial communities from Jervis Inlet, British Columbia, Canada - JV7_2_27 | ecosystem: Environmental > Aquatic > Marine > Inlet | place: Canada: British Columbia | collected... | reverse complement strand
CGACTTGGCTTTCGCTTTCTTAGGGTCCTTGGAGCAATATTCCTTTCCCTTGCTTCCCCACTTCACGCAGGTCTTGGCTCCCTTCTTTCTAGTCTTGAATGGCATACTACATTCTAACCGTTGCTCGTGAACCGATTGCCTTCCATCTAAATACTCTTCCGCTTATCACACAGGGTTCCCCGTTCACTGTAACGCTTATCTCATCCTGAAAGTAAATCTTCTGAAAGCTCATTGGATACTTCCCTTGAACCGCCAAGTTAGAGAACACTCTCGAACCAAGTTGAGTCATGCCCCCAGGGTAGTTACCTCCAAACAAAGTATATGTAAACGGACAAGCCGATGGCCCTTTAGACGAGGGAACTAAAAGAACTCCCAGCATCCTGCTCTCGGTATAGGAACCAGAGAATGGGGTCTCTCCACTCTTCAATCTCCCTGTATAACTAAGACCCTCTCTCTTGTAGATTCGGTTCCCATTCTTATCATGCCCATTCAAGAGTATACGTCCATCATAGGTTCCCATAAGAAACCAATTGTCGGTCGCCTGAACAGGATTATTCTGGTCTGGGTGAGTCACGTTACCAAGTCCATAGAAAGTGGAATCTATCGTAAATACATCCCTATTCTCATAGTCGAATACCACAGTCTTATTCACGCTCTGCGGTAAACAGAACCATATCTCCTTAGTGAGAAGATTTTCCATGGAAACCACATTCTCCTCATCGTCCTTCCCTATGCCAGCGAACTGATCCCTTACTAGATTCAGGTCACTCATCAACTCGGGAACTCTCTTCAACAAGGTATATTTATAAAACCTTGGCTCTCCATCCGAACCCTTTCCCCAGTACACATGGAAGTTATCCTCCACATTTGTAAGGCTCCACTTAAACCAAAGGTTATTAAATCCCGAATAGGTTTCCTCAACAATAATTGGCTCATTGGGATCGGAGGTAACAGACCCAAGGAATATCCCTGTATCCCTGTAAACCACCATCCTGTTCCGTAGATTCTTCAGTCTCCGTATATGGGAGCCATCATCCTGAACATCCACGAAGCCAGCGAGTAGAGTTGCATTATCTCCCTTAACCACAACCCCATTGTTCACCGTTGCCGGTGCTATCTGGTCAATAGTAAGAGTTTTATTATCCATACTCTTAGCTATGATATTAGCATCTGAGATGGTTCCTATGTTCAGAGTATCCCCTACTGCAAAGGCTAGTGTTGGGGTAGTTAGAACAACATCGGAAGTTCCTATCAGAATAGTTCCTACAAGTGTCACAGCCCATCTTCTTGGCTGCATTATCTGTGGCCAGATTATCCTATAGGGAATCCTGTCCGTTATCGTAAAATCAATCAATCTACTGTACGCATCTCCACCGGGTATAACCTTACCAGCAGGACTATTCAAAAAGGCATCCTTGTCAGCTATCTTAAGCTCAATCAAATCCCCGAAACAAACGTATCCCTGAAAGTTCTCCATGCACCCACATGACACAAACCCTCGTTCCCTCATCTCATATATGGGAAGGACAGCTATATCACCAGCCTCAAAGGTCATGGGTAAATCAGAACCGTTATTGAATACGGTGTACCCATTCACATTCACCGCTTCCCATCTCTGAGCTGCTGGATCAAACCCTGTACCAATGGAATCCCACGTAAGTCCGAATCGGTTCCACTTATAGAGGGTAGTTGCCGTACAGGCTATAAGCTCGTGCGTACCATCTAGCCCCTTACTATCGTGAACTAAACTTGTGTTCTCGGGAAAGTTACCTGGGTTATTCGGGAACTCATCCCACCCTTCGATTGTTTCTTCCCTAGCAAATACCCTTCTGAAGTTCTGCTTTACGGTGTAGTTGATTATTCCAGCAGCCTCTTCTCCCGGTGCTGTTATCAACTTCCCTCCCTTTTGGGGGGTTATTGTTTTTCTGGGCATTATGGTTCAAACGTCATTCCCCCATCTTGCAGGAGTGCATGCCAAAAAGTAGCTTCATTACACTGAAGTCGTATGTTGGCATTTGTGTTTTGAGTTAGATAAAGGTCCTTGTCGATTGTTCCACCCACCGTATTTGCAAACAAGGTGTCTGCTGATGTCGGGTCAATTACGTTGTCCTCTGCGGTATCTATGTTCTCGAACTCGTACTGCATTCCAACTAAAGCAGATGGCAGGGAGTACGTTACTAATGGAAGTATTCTGGTTACGGTTCTTACGGCTGGGGCTTCTGTTAATCCACCCGTAGCCGCTACTGTAAACTGGTTGGATAAGAGCCCAAAGCCTACCGCAGTTACTTTGAATATTCCAGTGTTGGCGGCAGCAATGGTTCCTCCCCCACCAATATCAACAATGTCTCCAACTTCCAATCCATGAAAAGGAACAACGGGGTCCGTTCCAGTAGCACCATCCCACACGAAAACTATGGTAGAAGCTGTTGCCGTTATTAACCATCCAGTAGTGGCATCTCCTACATTGGTGATAACTTTATTTATCATCCCTCCTGTGGTGACTGATGTTTCCTCTACTCCATTTACATTGTCCACCTCGAAGAAATCTGAGCCAACTTCCAGAACGGTTAGGGTTCTGCTCTGGTTCTCTGGGTCTGCGGTTCCACCACCTGTAACTTCAACCCTGTCTCCTACCCTTAAATTTATTCCAACGTTGGGCTGAAGCCCTGTTCCACTATAAGTATAGCGGGTTCGTTCTCCATAAACCCTTGTGATGTCCCATTCGGTTGTTGCATCTCCAATCGCTGTGGCCGCTATAGCTGGATTTGAAAAGCGGGTCGCCAGCTCGGTATCTGTAAGCACCCGAGTCCATTGTGGATGGTCTTCAAGTCGTTTCCGTATTCCGTAGATGTATTCTCCTGTAAGTCCCGTTCCAACTCTTGCAACTCCCTGTAGAACATCAACATCCCATACGCCTGTCTCGTTGCACTCGATTCTTGCAACCGTACCAAGTCCCCTCAAAACGAGCTGTGTCCCAAATGTATAGCCTCTAAACTGATTGCTTCCGATTGGGTCCAGGAGCATATCAAAGTCTTCCACTCGGGCAAATGTGAACTGCCTTCCAACCTGTGCATCTGGCAACGAATAGTCCTGGTCTCCATTGAAATCAATTCCTCCAGTGGTAACATTTACTTCAAGAACGAAGCTGGCATTCGTAACCTCAAAGAAGTTTAAAGCAGTGTTCACCGCAGTAACCTCAAAGAAGCCTGTGTTTGCCCTGTCCATTCCAGCCCCCGCACCTGAGTCGAATGGTATTCTTACTTGGTCTCCCGCCTCTATGTTAATCCTGGGGAAGTCAGGGTCAGTCCCCGTATTGCTAAATGTGTAACGAGCCGTGTTTCCCGCAGGGTTCGTTACGTCCCATTCTGTAGTGTCATCGCCCAACAATGCCCACCGACCATTTGTAAATCTCTTTCCGCTATCCCATATCTCAAGGTCATAATCTGATAGCGTATCCGTCTTTCCTTTGGCGAACGTTCCCTTGTTCTGACTGATAACCGAACGCTCGGGTCCAGTTGAATCGTCCCAGGATACAACTCCCTCCATCTCGATGATGGTCCAGAGCCTTGTCCTGTCGCACCTGAGCCTTACTCTTGCTCCATTGCTTCTCAGGAATAGGTTAAGGGCTGTAGAGGTTCCCTCTTTCCAGTGTGTGATGGTGGCGGCTGTAACTGCCGTTTCCTGCACACCTGTTGCATTCACCACATCAATGTAGTTGTCTCCTACATCCTGAATGCTGAATTGTCCATCGTTCCCTGCATTCATTGGGGTGGCTCCACCCGTTGCCAAAATTATCCTGTCTCCTGGAGTCCAGTTTTGGGTGTCTATTCCTGGGTCCGTCCCCACTCCATTCCAGAGGTATCTGAACACGTTGTTGGCGGCATCCAGAGTAAGTATGTCCCATTCGGTTGTTGCATCACCTACATCTAATTGCTGTCTTGGTTCCTTGCCAGAAAGACCATCTATCCTGTCATTGCCCTGAGTGGATAGAGTAAATACGTTTGTGGCATCATAGATGTATCCTATGGCCGTCACTTCCCTTCCCCTGAATGCTGGTGGAAGAACCTCAAGAGGAGTGGACTGGTACTGTCCCCTGTTCGTTATGACAGAGTGGGAGCCAGCAACAATAATGTCGTTATTTACTCCGTTGTCCTCTATCTCGTCCGATACCTCAAACTCTCCAAGGTTTGTGTTTACGGTATTCTCACGGCTGTTGGTTCCAAGAATAAGAGGAGTTCTTTCATCTTGAAAAGACCTTGATTGAGGGAGGTCAAACAACCCCCAATAAGTGTAGTCTATCTCGACACTTCCTGCGGTGATGTGCCTTACCACGTCAGCCCTTACACCTGCTTCCGCAACGGCTATAGTATTGATTACTTCTACAAAATCATTTCCAACGCCCACTATCTCGAACCTTCCCAGATTCCGAGCATCCATTGTGGCTGTCGCTGTGTTGTTGTCGGTAAACCTTATGCGTTGTCCCTCAAACCATGAAAGGGCATCTACTCCAGGGTCTCCCCCAACCGAGTTCCATGTGTATCTCCAACGGCTCGTGGCTGCATCAATAAGGGTAATGCCCCATTGAGTTGATGCGTTGCCAACCACATCCCTTTCTGCACCCAACAATCTCGGTCTACGTACAGAACAATCAAGATTGAGGAATGGCCTCACCTCATTGATGGCTCCAAGACCTACGACAACTCCTGGGGTAAACCTTCTCTGGGAGTTGTCTGTGTATCGAATATAAGATGCGGCTGTCGTAGAGAGTGTGACTTCTCCTTCTGCCGTATCTGCTCCCACTGTCTGCGTAAGAACCGTTCCCAATGGAAGAACTGGCAACGCTCCTGCCCCCGCTTCCCAAAGTTGGTCGCCTACTGATTCAAAAAGATACGGTTTCCCAAATGCCTCGATGGTTGCGTCAACAATATTTACACCCTTAATTTCAGCTACGCTTCCGCACTGTACCCTAAATCCTACCGCACCCGTTCCTGCCGCAGAACATTCAAGTGCCGTGACTGCATTACACTGAACAAATCTCCACGCATCACAGTTTCCTTTAGGAACTGAACCAAAAGCCTTACAGTTTATGAAGATTGATTCCTGTAGCCTATCCACCAGAATTGATGGCTCGGTTGGGATAATGTTATTGTCGTTGGGTGACTCATGCACCCCGAAAATATTTACTATGGTTACGGTCTGTCCTACGCTTCCGTTAATGGTAACTCCACCTGGACCGTCACCTGTCTGCTTTCTCTTAAAGAACCAAGGAGACTTGGAGCCATGAACCCTGAAGGCATTTGCGTCCGTGATAATACTTCCATCGTGGGCTGCACAAACAACAAATCCGTGGGCATTTACTGCCAGCCCGAGGGATACGTCCTGCTTCCCGTAAAGATTGAAATTCCTGAGCTTTAAGCCCCTATAAGAAGCTCCGCTATCTACCTCAATGATTCCCGTGTGGGGTCCTGCGGTAAAGTTGTTTTCGTCTGCATAGATACTGGTTGCGGTGTCTGGCTCACCGTCTCCCCTTGCATTATCTCCATACATCCCTGCGGGTTCTTGGGTGAATCGAAGGGCGTTCTGAATAACATAGTCTCCATGAGGAACATATATCACCCGTCCCAATGCGTTCGCTGTAACTAAGGCTGACTGAAATGCTGCATCCGTAATGGGGGCATTGGTCTTATCCCTGTAGGCCCCGTACCATAGGATGTTAATGTCATAGTCTGCACCCTGCCTTCTCCACAATCCTATCTTTGTGCTGGTGTCATCGAGGGCATCAAATGTAATTCCCAGGTCTTCCGTTTCTGCTACGGCAGCCGCACTTGTATCCAATGCAAAGAATCCCTGTCCTCCGTCCCCGTGGGTCCTGAAGCCAAGTACATTCGCTATAACCCTTGCGAGTCCTGTGGTTGAAACAAATAGTGAGGCATCAAAAGAAACAAGATTGTTCGCTGTTCCTCCATCTGCTGTTACGGCAATCGAATCCAGGGTTAGAAACTTGCTGTAGCTCGATGGAAGTCCCGTGACCGCCACGGTCGCCCCCGATGGAATGATTGTGTTTAGGGGGGAGTTGTCGGCTGAAGTCTCCAGCTCTACGATTACCGTATCGACATCCACTACATTGATAATCTTGTAGCTTCCACCCTTCCACACCACACCCGAATCATCTGAAATCAAGAGCCGTTGATTTACGGCCATCCAGGTCGTTGCGTTTACTTCAATCTGAACTTGAGACCCTACCTGGGGTTGGGTAAAGTTGGCTGTGGTGTTCCCGAAGGGAGTCGTTATGTCTGGAATCTCCTTCAGGATGTCCCCGTGGAGAGAAAGTCGTTCGGCCTGACTCAGACCGCCTCCAATTATCTGCTTAATTAACTCGTAGATGTCTGCCATATTACGGGGCTCCTATAATTCCTACTTTAGCGTTCTCTGGGATGATGGTTCCTATTGGACTCCAGTCCGGGTGGTTATCGTCTATCTCCAAAATGATTGTTGTGGCATCCACCACATTCTTTATCTTCCCCTGTGAGAGAACCAGTGAGGCTCCCGTATCATCGGATATAACAATGAATTGTCCCACAACACACCATGAGGTGACGTCCAGTGTTACTGATACCTCTGTGCCAGTAGCTACCTGAGCAAAGGAGGCTCCCAGTTCCGTATAGGGTGTGGTGAGATCCAATAGCTTCTTCAGAATATCGGTGTGTAAATCCAGTCTCTCATCTACACCAAGTCCTCCCGCTTTCAGTTGGGCTATCAAATCAAGGAGTGATGTTTCGTTTGCCATGTTTATTCCCTGTTCTCTATAACCAGAAGGGCTCTTAGGTTTTTATATAACTCAAATGTTCTATCCACCTCGGAGGTGGGTGCTTCCTCTATATCGGAAAGTATGCTTGTTCTGGCGTACAATGCCATTGCCTGTGCTGCCCTTGGGGGAAATGGAGTGGATTCGGGGTCATTGAAGTTCAGCTTCATCCCGTTCCAGTAAACCAAAAGCGCATTGTTGGTATCCAGCTTGGGTGCTACGGTTATTGTTCTCCCGTCCTTCGGGTCTATAGTGTAGTACCCCTTCTCTTCACTGGCCACGGGGCACATGGTATTACAGGTAAGCCTCATGTTCTGAGACCATGGGAGACGCTCAAGTAGCTTCCTGTTGCATGGCTTGGGGTCGGTGGCATTCACCGTATCCACCATGTAAATTCTTCTTATCTCATTGAACTCAGGGAGGCTTCCTACGCTTGCTTCTCCTTCCTCAAAGAAGTCATCAACTGGCAAGAGGGTCTGATGTCCTTTTCTGAACCGGGGTATAAATGCCTGTAGATCACCGGCGGCATCTTCCAGCAAACGGTCGAGATACGTTTGTATCCCGTCTCGGGTGCTGTCGTTAGGCAGCCGCTCCCGCGCTCTTGTCTTTACCTCGCTCCAAGTTAGCATTCATAGTCTCTTCCCCTTTTTTGTTAGTTTTCTTGCTCTTAGACTTAGCTCTACCTTCTTCTATGTACTTCTGAACTTCGTGTACCAGCCATCCCCCATCAGATTTCGGTGCATCTTTCTTTTCCATCCAATACCTTACTACGCTCCTGTCGAGTCCTAAAATCTTTGCCATCTCCCTAAGACTGCTTACGCGAGCCATCCCCTCGCTGTCTTCTTTTTTCTCTGCCTCCGTCTCTTCTATAATAGTATCCAGTTCCTCTAGCAATGTGGTTTCGTGATCCTTACCTTCCCCAGCCGCAACAACTGGGCTTACGGGTTTCGACTCTCTGGGTTCCGGCTGATTGGTAGGGGGAGGTGGTTCGGGTGACGTTCTCACCGGATTTATGAAGTGCTGTAGGTTGGGATTGGTCGTGTCCTTGTTTTTTTTTAAGGAGTGGTAATCAGCCTGACTTATTTCTACTATCCCTTTCTTTCCTACAAACTGCTCCCCTAAAAGCTTCTGTATCTTTGTATCTCCTGTTTCAAATACTGCCTCCCAGGAACCGTTGAATAACATAACGGGTTCAAAGTGAAGAAGTACCTTCCCTTTCCCGTCCTTCAGTTTAATGGGAAATCCCTGGTTGTGAGCTAAGTCTTTGTAATATTTTATCATGCTACTGTTCTGATGTATTTGTTGTAATCTTCTTTTCCAATCTCTTGCACCCCACCCATATATGTCAAACGTGAAATCTCACACTGCTCGTCCAGTAGATTGGTTCCATATACCCCCCACCGGCTTCCGCCAAACGTTCCCACATTTGTAAATTTAATATTGGATTTCAATATAGGGGGGGAAACAAGGGATGTACATAGGTAATAACGCTTTACCATCTTGAAGTCGCTCTCCGGTATCTGAAATCCAAATCGTGCGTTCATGGTTCTTATGAGGCTCAGGTCTTTGGATGGATGAAACAGGACGGTGTTCCTCTTAATCTGACCAAGGTTGTATTCAGTGAAGCCTATAAACCGAGGACCGTGCTGCCATAACCGGGACTTGTGCATCTGCCGTATCACGTCCTTCCCTATGTGGCAATCCCAGGGCATTGTCTTTGGGCAACTTGATATATTGGTAAGCTTCCTCCAATCAGCAGGATAGATTCCTGTCCCGTTCATATGTGCTGGCCCACCCACCCAAGGGCCGCAGAATGGTTTCCCTGCCTTATAGTATTCCTCTTTTATCTGCTTGAACCATGTCTTCTTAACCGGTATACAATCCACCTCAAGCCAAGCTACCGGCTCCCCTTCCGCACAGGCTTTGTCCATTGTATCCTTGAATACTGTGTTCGAGCCCTGCGGGTATCCTTGGTCCTCTCCCTTGATGCCAAAAGTTTTAAGGTCGCATACTTTTGCCAACTCCAAAGTTACCTCGTCGAATGCTTTTGATTGTCCAAAAGTTTTACCGACAAATACTTTTGCGTTCTCTATTCCACCAAGCGCAGCCACCCACTTCGCCCAGAAGGGAGCTATATACTGGTCCTTGCTGGTTATCGCTAATGCTATATTCACCCTGCAATCTCCTTCACCCACTGCTTTGGGCCAAAGTATTTTATGGCGTGTTCTCTTGCCGCCTTTCCTTTCTTCTCCAGCTCTCCTTCCTCCATGTCCTGTATGACTTTAAGGAATTCCTGATTGTCCTTCACCAACCATCCTGTGTTGGGAGTTATCCTGTCGGGTGCCCCGCCAAAGGGTTTGGCTATTACGGGAAGTCCGCTCGCCATTGCTTCCACAATCACTCGGGGTCCCTGATCCTCGTAGTTGTCCTTTGTCATATAGTGGAACAAGTTTCCTAGGGAAAGAACTTCGTTCACCGGCTTACTCCCGACTCTAAGGAATATGAAGTTGGGGTTCTGCCACAACCTAGGACGAAGCTGTCGGGGAATATCCATGAAGATAAACAGGGACTCTGGATACCTTCTATTCAGGGATGTAAATAATTCAAACGTTTCCTCTATATCCCATTTGAATGCCTGTGCCGTAACTCTTACATACTTTTTCTTTCCCCTGTAGTTGGGCCTCACCTTAAGGAAGGGCTCCAAGTCAACCGGAGGGGGAAGAACCACTGTGGTACACTCTTCTTGCTGTATCGAGTTGAGGAACTCTACCGTCCTTCGGTTGCTGAGGAATATGAACTTGTCGATTCGTTCCACAAACCATTCCTGATTCGCCTGTCCTATCTCGTGATTGAGGACGCATATCTTCTGATAGCTTCCAGACAGTATGGTTTCCCAGTTCTTCCTGTATGCCTTTATCTTGTGGGGTATGTCGTTGGCGTAAATTAACAATATGTCGGCCTCTCCTTTATTCAGGTAGGGGTTAAGAACAAAGGATTTCCTTAGCTTAATTCCCTCGGGGGCTCTGAACTTATCTGTCTTTCCCCTGTAGGGCATAAGAGAAACCTCGTGGCCTTCCTTCAGGAACATCTTCATCAGGGTAGACGCCGAAATCTCCCCTCCTCCCCAACAGTCTGCGTGGCACAGTATTGTTATTTTCATTTATCCCTTCATAGAGTGGTAGTTGTAGGTGTTCACGATTTTAGTCTGAATCGCATCTCCTTTTGCACTAGCCTCATCATAAATATTTCTCTTCCCCTCCATTAACTCTCTCTGATACCGAAACCACTTTCCGTTATGAGGAAAGGCAATGCACTTATAGTTTCTTCGCTTGGCTATCATCCCCATCCATATATCGGCCATATTGGGTATTACGAAATCATTTATCCTTACACTAACATTCCTCGTGTTAAAGGAAGCGACTCCCGTATAAGGAAACTCTATTTCCTGTCTGCTCTTGTTAGGAACTATTAAATTAACTTTCCTACATGGCGACTGATAGTAGGATTTAATCCTTCGCTTATTAAAACTTCTCCCTCCGTAGGTGCATATCACCCTCTCACCCGCATGATTCAGGTTACTTATACAGGTTGCTACATAGTTTTGCGGATAGAATATATCGTCATCACATGAAAAGTAATAGGCGTTTTTTTCTCCTGCCATTATAAACTTACCTGCATCCCCCAGTTCATTCTGCCTGCAAAATACCTGAACCTTACTATTCTTTAAAAACTCAGGGACTCTACTGTATCCATTTAAACACACATACAACTTATCTACCTGAAAAAGGATAGACAACATCATATTATGAAGTGCCGCTTCTCTCTCTGGCACCGATGCTACTCCTGCAACCTTTATCATTTTCTACCCCAATCTAATATGTTTTCGCTTACGAACCTAATGTCTTCGGTTGTTACATGCGGTGCAATTGGAAGACTTAAGACTTCCATTGATGCTTCTCCAGCATTAGGATTCTCTCCCTTTATTCGAGCATTCCCCCCAAAACAATCCTGTATGCTTAATTGGTATGGGTAGTATATCTTAGTCTCTATCCCTTTTTTCTTAAGGTACTGTTGCAGGTCATCCCTTTTCCCGTCCATTACGGTTATGGTATATTGGTTCCATGTCCTTCCTTTGTGGTTTATGGGAAGATGGATTCCATCCAGCCAATGTCCTAATTCACTCTCATAGGCTTCGGCATTTCTTTTTCTTGTCTCCAGTTGTTCCCCCAGGAAGTTAAGCTTATG
>Ga0255055_10003243_pt1 | contig 11050 bp, 11 predicted proteins | sample JV7_2_27_MG_FD_188633 | JGI IMG/M metagenome (GOLD analysis project Ga0255055, IMG submission 188633) | Seawater microbial communities from Jervis Inlet, British Columbia, Canada - JV7_2_27 | ecosystem: Environmental > Aquatic > Marine > Inlet | place: Canada: British Columbia | collected... | reverse complement strand
TGAAATTATGTCTCTTTTTAGTTAATATTAGTAATTATAAAAACCTCGTTTGGCTTTTCGACCGATAAGGTTATCGTTTACCATTTCTTTTAAGAGTGAACTAGGATTATAGTTTTCTCCTAATTTTTCTGTGAGATATTCTCCAATGTGAAGATATATGTCATTCCCTACTAAATCAGAGAGCTCTAGTGGCCCCATTGGAAAATTAAATGCTAGTTTAACCGCAGTATCTATGTCTTCTGTGCTAGCTATTCCTTCTTGTTTCATATTTATTGCTTCATTACATAATACATAAATTAGTCTAGTAGTTATAAAGCCTGGAGAGTCGTTGACTGTTACTACAGTTTTATTCAAGCTAAGAGCAAATTTCTTAGATGATTCAAGAATGTCATCAGACGTGTTTTTTCCTTTTATTAATTCTATTAATTTCATTACTGGAGCGGGGTTAAAGAAATGAATCCCAACGATCCTTTCTTGATTCTTCGCTTTTTTTGCCATATCTGTAATACTTAAAGAAGAGGTATTAGAGGCAAGAATGACATTCGTCTCGCATTTTGCATCCAAATCAGATAATAGGTCCTGTTTTAAAGCCATATCTTCAAATACTGCTTCAATAACAATTTGAACATCTTTTATCGCTTCATCTCTTGTAGTGATTAGATGTATTCTACTAAGAATTTTCTTAGCTTCTTCATCTGAAAATTTACCTTTTGCTACATAGAATCTATTCAAGTTATTTTCAATACTAGCTTTCGCCTTTTTCAATAATTCTTCATTTATATCCACTAAATTTACATGATATCCTTTGGTTGCTGCTAATTGTGCGATTCCTGAGCCCATAGCTCCCGCACCTATTACACATACATTTCTAACGTCCATATCATCCTCACTTCTTCCTAAATTTCATAAAATCTGCTTTTCGCTTTTCGATAAACGCATTTTTTCCTTCCAGCGCTTCTTCAGTGCCATAGTAGAGTGATAATCCCCCAACTCCTAATTGTGTAATGCCGTGAGTTCCATCAGATTCTGCTAAGAACGCAAATTTCAACAATTTCAACGCTGTTGGACTTTTTTCTAATAATTCTTGACACCATTTCTCTATTTCTTCGTCTAGTTTTTCAAGGGGTACAACAGCATTTACCAAGCCCATATTCAAGGCTTGTTGTGCGGTATACCTACGACAAAGAAACCATATTTCTTTCGCTCGTTTTATTCCAACAGCACGCATTAAATCACCAGTCCCATAACCAGGATCAAAAGACCCAACGCGTGGACCCGCTTGTCCAAGTTGAGCATGTTCTGCTGCAATACTGAGATCGCTTGCTACATGCCATACATGTCCACCCCCAATTGCATATCCATTTACTCGTGCTATAACAGGCTTGGGAAGAGTGCGAATCAACCGAGTGACATGTTGCCAGCCAACCTCTAAAGGCAACTGGTATTCTCCCATGTAACCTCCCTTCTCGCGAGTTGTTTGATCACCACCTGTACAAAAAGCTTTTTCACCTGCACCAGTGAATACAACAACTCCGATATCATTATCCATACACCTATTAAATGCGTCGATCAGTTCATGAACTGTTCGTTGTGTGCAAGCATTGTAGCGTTGAGGGCGGTTGATTGTTATACGAGCTATACCATCTTTCTTTTCAAATATTATATCTTCATACTCCAATATCTCTCATCTCCACAAAATTTTATTTTCAATTTTATAATTAATCAATAAGAATGATCTTCAAATATTTATTTCGGTCAAAAACCAAAATCATTAATAAAAATTATTAGAGACATTACAACCAAGTTAAATTAGATAGAAAAACTTAAATGAAATCTTAAAATATTTAATATTTGCTATTTTGGATATTTTCATAAAAGGTGGTTAAGATGTCTGAAGGTAAAAAGAAGATAGATAAATGGGAAAAATCAAATTGGTTTCTTTATAAAAATTCTGATTATAGTTCGAAATTAAGTTATTCGTCCAAAAAATCAATGGTAGATAAGGCTTTTAAATATGGTAAAATTGCCATTCATGAAATCGATTTCTCAGTAGGAGATTTCACTCTTCAATTTGACAACATTATTAAAATCGAAATGGAAAAAACTACTTCTATTATCATTCATTGTCTTGATGGAAATATTTACAGACTCTTTGCTCATACCGTACGAGCTCTTATGCAAACTGAAAAAGTCTTTTCAATTCTATTAGAGAAAGTAAAAGAATTTGACAAAGAAAGATATGCTATTACCATTGAAATCATTAAAAAACTCCCTAAATTATATAAAGAAATTAGTTTTGATGATCTAATCTCAAGGACGGGCTTATCCAGAACTGATTTAATTAAAATATTAGAAAATTTGATATTAGATGGAAAAATCAAGGCGAAGATTAGTAGCGACATGTTAAATTTCAAAACAGAAGTTGAAACATCATCCCTCGGAGAAACATCTGAAGCGTCTTTAGTTCAAGAATCTGAAAAACGAGAAGAAAAGTTAATTTTCTTAAGCTACGCCACTAAAGATGCTGAATTGTACAAAATTCCTGAACTTGTCAGAAAACTTGAAGAATACAAGGATATTGGTAAAGTTCTTTATTGGCAGGAAGATCTAAATGATAGTATTATAGAATACATGAATGTTAACCTTGGTAAATGTCATGGCGTGCTTCTATTTTGCTCCCCAAATGCCTTAAATTCCATACCCGTACAGAAGGAATGGATGGCAGCGGAAGCCTTAAAAAAACCGATAATTCCCATTTATTTCAAACCGGAACACATCCCTCCCCTATTAAGCGATAGGTTAGGTCTTGAATTTGATAATTTTGATTTTCAAAAAAATATCAGAGAAATCCACGATATATTTTTAAAAAAAACACAGAGCTAACAGAATAAAGTTGTTATTTGCAGATCGTGAAACTTCTGTTTCACGAAAATTCTATCTACTTATTGAATATAAATTTGTGCTCACTTAAGAAGCAGGTTTTGCTTTACTTCATGTACCATGTTTTGCCCTTCCTTATTGATCTGAGATATAATTTCTCTTAATATTTCGGTGATTTCTATACCCTTTAATTCGCTGGAAACATAAAGCATTGAAAGCACTTCTTTAGTTAAAGTTGTAAGATTCTTCATGTCATCAACAGGAATTCTGATGCCTAGCGCTTTAAGATCCTTTTGATTATCTTTTTCTTGTTGTCTTATAGCAATTAAGAAATCATTTTTTCTGCCTTTCCACAATTCAGACACCGTTCTAATAGACATAATATATCTTTTCGTAGGACTTTTTATGCCGTGAATCTCTTTTGCGAAACTTAAAGGTTTAGAGTTTCTTATTGCCTCTAATCCGAAACTCCTATTAAATTTGTTAGTTTTATCTAATTTCTCTTTCATTTTTGAAATTTCGGAACTTAATTGTTCGATTTTTAACGACATTTTTTCAAACTTATCAAGAAATAGTTCTTTATCCATTAGAATCTCATTATCGCTCATTTCAGAAAGCACCCAACATATACGTATGATTCGTTTTAATTTAGTGGTTAATATAATTAGTTATTAAAGGATTAATCTATTTAGAATTAGTAATTTCTTATCGATTTAAACTTAAAAGAAAAAAAATTATGAGGATAATAGTAATTATCTACTTAATCATTCAGTAAATTCAGAATCCGGCTTCTCTTCTTCGTAAGAATTTAAATTATCACTATCTTGCTCATCTAAGGACTCGGAAACATGGAGAGGTTCTTTCACTTGCTCTACAAATTCTACTGGGCTTAATAGATCTCTAACTTCTTGATCGACTTTAACTTTAAATTTCCTCTCGTTAAGATTATATTTCTTTATTTGATGAAAACCAAGAGCGACTAATATAATTAGGAAGAAAAGCAAAACACCGATATTCTTTAGAAGATTAATAATAGCTTCGTCCAAAAGATCTATGAAATCAAAGTACGCAAAGCCACTAAATAACGTAAATGGATAATTATGAATAAATTCATAAGCTACCTTTGAAAACACTAACCAAATTAAAACTGAATCTACACCGATTCGTTTAATCCCAAGGTTTTTACTTAAAATTTCAGCTTGAGAACCCATTAGGGTGCTAATTGAATATAGCAATATAAATAAATCTACAATTAACATAATAACTTGGGTTGTTATTGAACTGTCCACTCCACCTGTGCTTCTTAAAGCTAAAAAGATCTTAATCAATAAATAAAAAGTATAAATTACCACTGATAGCGAAAACATCCCTAACCAAGCGTTAAAGATTCTTTTAAACATGAAGACAACTCCAACGATTATAAAAAGTATTACAATTATCCCAATAAAAATTACGGCATAGTTTAATGTATCATAAACAGCTTGCGTAAATGTTAAACCTACTAAGTCTCCAATAGTTTGTGATCCAAATATATAAGCAGCTAATAGAACGATTGAAAGGAGAGAGCCACCAAAAAATTGAATCACTCTGTAAAATGAGCTGTGGACACGCCGTTTAAGACTATCATCTAATCTCTTGCTTGAAAGATAAGCACCATATAATATGAACCATGAAGTAAAGAAAACGTAAGAAAATAGTGAGAATAAGAAAATACCCACCATAATTGGTATCAAGAAGAACATTAGTGGGAGAGTCAAGAAGAATGTTAGTAATACTTTCCATGAAGCAATTTCTTTCACATCCTTTTTAGCTACAATTGAATACAAAAACGTAAAGACCAAGAACGTTAGAAAAGGGAGATATGTTACTACACCGATTAAATCTAATAAATTAATGTTAATAGCAAAAATTTGTACTGAGAAGTCAAAAGGGAGTTGAATAAGTGTAATATTTACAAGAAGCCAAATTACCAGAATTAAATATTTTCGATTTTCTTTGAGTCCTAATTTCTTTAAATTATCGATGGTATCCATAAAAAGAAGATAAAGTTCGAATATTTAAAATTTTATAATATGTAATAGCGAATGATTATAAAGTCGCAGCAATTCAATAAATATTTAAAAGCATACTCGATCTAATAATTAAAATTTACCTTTTATAAGTGATATATTTGATATTTCAAACAGAAATAATTTGGTCCTATGTATCAGCTTTCTTTGGTTGGGTTTCAGAATCAGCGGGAATATTTGTGCTTATTAGCGGAGTTATAGCCTTAACTTGGGTTGGATTTGAAAGTAAACGTAGAGGATCATTCTTCAAAAGAAAATCGGAATCGGAATCTACCATTTCCAAATTCTTAAGAATTATCTTAAGAATTATCTCTTACTCCGGTGTTGTTGTTGGAATCCTTTGTATCTGGGCAGGAGCTATGGGTTTAATCCTGGACATTCCACCAAGTTTTAAATACGCAGCTTTAAATATCCCTCCTCATACTGATCATTTTACATGTATATTTTTGATTGTTGTTGGAATCGCGATGTTTTTTAAACCAGTAAATGACTTACCACTCTCTAGCATCCTTGGTCTTATTGCAGCATCAGCTACCGTCTTTATTTTGGCACTTTTAGTGCCAGATGCAGCAGTAGAATTTATTGCCGGTTGGATTAACCCAAAATTGTTACTAATTATAATATTCATAATTGTAACAGCACTCGTAGCCTTTATAGCTAAATTCTTCATTAAAGTGCCCCAAGCAATTTCAAAATTCCTTTCATGGCCTCCTGTTGCATTCGTTATAATGGTCTTTGGATTTATTCAGGGAATTTTACTTTGGGGTTTCGGGATAAGCATATTCATGAATATACTATAAAAATCCTCCTTTTTTTTTATTTCTGTAGATACATAAATCAAAAGTAATCAGATAATTTCTTCTGTTCGTTGAACTCTCTTAGTGGAAGTTTAAGCCTTTTTTTTAGCAAGTTTACAGATTCGGGAGCGTTACCTTGAAAGTGGTTATTCACAATTATGAAAATTTCATAGATATTAGGCATTTTCTCAATCATTTGTAGGTTTCTAAGAAGATCGTTTATTCTTTCTTCTTGATCTCTTTGAATTCTATCAAAGACTGTTAACTCGCGATCACCTATAAGGCGAATATAATATGTAGTTTGTCTTGGCATATAGTAAGCTTTAATTCCCGGCATATACGTTGTCCCTAAGATAACATTCGAACGTTCTAATATGTCGGATAGCAAATCTTCATTAAACCAAGAATTATCACGTAACTCAATGAAATACCTATTCTCAGTAGGGAGTTCACTTATTAGATATTTTAGGTGGTGAAAATGTTTTTCAGTGTACTTAAACCAAGGAGGGAATTGTAATAAATAGCCGAAGATCTTTTCTTTTAAAGGAGATAGTCTATAAAAAAATTGAGAGATTGAATCTTCTACGTTAGCGTTTTTGAAATTATGAGTAATCTCTTGCCAGACTTTAACTATGAATTTAAAATCTGTTGGAGTTTGTTCGTTCCAATTTTGAACGACTGAGAATTTAGGAAGACTGTAGAACGTATTGTTGATTTCAATTATATTGAAATAATTTGTGTAAAAACTAAGTCTATTGTGTGATTCGAGCAATTTAGGAAAAAATGGACCTATCCAATCTTTATAATCCCATCCAGCGCACCCAATATTTATTCTAACCATCCAGAATCACAATCATAATTCCATTAAATAAACATATCTTGCCTTTTCAAATAAACCAAAGCTATTTTCAATAAAATAAATTAGCATTATAAAAAATTAATGACTTCGCAAAGCTTAATATAACAGAAGAAGAATTAATTTATATAGCTTAAAACAATGTAGAGAAAATCTAAACAATATTTGAGATTTTAATTATACAATTTTAAAATATTAATATTTTTACAGATAAGGCAAAAAGGTGAGTAAAGAATTACTATTAATTGGGAACGCGCAGAGCTGTCACCTGAAAAAGCATTAAAAGTAGAAGGAAGGGTTCTGTTAGATTTACGGGCTAAAATTAACGAATTGGAAAGAGAATTAACTAAAAACCAAGAAGAACTTCAGAAAACCAAAGAAAAATTAAAGGAAACTCATAATAAATTAATCGGAAGAGAAAAAAGTCTTGTTAAGATAAGTGAGAAATTCTCATCTGCTAAGGAGAATTTAGATAGTGTTTCTGAAAATAAGCTACATTCCGATATCGAGTTAACTCGATTAAAGCCAATGCTTGAAGAACTTAAAGCAAAATTTATTGAAGCAAACGATAACATTAGTAATTTGAGGAGTGAATTAACATTTACAACAGAAAAAACAAGTGAAATGGAGCAAACTCTTAAATTCAAAGAAAAGGCTATAGAAAACCACAAGAACGATTTAGAAAAAAGAAAAAAGGAGATAGACATTCTAAATGATGTAGTTAAATCAAATCAAAAAGAAACTGATGAATTAATAGATAAAATCAAATCACTTGAAACAAAACTTTCAGAAGTAAGATCCACACCAAAAGTTTTAGAGCGAATTAAAGAGATGATGGCTCATAAAGGTTTTCTATCTGATAGAGAACTTGATGATATTTTCAAAGAATTTGACTAGATTATAGGAGTTTCTCTTATACAGCAACTCTGAGTTTTTAAAAATCTCATATAGGCAAATAATATACAAGTTAATAAATAATTTGAAAAAATTATATATGTGTAACATCAAAATAATAATATAAAATAATGATATCAAAAGTAAATAAATGAAGGTGTAAGAAATATTATGAGCATAGACTGGCAAAAAGCTACAGAAAATCCAGAAAAGTCTCAAAAAGTAGAGGGACGATTTTTATTAGACCTTAGAGCAAAAATAGATGATTTAGACCAGAAATTAAAACAAAAAGAACAGAAGTTAGATTCCGTGTCAAAAGAGCTGAGCGAAACTAAAGATAAATTAGCAGTAAGTGAAAAGAAGCTCAACGAAACTACTCAAGATCTAAATTCAACTAAAGCAGAGTTAACATCTAAGACAGAAGAGAAAAACAAAATTAGTACAGAATTAGATTCATTAAAAAATGATAAATCTGATCTTGAGATGAAATACAATGAAGCAGAGGAGAAACTGAAGGAATTAGAACCAAAAGTAGGTTCTCTAAAAGAAGAATACGAACAAAGAGAAAGGGAGCTAGAAAGTGTTAAGAAAGACCTTCAACAGACAATTTCTGATAAGTATGTTGAGATAGAAAGCTTAAAAGATGAGTTAACAGGACAATTGGAAAGTAAGGAAAGTGAATTAAGCACTACTAAGAATGAAGTTGAAGCGAAGAACAAAGAAATTGAAGCAATCAAACTAAAACTTACTTCTTTAGAGGATTTCATTGAAGAATCAAAAGGAGCACCTCAAATTATTGAAAAAATTAGGGAAACTATGGCGCATAAAGGTTTTCTTTCCGATAAAGAATTGGAAGATATCCTATCAAATAACTAAGATTGAGAATATTTTCTTCTTTTATTTTTTATTTCTTCAAGATTTAACTTCCAAGTGATAAGTCAGGTAAATCAATTCATTAAAATTATAAGCAAAAAGGGTAATTAATTGCTATTTCAAATGATATCGTTAGAAGAATTTTACATCTTGTTCTTTAAAATTATTGTATCGTTTTTCTGTGGCTTCGTTATTGGAATAGAGCGTACTAGAGTGGCAGCTCAATATGGCGCTCGAGACCACATCTTTTTTTCAATGATTTCTACCTCTTTAATAATTTTGTATGACATGTTTTTACCTGTATCTGAAGGATTTATTCTAATTATTTTATTTTTAGGCGGAATGATCATTTTTTTGTTGATTGGATCTATCTACAGGTTATTTCTGGAAAAAGACCCAGGTTATACAACTACTCTATCAATGATATTAGCGATGATTGTTGGTATAATGTGTTATTATAATGAATATCTTGCAATTACTATTTCTGTTATATTTTTGATTATCCTATCTACAAAAAAGCAGTTCAATAAAATTAGAAGTATGAAAGATATTGAATGGACGGGAACCGTCGAGTTTATTGCAATCGTTGTCTTGCTTTACATTTTGATTCCAGAGAGTTTACTGGTTTATGGAATCAACATTAAATCAATTATAACAATTTTTATTATAATATTAGCTGTAAAATATTTTAGTTACTTTATATTGAGAAGCACAACTGAGAAAAATCTATATTATATTTCTTTTTTGGGCGGTTTTGCTCACAGTGAAGCTACAACTGTTGAGTTAGCTGAGGCCGGCGCTTCATCTTCGTCAGTTTGGCTCGTAATTCAGACTATGTTAATTAGAATGTTAATTGTGTTGATGATTACTCCAGCTTTATTATTATATGCTTGGATTCCAATACTTTCCACAGCGTCTATAGGATTAATCTTTTCATTTTTAATTTTAAAGAAAAAAGAAACTCAATTAACTTTAGATAAAATCAAAAACCCTCTCTCAATTAAAGGCGCTTTAATCTTTTCAGGAACTTATTTAATTGGTTTGATAATATCGATCGTTTTAAGTTTTTTTGAAATAAATATTCTTGCTTATTACATTATTGTGTTTGCGATCGGGTTTCTTTCCGGTGGTGCGTCCTCTTTGTTTGTAGCAACAGCATTTTATAAATCGCTAGTTAACGAAGGGAATGCTCTATTGATGTTAACCATTGGTTTATCGGCTGCGATAATAAATAAGATCTTCTATTCAACTCGAGCTTTGAAGGAAGATAAAAATAAAAAAGGATATGTCATTCATCTCGTCTTTTACATCATTATAACTATTTTTCTTTTAATCACGATGACCTTTTTAACAATAATTACATTCAATCTATCAATCTTCTGAAGAGAATGATATTAATTAAATGATTAGATAATGGTTAAACTCACCTGGGAAAATAAGTCAAATATTTCTGAAAATAATAAAGATTTAAAATTAAGATATCTCGATTATTTTGAAACTGTGAACTTAGGATTAGGAGATTTTCAAGGTGATGAATGGAAAAACTTATTATTTTGGGGGGAAAATCTCAAAGTAATTCACTATTTAACGAATAATTTCTCTGGAAAGATCGACTTAATTTACATTGACCCTCCCTTTTTCTCAGGAACGAATTATAAAATCAAAATCGAAGAAAATGGGAATCTATACGATTCAATTGCATATTTTGATCATTGGGATAAAGATATTGATTCTTATTTACAAATGCTTCGTGACAGGATTATTTTACTTAGAGAATTGTTGTCAAGAAACGGGTTGTTATTCATCCACTTAGATTGGCATGCCAGTCATTATATTCGAGTGTTGTTAGACGAAATTTTTGGTGCAAACCGATTTGTCAACAGTATAGTTTGGTATTACTACAATAAATATTCAGCTGGGAAGAAGAACTTGCCGAGGGCTCACGATGACATTCTAGTTTATTCTAGGTCTGCTAACTATACTTTCAATGAAGTAAGAAGCGTCCGGAAAAAGCCAATTAAACAGTTAAAAAGAGTAATGGTTGATGGCGTTTTAAAAAATGCAAAAGATGAGAATGGGCATACTATTTATAGGATTGTAAAAGATAAAAAAATAGATGATGTGTGGAAAATACCATGCATGCAACCTGCTTCAAAGGAGTGGACAGGGTTTCCCACACAAAAGCACCACGATTTGCTTGAAAGAATAATTAAAATTGGAAGCAATGAAGGCGATTTAGTAGCTGACTTTTTTTGTGGTTCAGGAACCACTTTATTAGCTGCTGATAAATTAAATAGAAGATGGATAGGAAGCGACATATCCGAATACTCAATTTATCTAACTCGGAAGAGATTACTTAATTATAGAAAAAATTTAATTGATCAAGTAAAAAAGCGTGAACCTATTGAAATTTTTACTCATTTTGATGAACAGAAAAAGAACTTAATATCATCTGGCTTTTTTGAAAAAGATTTGAAAATAAAAAGAAAAAAATAGAGTTTTGTATATCTTTACTTTGGATAAATTATATTCCATCCAAGATAGTTAGAAAGAGCTTCAAATACACTATCTCCTACTTTTTCTAATGAGGCGGCTACATGGTGAGCAAAACCTTCTTTACATAATGTCTTTAAGATATCTTGTAAATTAGGTATCTCTATCACCCCATATCCGCCAAATGT
>Ga0255055_10003242_pt1 | contig 11053 bp, 7 predicted proteins | sample JV7_2_27_MG_FD_188633 | JGI IMG/M metagenome (GOLD analysis project Ga0255055, IMG submission 188633) | Seawater microbial communities from Jervis Inlet, British Columbia, Canada - JV7_2_27 | ecosystem: Environmental > Aquatic > Marine > Inlet | place: Canada: British Columbia | collected... | reverse complement strand
GAGCCAGGTCGTGGGCCTGCGCTATTTCAACGTCTATGGCCCACGGGAAACCCACAAGGGACCCATGGCCAGCATGGTGCTGCAGCTCGACGATCAACTCGGTGAGACCGGCAAGGCCAGGCTCTTCGGGCCCACCGATGGGTACGATGCCGGTGAGCAGCGCCGGGACTTCGTTTTCGTTGGCGACGTGGTGAGGATCAACACCTGGTTCTTCGACAATCCGGACAAGTCGGGGATTTTCAACTGCGGCACCGGTCGCAGCAGGACCTTCAATGAGCTTGCCGGTGAGGTCATCCGGTTTCGTGGCGCCGGTGAGATCGAGTACTTCCCCTTTCCGCACACGCTTCGGGGCCGCTATCAGAGCTTCACCGAGGCGAATCTGGAGCAACTTCGGACGGCAGGCTGCACGGCAGAGTTCACCAGCCTGGAAGAGGGGGTTGGTGAGTACCTGAAGTGGCGGCGCCAGGTCGACATATGAGCCCTGCGCCAACGGAGACGCTGGCGAGTGTCAGGCACGTGATCCTCGATCGGGATGGCACATTGAACCGTGAACCCGCCCACGGCTGGCTGTCGGACACGGCCGAGTGGGAATGGGAAGAGGGCGCCCTCGAAGCGCTGCGACTCCTGTCGAGCCGGGGGATCGAGATCTCGGTGGTGACCAATCAGTCGGGTATCGGGCGGGGAGCTGTCTCACAAGCGGCAGTCGACCATCTGCATCAATGGTTGCAGGCAGAGCTCGCAGCGGCCGCGGTGGCGCTCGCCGGGATCTACCTCTGCCCACATGCTCCGGACGCGGAGTGCGACTGCAGAAAGCCGCGGCCGGGCCTGGTTCAGCTCGCTGTCGAGGCGAGCGGCATCTGTGCGGGCGAGACGATCCTGATCGGTGATGATGAGCGGGATCTCGTAGCCGGCCGAGCTGCTGGTGTGAGGGTAGCTCTGGTGTGTACTGGTAAAGGCGAGAGGATCAGAGACCGGGTGCAGCCAGATACGCTAATCTTCGAGGATCTTCTTGCGGCCGCGGTCTCTATCGCAGGGAGTGAAGGGGAGCGGTCACCGAAGGAGCCGTAGATGATTCGAGAGGCTTTTGAAGAGCACTCCAGGGTCCTCGAGAAGGTCCATGCCAGTCTGATGGACGAGCTCGAGAGAGCAGCCGAGATGGCCGAATCGTGCCTCCGAAAAGGTGGCAAGATTCTGATCCTCGGCAATGGTGGGAGCGCCGCCGACGCCCAGCACTTTGCCGCCGAATTGGTGGGCCGTTTCGAACGCCAGAGGCGTCCGCTGCCAGCGTTGGCCTTGACCGTCAACACTTCGACGATGACGGCGGTCAGCAACGATTTTGGCTTTGACCATGTCTTCGCTCGCCAGGTCGAGGCGCTGGCCAAAGAGGGGGACCTGTTGATCGCCATCAGCACCAGCGGGGAGTCCGAGAACGTGGCGGAGGCGGCAAAGAAGGCGCGAGCCCTCGGCTGTCCAGTGCTCGGATTCACCGGCGAGGGTGGCGGCCGGCTCGCCCAGCTGACCGACGTCTTGATCGCAGTGCCCTCGACAACGGTCTCCAGAATCCAGGAGATGCACGAGATCTGTTTGCACGCACTGGCCGCTTGGCTGGAAGGACGGCTGACAGGTGAGGAAAACTGAAGGGGTAGACCCGTGAGCGACTCCGACATTCTGTCCCACGGCAACGTCGCCCGGCTGTTGGAAAGGCTCGGCGAGCTACAACTGTTGGTGCTGGGCGATGTGATGCTCGATGAGTACCTGGTGGGTGACGTGGGGCGCACGTCGCCGGAGGCACCGGTGCCGGTGGTCAAGGTGAGCAACGAGCACCAGAGCCTGGGCGGCGCCGCCAACGTGGCGAATCTAGCTCGGGCCTTGGGAGCCCAAGTCAACCTCTTTGGCCTGGTGGGCCGGGATCCGGCGGGTGAACGATTTCTTGCGGAATGCCAAGAAGTCGGCATCGATGCCAGCAATGTTCTACCTGTCGACGATCGGCCCACCACCCGCAAGCTCCGTGTTCTGGCCCAGCACCAGCAGGTCTTGCGGGTCGACTGGGAAGAGCAGCGACCCATTGGTGAGGAGCTCGCAGCCCAGATCCTGGATCGTCTCCGAGCCAGTGAGGCTCCCACCGCGATGGTGATCAGCGACTATGCGAAGGGGTTTCTCTCGCGTCAGGTGCTGGAGGGTGCCATCAGCCAGGGTCGGGAGTGGGGAATCCCGATTCTGGTCGACCCCAAGTATTCAGACCTGTCGCGTTACCGCGGTGCCACCGTGATCAAGGCGAACCTGGGTGAAATCGAGGCCGCAGTTGGACACCCGATGCTGGACGATCTCGAGCAGGAGCTGCAACGCGAAAGCGGCCCCCTGCTGGAAGCTACGCAGGCCGAGGCTCTGGTGGTGACTCTCAGTGAGCGGGGGCTGGCGGTCTTCCCTCGGCAGGGTGAACCTGTGTTTGTGTCCACTTCGGTGCAGGATGTCTACGACGTCAGCGGTGCCGGCGATGCGGTGATTACGGTGCTGGCACTGACCATGGCGCTGGGGGTAGAAATCCGGGCGGCCGCGCGCCTCGCCAACGAGGCAGCGGGCGTCGCCGTCGGCAAGAGCGGGGTAGCGGTGGTGGAGCCTGCGGAACTGGCGGCTCGGTTCAATCACGGCGCCAGTGACAAGGTCGTCTCCAGAGAGGAACTGGCCAGCCGTGTCGCTTGGTGGCGGGTGCAGAAGCAGAAGATCGTCTTCACCAATGGTTGCTTCGACCTGCTCCATGTCGGCCATCTGCATCTTCTGCGGGAAGCCGCAAGGCAGGGAGATGTGTTGCTGGTGGCGGTCAACAGTGACGAGTCCGTGCGCCGCTTGAAAGGCGAGGGGCGACCACTGATCTCCGCCGCTGAGCGGACGGCCCTGCTTGCCGCCCTCGACTGTGTCGATGCCGTGGTGGTCTTCGACGAGGACACCCCCCGTGAGTTGTTGCGGGAGGTACGGCCTGAAATCCTGGCCAAAGGCACCGATTACTCGGTGGACGAGGTGGTGGGTCACAACATGATCCAAGAATCGGGCGGCACCGTGGTGCTCATTCCTCTGGTTCCCGATCGCTCGACCTCGAAGCTGCTGGAACGGATCCGTACCGAGGATTCCTGATCCGCATGAGGCGGTCGATTCGAGTCCGCGTGTAGCGGTGGTGCAGCATCGGATAGAGATTCACCGCGATATTGACGAGCATGTTCTTGACGGCGAGGTCCGGTCTGCCAGTTGCCAGGCGATAAATCGACAGCGCCAGCAATGCGAGAAAGAAAGGCAGGTGGAGCGCTTCAAAGACACAGGTGCGATAGAAGAAGTCCCTCGCTCCACTCCATCACTCTAGCGCTCGATGCCGGTGAAGAGAACGGCAGAAGTCTCGTCCGTGGGCAACGGCTCGAGGCGCTGGAGGTGTAGCAGACCGGCAAGACCAGAGGTGCCGGTGGGGTCCGCCAGAATGCCGGTGTTGTCCTTGGCCAGTCTGTTGGCTTCGGCCAGGATGTCGTCCGCAACGATCAGGGGGGCGCCACCGGTCGTCAGCATGCCTTCCACCAGGACGAACCAGTCGTAGGTCTCGTCGTCGAGAATCCCCGTAGCAATGCTCTTGGGCTCTTCTTCCCAGGGCCACATGAACTCGGAGCGATGGCGAGCGGCGTAGCGAAGCTCTTCGCGGGCCAGTGCGGGTGAAACGCGATCCCGCACGAAGAGAGCGCGGTCCGTGTCAGTGCCGAGATGGGGGGCGCTCTCGTTGGTTTCCCTCTGATGGCGAATGAGGATGCGGTCGACGACCGAGTCCCAGGCGCGATGGAGCGGGCTGGCCCCAGCGGTCTGGACCGTGTAGATAACGGGCAGGCGCTCTAGGAGGCCGAGGTCTCTGGCGTCCTGGAGTCCTTGGATACAGGCGCTTGCCAGGGCGCCACCACCGACCTGGATGAAGAGATGATCGAGTCGTCGGTTGGCTGTCAGCAAGTCCGACAGCATCTCCCAAACAAGGGTCTTGCCGCCCTCGATGACCAAGCCGTTCTCGGTACCCTGGCAGGTGAACGGCAACGCTCCCCTTTGGACCGCCTCGCGGAATCGGTGAAAGCAGGGATCGCCAGGCATCGAGCCCTTTCTGGGGCAGGACACCAATCGTGCGTCCAGCTCACCGAGCCGGCTCACGACCGCTGGGTCGGCCCAGGGAGGAACAAAGACCTCCAGAGTTCTATTGGCTGCTTTCGCCACCACTGCGGCAGCCAGGGCCGCGTTACCGCAACTGGCAATGGCCAGCCGCCTCTCGATGCCACGGTCGGTATCGAGGCGACGCCCTGCGATCTCGAGCCACAACATCAGCCCCATCAAATGGCGAGCCTTGTGCGAGCCGGAGACGTTACCCGTCTCGTCCTTGATCCAAAGAGTGCCGCTTCCTAAGCCAACGGCCTCGGCGAGAGGATCGGCAGATAGAAAGGGGGTTGTGGCGAACCCCTTGCCGTCGACCCGAGCGATGGCGCTGTCCAACTCCTCTACCAGGACACAGAAGGCCGCATCTTCGAAGCCGGATTCGTTGGCCGTCTGGTAGCTGTGCAGCAACGGTCGATAGCGGATAAAGGGGTTGGGGTCTTGACCGAGGAAGACTTGACGGTTCTCTTCGGGCAAGCCCATGCCAGCGGGGGCCAGCACACGGCGTAGCAAGTGATCCGTATCGTCGCTCGCGTCGGCGTTGGGGCAGCGAAATGGATAGGGTTCATCGGCAGGGACCTCGAAACCACAGCCCTGACAGACAAGCCTCGAGGGAGCACTCATAGCTGGTCGGCGACGCCAGTCTGTTGGTTGAACTCTTCGATCATCTGGTCCCAGGCGGGGATGAGTTCCTGCAGGCCCTCCCAGAATCCTCCCTCCCGCCTGGCCACGAAGTCCTCGATCGAGATGCCCTGTTGCTCGACCCAGGTGAAGTAGCCCAAGTTGAAGATCCGTTGGCGGTCGATATGGGTGAGCTCGAGAAGGTGATCCGTACCGAGCCCCAAAAGATGCTGGCCAAAAACCTCAGCCGCCGAGAGCGAGTCGAAGCCGCCGGCAAACCGCTGTCCGACGATCTTGTCGTACTCACTGCCATACATCTCAGCACCATCGGTCGCCACAGTAACGACCAGGTCGTCGATGCCTAGACCCCGATACTTGGCGACCTTGATGGCAGCGGCAACATTGCAGATCGATGACAGTCCGAAACGGTGCAGGCTGGCAATGATCTCCTCTGGCACACCATGGCGGTTGAGCAGGTGATCGCGTCCCTCCTCGGAGTTGAACAGCACGAAAAGCTCATCGGTGGCTTGATCGGAGAGCGCGACTGCGACGTCGGTATTCATGACGTTGTGAATCAGCGGGATGTGTTTGTCGCCGATGCCCTGGATGTTGTGCTCGCCGAAGCCGTTGTAGAGCAGTGTGGGGCACTCGAGCGCCTCAACCGCCACGTTCCAGGATCCGTGCCGCGCTTTGAGAAAGTCCCCGGCAGCCAGGGTCCCCGCCGAGCCCGTCGCCGAGACGAAGGCGCGCAAGCGCAACGCCCGCTGCTGGGTGTGGAGGTCTTCGAAGACCCGTTCGAGGGCCTTGCCCGTGCACAGATAGTGGACCAGGTAGTTTCCAAACTCGCTGAACTGGTTGAAGATGATCTGGTGCGGATCCTGATCGAGTTCGGCGCATTTGTCGTAGATCTCTTTGACGTTGCTCTCGGTGCCAGGAGTGCGGATGATGTCCTCCGGATCCGTGACCCACTCCTCGAGCCACTGGAAACGCTCGCGGCTCATACCTGCGGGTAGCACCGCTACCCCACGGCAGTCCAGGATACGCGAGACAGCGACACCGCCGCGGCAGTAGTTGCCGGTTGAAGGCCAGATGGCCCGGTGGGTGGTGGGATCGAATTGTCCGGTGATCACCCGCGGAACCAGGCAGCCGTAGGAGGCCAACACCTTGTGGGCATGGATCATGGGAAAGCGGTCGGCAGGTAGCACTACGATGCGCGCATCGACACCGGTGAGCGAAGAGGGCAGCTCGATGTAGTCGGGGGTTGCCCGGAAGGTGCCGTCCTCCAAGGGGTTGTTCCAGTTGATCCGAAACAGATTCAGCGGGTGCGCAGCGTCTGGATCGATACCGGCCAGCCGCTGGCGGATGTTGTCGGGGATGGCGTGGGGGTCGGCCAGCTCGGAGAACTTCGGCAACACGATTTCGTCCTGACGAAACCGTTGGACACTGTTCTGATAGACATCCGGGTCGATAACGCGGGACTCTAGTCCGAGTGTCGGCATGAAGAAATCTCCCTCCTCACGATCGCGGTAGCGATTGCATGCGTTGCCAGAGACGCGGTGCTTGCTCTTGGGCGTCGGCGCGAATCTCTGCCAAATCAGCGGTGACCAGCTGGCCGTCCTCGACGACCAACCGGCCTGCCACCGCCACGTGGCGCACCTGACCATCCACCACCGCCACCACATCGGCAGCGGTGCCTCGGGCCAGAGGCGAGAACGTTATCCCAAAGCGCTCGGCGGCGAGGTCGTGACCCCCAAGAATCCGTCGACGGGCGGTCTCCAGACTCTCGCCATGAGTCGCGGCTTCGGTTTCCAGGGCTGCCACCTCGTCCTTCATCCGGGCCGGATAGCCATCGGTTCCGAGAGCGACCAGGCGGCTGGCACCCAGGGCCAGTGGGTAGCCGACCCTGTTGCCCCGGTTGGAGCGAGGATTCTGGACAATCCAGATTCCGGACTGACCGGCGGTGTGTACCTGAGATTCGCTGCAGTGGACGCAGTGGGCGAGGATGGAGCCCGTTGGCAGGGCATCGAATTGGAGCAAGCGCTCCAGGGGTCCGGCGTAGTCTCTATCGTGAGCGTCCTCGATGTCGGCCAGGTCTTCGGCCAGGTGAACGTGCATCACGGTACCGAGCTGGCGACAGAGCTCGGCCGCCTCGGTGATGGTCTCGTCCGAGACTGTGAACGAGGCGTGGAGAGCTACGACGCCGGTGATCAGCGGCCGACGATTGTCGCGGATGAAGCGCCGGCACTCCTCGAGGCCACGATGGGCTTCCTGGCGACCACCGTTGCGCTCGGTGGCGCCGTAGCAGAGGACGGCGCGGATGCCCAACTCCTGACAGGCGTCGGCGATCACGTCCAGAGAGCCGTCAATGAAATTGGGCGACTCGTGGTGGTCGATGAGGGTCGTGGTGCCGGCGAGCAGGGCTTCGGCAGCGTAGAGTCGGGCCGCCGCGCGCAGGGAGCTCTCATCCAGGGCCCGATCGAGGCGCCACCAGACTCGCTCGAGAATCTGCACGAAGCTCTCCGGCGGCGGTTCCGGCGGTGGCATGCCCAGCGGGGCCAAGCCGCTGTAGATGTGGGTATGAGCATTGATGCGTCCGGGCTCGAGATGGCAGTCGCTGCAGTCCAGAGGGGCCGGTGCGAGTTGGGCGGGCACCGTGGTGTCGAAATGGACGAGCCGCTCACCCTCGCAGGCAAGAAACCTGCCCCTCACATCGGGGCCCAGGAGCAACGACGAGTCCACGGTCACCTGTCCAGTCCTCGGATTCTTCCCACCGACAGAGCTCGTGCCGCCGGGGAGCTCTTCATGGGTAGTCGAAAGTGCCGCGTACGATCGAACGCGGCCAGGGCTCCGGCTACCGCTGCAGCGGTCGGCACCAATCCGATCTCCCCCACGCCCTTGGCACCGAAGGGACCCTCGGGCTCGGGTTCTTCCACCAGGATGACCTCCACCGCCGGCATGTCCTTGGCTCGTAGCACGCCCAACTCGCGGAGCTTGAAGGTGGCGGGCATACCCTCGGGGCAGGGGAGCTCCTCGCTGAGGGCGTAGCCGAGTCCCATGTGCACAGAACCTTCGATCTGTCCCTCACACAGGGCAGGGTTGATGACTCGACCCACGTCGTGGGCTGCGACCACGCGCTCGAGGTGTCCTTCTTCGTCGAGGATGCACAGCTGGGTGGCAAAGCCGTAGGAAGTGTGGGTCTTGATGTGGTCGGTCTGCTGCCCGGGTGCTGTGGTGTCGTTCACCAGCACCTCGCCCGCGAAGACCCGCCCCTCGAGATCGTCCAAGGTCTGGCCACTATCCAGCTCGTCCTTGAGCTGCTGGGCAGCGCGTTGAACCGCCAGTCCGCCAAAGAGCGTCGCCCTCGAGCCGGTGGTCTGGCCACAATCGAGGTCGAAGGTCGAGTCGACCCGAGGCCGGAAAGTCTCCGCCGGCAGACCGGTGACCTCGACAGCACATTGCACCAGCACCGTCAGCAACCCCTGTCCCATCTCGGTATAACCGTTGTAGAGGCTGACCCTGTCCCCTGCTTCCACCACCAGTCGCGCCTTTCCCCACTCCTCGGCGCCATTGCCGATACCACTGTTCTTGATCCCGCAGCCGATTCCAACAGCGCGTCCTTGCGTGAGGGCAGCGTAGTAGCTCTCTTTGACTGCCTCGAGAGTCTTCTTCAGCCCCACGGACTTCTCCAGGACTTGACCCGTTGTGATCGGGTCGCCCACAGTGACCGCATTGCGCCAGCGCATCTCCCACCCATCGATACCGACTTTCTCGGCCAGCAGATCGAGAGCACCACCGATGCCGAAGTGGGCCTGATTGGCGCCAAATCCGCGCATGGCGCCACAGGGAGGATTGTTGGTGAGCACGGCTTTCGCTTCCACCGAGACATTGGGCACGCGGTAGGGGCCACACGCATGCCCGGCAGCGCGCTCCAGTACCTTCGCACCCACCGAGGCATAGGCGCCGGTGTCGCCGACCATCTGGGCCTTGACCGCGGTCAACCGTCCGTCGGCATCACAGCCCACTGTGTAGAACATGGTGATGGGATGGCGCTTGGGGTGCAGCCGGATGGATTCCTCCCGGTTGAGAGCGAGCTTGACAGGGCGTCCGGTCAAGCTGGCCAGCAGCGCGGTCTGTGCCTGGATCGATAGGTCCTCTTTGCCGCCAAAGGCTCCACCATTGGGTACCAGCTCGACCTCGAGCTGGTCGATCTCGATGCCGAGAACCCGCGCCACCTGGCGCCGATCATCGAAAATGCCCTGGCCCTGGGAAAACAGACGTAGGCGTCCGTCAGGCAGCGGTTCGACGACAGCGCTCTCGGGTTCCAGGTAGAGGTGCTCGACGCGTTGCGTCTGCCAGGTTCCGCTCACCACGTGAGCGCTGGCGGCGAGGGCTCCTTCCGCATCGCCGCGCTCGACGACGGTGTGCGACAGGACGTTGTCGTGTCGTGGATTGACCCGTGGCGCGTCGGGTTGCATGGCGGCTTCAGGGTCCAGGACGGGCTCGAGAACGTCGTAAGCAACCTCCACCAGTGTAGCCGCCTGACGGGCAGCGTACTCGTCTTCTGCTGCCACGACGGCCAGTATGTCGCCGACACACCGAACCTCCTCACCCTCGGCAACCAACACCGGCCAGTCCGCGTCGATGAGGCCGACCCAGCGATCTCCTGGAACATCGGCGGCCGTCGCTACTGCGACCACACCGGGAACGGCAGTGGCTTTGGAGCTGTCGATCGCGACCACCCGGGCACGGGCGTGGGGGGACAGCACCACGGCACCGTGAAGCATTCCCGGCCGGGTCAGATCGTCCACGTAGGGTCGTGCGCCCAGGGTCATCTGTTGACCGTCGACTCGCCCCAGCGAGCTGCCGATGCTGCCATCGCCGTTGATCTCGGGTGTGGCCTCGCCGCGCCGCGCCGCCGCCAACAATTCGATGGCGTCGATGATCTTGATGTAGCCGGTACAGCGACAGAGGTGACCGTTGATGGCACGAGCAATCTCGGGCCGACTCGGGGAGGGGTCTTTGTCCAGCAGGTGCTTTGCCTGCAGTGCAAAGCCGGGGATGCAGAAGCCGCATTGCAGCCCGGCCGCTGCCACGAAGCAGTCGGCGATGAGCTGTCGCTCGGTGTCGGACAGGCCCTCTAGGGTCAGCACCTCCTTGCCGTGGACGCGCTCGGCGGGCACGGCGCAGCTGACCTTTGGCAGGCCGTCAATGAGGGCCAGACAGCAGCCACATTGGCCCTGGGGTTGGCAGCCGTCCTTGGTGGACTCGATGCCACAACGGGTTCGGAGAGTCTCCAGCAAGCTTTCGCCCGCTCTGATCTCGGCGGTGCGTTGCCGGCCGTTGAGCTTGAAGTCTATGGTTTGAAACGTCACTGCTGCTTGTATCCGAGAAACCTGTCGAGCAGACTAACCCTTCCGCTGGTCGACCTGCAAGGCAACTCGCTCGATTCCTGGGAGAGGCGAAGGAACGGGGATAGCCCGGTTTGGTGGCCTCACCCAACCATGCCCCATCTGCACTGAGTCATCCCCGTCCCTGGTGGTCCCACGGCGACGGGTCCTTTGCCGTGCTTTGGAGTCAAGCGGGTGGCGCCGGGGTGAGGGCTCCCGCCGCGCGCAGGCTTTGCGAGCACGGTGGGATACACACCGGAGACAGGACGCGCTCGGGGGAGTGTCAAGATTGGGCCACGGTGGTCAGGCGCCGAGGGGGAAATAGGGGGGTATGGGCAACCGGTCTACTGGATGTAGCCCAGCGCACGCAGGGTTTCCAAGTCCTCAGGAGAGTCCAAATCTTCGGCCCACGCGGGCGGATCTGCGGCGAAGGGCGTCAAGCGACCCTGACCGAGCAACCGCCGGTATTCGTCCCAGCAGTCCTGAAGAGCAGGGGGCTCCTCGGGGGCCAGGTCGACCTGCTCATCCGGGTCGCTGATCAAATCGAAGAAACGTCGCTGACCCGACGCCTCGACCATCAGTTTGTGCTGCTGGCAGTAAACCACGTGGGTGTGCGTGATCCGACCTGCCAGATCGGGGTAGCGCACGGCCATCTTGGCGTTGGTGCCCCGGTTCTGCTCCTCGAAGTAGCTACGGTAGTCGGCAGTGATCAGGCCGCGTGCCGCCAGCTCCAGATCGGGGGACCCGGCGAGGGCTGCTGGGCGCGGTACCCACAACCAGTCGAGCAGCGATGGCATTAGCGCGGTGAGCGTGGTTCGCTCTGCGAAGACCTCTCCCCCACGACTCCCATCGGGAAAGCGCACGAGAAGCGGGATCCGGAG